>Ga0131853_10006819_pt1 | contig 20619 bp, 10 predicted proteins | sample TergutLab28metaG_FD_92764 | JGI IMG/M metagenome (GOLD analysis project Ga0131853, IMG submission 92764) | Labiotermes labralis P1 segment gut microbial communities from Petit-Saut dam, French Guiana - Lab288 P1 (version 2) (version 2) | ecosystem: Host-associated > Arthropoda: Insects >...
AATGTGCAGATACAGTAAACTGCTAATGCAGGAAAAATGAAGAAACAGAATTATTTCACTTCTGTGATATTCCCCCCCCCCCCCTCACTCCAATTTTATGGAGGCCTTTGTGTTTGAGAACATAAAAGTGCTTTGCAAGTTAATGGGAATGTTTTCACCCCAGGTATTAATATTTATTCAAATTCATTTTTGTGTAAAGACCCATTACTAGCACGTACAGTTTTTTTTGTCTTTTTGAAGATTTCTTTTTTGTTGGAAATGTGTAAAATATAGAGTTACCATGTCAGAAACAATTAGTCTCTTATATATTTGTGAGATTTTATGTTCTCACGTCCGTGTTGATGAAGTGTCATTGTGATTTGTAAATAGTTACCAACCATTTGGAGGAGCATATTGTCTCCATCTTCATGGTTAGTTGGTCCAAGAAAGGAACAAGAGATTGCTTAACCCTGAAGATGGAGGCACTACTGTCCTCCGAAACATTGGTAAATATTTACCAACTGCCCCAGCATGATATTCTAGAAAACTTGAATACTTTAGAATTTTCTTGTTAGTCTTGTACAGGCTGGTCTCATTTTATGCGATTTCTGTTTATGTGATTTTGCTTTAATGCTACTTTAAAAATTTACACCACTTTTTTAATTTGTGCAATAATTTTTGGTTAAATGCATCTTGGCATAGACAATTTGTGGCCACACTTGTCTTATGTCGGAGTCTAGCAGAAAGTGATGACACTGTCATGCCATCAGTCACATGTGTGGATTAATTACCTTGGTGATATAATCACACGGCTGATGTAGTTCCCTGTTCAACAGCATTAGCTTTTGTTACCACAATCAGTGAGAAACATAAATCTAAATCACCTAGTGCAATCCAAGTGAAAAGCTGGCAAAAGACAATCAGTATTGAAGGGAAATTATAAGAAATAAACCAACTTGAAAAAGGTGAACAGTGTAGTAAAATATAGAATAATCTCTCTTAAAATTTCATTGACTGGAAAAACTCACAGTAGTGTCTTAAATGAAAAAAGGAATTATGTTAAATGTGAAGAAGGAGACTATTGATGAAAGTTTTGGTATTGAAAATTTAAAAAATATTGAAAGCAGTGCATTCCTGCAGTGAAATAAATATCAAATACAGATGTAACAAAAATTAAACAGTTTTTTTAACTTGTATTATTGCATTTACACTGTGCGCATCTGCAGTCAATCATAAAATTAAAAACAAATATGTTCCTTGTTGATGGGCTTTTAGATTACTTTCATAAGTTGTACTGATATTACACAGAAAGAAAGCAAATGTGACATACCATTATTCACTGCTCAGTGTAAGGTTTATGCACATTTAATGTTCATTGTTAATGTTCCAAAATCAGTAAGCTCGATGGTAAATTTCCTCCATTTAAGAATTCACTCAAATCCAGTGCTACCTAAAGGAACCTTAAATTTGGGTTTCCTTATACTGTTTGTGCATGATCAGCTAGCACAAGTACTCTTACTTTGTTATTTTGGCCCAAGAGGGAGGAAATAACAGGAGGCAATAGAGAATTGCATAATGAGGAGCTTCATGCATTTTTCTCCTCACCAAGTGCTATTTGAGTGATCAAATCAAGGAGGATGAGATGAGTTGGGCATATGGCACATGTGGTGGTGAAAATAAATGTGCACAGGGTTTTCATTGGGAAATCTGAAGTAAGGAGAACATTTGGAATATGGGATGATATTATTAAAATGGATCTTCAAGAAATAGGATGGTAGGGCATGGACTGGATTAATCTGGCTCGGGATAGGGACAGATGGTGGGCTATGGTGAACATGGTAATGGGCTTTCAGTTTCCATAAAATATGTGGAATTTCTTGACTATCTGAGCAACTGTTAGCTTCTCAAAAAGGACTCTGTTTCCTGCATTTGATTGGTTGGTTGATTAGGAAGGTAGGTAGGTAGGCAGGTATTGCAACCCCACAAATTTTCATAGTACATGGATTTTGTAATTTATTTTTCAGCTGGAAGTCAGTGGCTTAACACGCTAGGACTACCCATTCACACACAAGATACTGATTTGTTGTTGCTGAACACAAGCTATAACCGTTATCTGGCACTGACAGATGGTGCATCCTCGGCATGGCATAATCTTACATTGCGGCTAGATACTACAGAGGTGCGAGGTCATTTGTTCCACATCAGAGTGCGACTGACTAGGCCAAAGCTTTTATCTTCACCTCATGGTGGTAACATTGTCAGTTTCATCACCTTTCCCCTAACACAGATTGGTAACACAACATTTAAGGAACTGATCCTACACAATCCTTCATCAAAAGTGGTGGTTGTTCAGTTGGTTCTGGATTACGTTTATCAGCATTTAAACCGTTTAATGGACAACATTCCAGAAAGGTGAGTGCTGTTAATAACACCTATAGCAGCATGTGTTTGTAATTTTCCTAATGAAAGATATCACATAAGTTAGTGCCAGGATATTTCAGTCAGTATAATAACTTGGCTGTGGGCTGAATGAGCAGAGAACCAGGCTTCAATTCCAAGTGGGGGGCAGACTGTTCATTGCTGCATTCAAACTGACTCTGAGGTCAACACAGCCTCCTGTCCAACATGTACCAGGGGCTCCAGAGCAATAAGCTGACCATTCACTGCCATCTAGTGCTGAGGTTAGGAATGCATGGTCCTCTACCTCCCTTTTTCATGCATATAGTGCTTATTTCATCTGGTTGCTGGTACATAGATAATCCTTTATTAATTCTGTGGTAGAAACTACTATAAATGACTCATTATTTAGAAACATGGTCCAACAGGCACAAGATATTTCTTTCAAAGAGCAGCTTGATCATATAGTTTGATCTTATTTGGTTAATGGTGTGTGTAACAATGTTTTTATATTCTTTCAACATAACTTATTTTTCCTTTTTTCCTATCCGGTTGTATGAAAATCCCATATTTAAAAATGGCTTGGATGAAAGGCCTGGAGAGAGCTTGAAATGAAATTATTAAGCCTGTGGCTGAGTGTACATTTTATTTATTACACAGGCTTGAGATTGGTCCTGGTACCTTTATTTGCCAAGTGAATGCTGTGCATTAAACCAAATTTATCCAGCACGTTTGGTGATTTCATTTTTGGTACTTTTTTTGTGATATGAGAGCTGATAAGTCATATTAAAATTAACTGGATTCAAGTTTTTTGTTTAGAAGAGCACAACAAAAAGAATGTAGTAAATTCTCTCTATTACGTGTTTCGGCCAATTTGATCGGCCATCATCAGGTAGTATTCTAGTGTACATAAAAGAGAAACATATTGGAGGATGAGGCCTCTCCTTGGCAAATGTTAAATACAGTGATTACATAATAATTATTATTTAAGAAAGTGGAATAATACTGTGATAAATAATGGTTAAAATTGGTTGAGTACAAAATATGTGTGTTTGTTCCTTCTGATGTATATTGTAAACAGCTCAGAGTTAAAACTCCTTTACCCCTTTGATGCCAGAATTAAATCCCTCCGAGCAACGCTGCCTGCCAGAATTTTTTACTGGGGATTTTAAATTTTAATGCTTACTCTTAGGAAAAAAAAGCATATCTCATAGACTTTTCCTTCAAATTTAATGAAATAAAACTTTGCTGTTGCTTATGAATTGGTTAATCCAGAAAAAAATATTCACCTATTTTTATAATAAATTTAGGACTCTGAATCGCATGCATTATATAAAATGTGATGTAAATAGTTCATTACTCATATAATTCTGGTTGCTGTAGAAGGTCTGTGGCACCTTGGATCACTGTTTTATCACAACACACATTATTCACAGTGAGGGTTATTTAAAAATTTTCTTTCGTGTGATATTCTTGGAAACAAGGCACCATGCACAGGCCCATGTCAAATCTGGCACACTTATAGGCTGTGCACTTTCTTTGGCTGCGAGAAGAACACAGACGGCAGCAAAGTTGGGTTGAAGATTTTGCTGGCCAGTGCTTGTTATGGCGACTCTCGAGTCGCACTACATTTGTTGCAGCCACACTTGGTCTTCCAACCAATCTGTGGGTGGGGCGATCTTGGCTCTTTCCAGCTTCCTCAATCAAATTCCTTACCAGAAGGAGCCTGAAATCTCGGTGGGTATATTTAGCCCCACATGAAGATAACAGTATCCAACTCTTGAGTACTGTTAGATCCAGAAAGTGGAAAAATAACTTTATGGTCCACTTGAAGGTACGTCGACTCATTGAATAGCTGTTAGCCATACAATCAGAAATGTTGATGTAACCCATGTGCCACTTGCACCATTCCACGATGTTAGGTTCCATGGAGCGGTTGCTGTTGTCACAAAATTTCCTTCTGATGGTGGTGGGTCCATATTAGTCAACATGTAAACTTCTCATGTGTCCTTCCAAACTAATGCAGTCAAACCTCTCCTAGTCCTCACTCTTACATCACCCCTTTTCATTTTCAGTTGTCTTGGTCCAAAGTCACTGGGCATGTCTCTTCTGTTGGGCCGCGCTCTCCTGCATCAATTTATTTTACATCTGTCCAAATCATCAAAAAGTCTTGGGGATGAAAAAAAATTGTCCATAAATATTTTGTGTCGTAAGCCTTCAACTTTGCTAGTCAAATGTCTAACAGTTGCGTGTGTTGCAGTCATGTCGTCGGTGGCTGAGTGTGAGTCTTTACCCAAGTACATTCTCATGTCATACATATACCTTGATTCATCGCAGAGTTTGTAAATTTTGATTCCAAAACATTTTCTTTTCTTTGGAATGTACTGCCTGAAGATAACCCTTCCCTTGAATTTTACAATTACCTCATCCACTGCCAAATGCTCTGAGGGGTTATAGAATATAGCAGAAGCCTGGTTCAGCTTGTCAAAGATAGTCCGTAGTTTCCATAGTCGGTCATATTCTTCGCCTTAATCAGGTCTCTGTGAATTGTCTGCAAAATGCAGAAAACATAGTATGTGTAAAAATCTGTCTCATGTCATGGTCTCGCTGTAAAACGGATTGTGTAGCTAAGTCTCGACCAGTAGTAATGTAGCGTGTCTTTCAATTCATGTCCCATCTGCAGAGCTAAGGCAACAAAAGTCATCATGTCCGGCAACATAATGTCAGGCAGTCAGTGGTTAGGTCCAGCTTGTCTGTCTAAGTGTTGCTGGTAGTACTTGTTGGTCTGTTCAACTAGCAGATGAAAAATTTCTGTGAAAAACATCATCAACATACACATTGTGAGCTGTCTTTGTTGATGTGTGGAGCCTCACTTTTTTTCACACCTTTTTCTGGACCGACAAAGGGATGAATATTTGTGTTCCTTCCTTTAGGCAGTCCCCAGGTTGGTAATCCACCACTTGTTGCAGCCTGTGTATCGATTTCTGCTGAGGCTGCTGCTGCTGTTGTTGTTGTTGTTGTTGTTGTTGTTGTTGTCGCCATCGTCATCGCTGCCGCCGCCGCCGTCAGTGATCCTCTTCTTCTTCCTCCTCCTCAAAATAGTTTTCAAAATCACTAGCCTCAGAACCTGATTCAGAGTCGGTGTTAGCAACCAGAATTTCACTGATAGCTTCCTCGTCAAGTTTTATTTTCGTCCCCCCACCGTTGCAATAGACACCTACGACGGTTTGCCTTATTTACACTCCTCTGCATGACTGTCACAGTTTAGGAACCTAATGCAGCTTAGATATGAACGTCTTCTACAGTGACAGCAAAACAGATCTAAAGCTACAATGTGACAGCTGTATGAATTCCAGGTATTGGGGGGGTGTCAAGAAGTTTTAAGTAGATTGACAACTGTGTTGCATGTTACTACCCCACAACCCCTACAGATTACCCCAGCACTACACGAGGCACTTCTGTGGGCCCTCCTGTAGCTGTAAACGTTGATATTTGTGAGTGTCTCCAATTTTTGAGCATTAATTTTGTCTGATTTATATGGGGACAGTACACCACTGACAACCTTTCTGGTCAAGAAAGAGTTCTCGCTTAATAGGCCAGTGTTGATATTTCAACCCACAGTGAACTCCAGAGCAAGCGATAATCAAAGCACGCAGTGTCAGAAAGAATATTAGTCAGCTGGGAAAAATGCGCAGTTACTAAATGTCTACATCTGTATCGGTGTTTATGGAAGGGTTTAGGAGGTGGAGGGGGTACATTCTGGCTCTCGAATGAAAACCTGACCTTCAAATGTCCAGATGCATAGCAAGCCACGGCATTTAACCGAAGAGGAGTGAACAAAATTCCTCCAAACTTCGACACACTGTTTGCAACCACTTTAGAGGTTGTTCAGCTATTTAAAGGGCTCACTGCATGACCTCTTTATAGGCCATATGGCATTAAAGGTTTAAGTATAAAGTATGTGTGGTAATTCCTTCTCATATATATTGTAATGAGCTTAGAGTATTCAGTATATTGGTGATGAAGTTTTATTATGCGAGGTCTAGTGACTAAGGTTAGTGAAAAATGTTTTGTAGATGCAGCTAGTGTTATATGATATAATTTTGGTCTTTATCTCCTCATTTTTGGCTTCTTTCTGTTATTAGTCTTTAAATATTTGTGTATAGTTATATGAAGTTTTTGGGTGTCCTGTGTTGTTACTAATTGGACAGTGACTTTATTGATTATGTGTTGGAAACCTGTTCCTATATGTTATATTCTAGTTGAGGATATCAATGTGTTCCATGTATTTTTATATATATATATATATATATATACACACACACACTGCAGTAGCTATTGTATGTCACTCATTAGTCACTATACGCTGCATAATAAAACATCATCACCAGTATACTGAGTACTTTTTGCTGATCACAGTATATATGAGAAGGAATTAATATACATATCTTATATTTAATGGAGTTTTAACTCTGAGCTGTGTACAGTATACATGAGAAGGAATCAACACACGTATCTTGTACTCAGCCAGTTTTAACTATAATTTGTCTCAATTATATTGCACTTTTTGGAATAATAATTTTAATATGATCACTGTATTTGACATTTGTAAAGGAGAGGCTTCATCCTGAAATGTTTCTCTTTCACGTACACTATAATACTTCCTGATGATGGTGAATCAAGTACGTTGCAACATGTTGTAGAAATATAGAGAATATACTACTTTCTTATCAGTTGTGTTTTTTGGAACATAAAACATTGAAACTAGTTATATAACATAACTGGATGATGGTCCTGAAGTTTATTAATATTAAGAAACTGAAATTTCTGTGACATCTTTCTTTTTACCTGAAGACATATTAGTGTCTCCAGATTTTTAGTTCATGAATCCTAACTTCATGATGCTCTTTTACAAGTAGTGTGTAACAAGTGGTGTGTATGAGCAAGGCTCTGCTGTCTAAAATTTGATCAATACTAGTCTGTTGATTCTTGACTTATAAACTGATACAACAGAAAAAATCTCATTTAATTATCCTGAAAACCATAAAGGCTTATACAGAAAGTGTATAGATAATAAAATGTATGTTTAATTGTTCCCCACATCTTTCGCTCAAAATATTTTTCTTTCTGATAAATATTTAGTGAGTTATGCTTGAGTTGCACACAAAAACATGTAGGTCTTATTGTAACATGTCTGTAACTCTCATCCAGTTTGAGGTAAAAGTGAAATGTGTTGATAGATTTTAGTAGAGCTAGCCACTTTTAAATTTAAAGTAAATCTGTTCAGTAATTTTAGAGTCATTACATGCAAAAGCTGGCAGGTACATTGTCATATCTTTTCATTGTGAACACATAAATAATGGAACTGAGAAATTGAGTGCCATGTCTTTCTATATGATTTTTAACTATGTTACATGGCTACCTTCATTTTAATTTTACCACAAAACTGTCCCATACGATTGCCCCATTATGTACGGGAGACACTATCAGTGTATGTGTTGGTTGTCTGGTTGTGTACAGGTGGCATTAGAAGTGTAAGCGATAACTGTACTTTTATATACAGGAAGTATTCATAAGTGCCTGTGGATGATTGTCCTGTTAGGTATGGAAGGGCAGTATACGTGTATGTGACGATAATCTTCTATACAGTAGGCACACATAAGTTACTGGGATGATTATCCTGTTACATGCTGGAGGCATTATGAGGATATGTGATGGCTGTCTTGCTGCATACAGGAGCCATTGGAAGTGTATGTGATAATGTGATGACTGTCCTGCTGTATGCAGGAGACACACTAAGTTTTCATGGATGATTGTCCTGTTATGTAAGTGCATGTGATGATTGTCCTCTGTCTTGCTGAAGGGAAATGTGTAGCTTATGTGGTGTATGATATCAGGTTTCTTTTGTAATTCTGGATGTTTGTTCTTTGTTGTCTGGGATTAGGAATTTTAAATCTCCTTATAAGTTGAAGATGGTAGCCATATTTTCATTTGGTATTAACATTTTGTCATCTGATACTCAGACATTTTACACTTACCACGTTTTTAGGGCTGGCAACCATACTTTAACTTAGTGACAATGGTGTTAGTATTAAAATAATACAATTACATATTAAGTTCCTGGACTGTGCACATGCAGTGTTGCAGCAGTCCACTGGACAATCACTTTAAGTTGAGTGAAGATGTTACTGTACTGTCTTTCTTCAAACTACCTTAATGAAGTTACTTTTACTGTGTTTTTGTACTTTCTAAGTCACAAATACATTTTGTAGATTTCATCCCGATTGTCAAGATTGCTCAAACTCAGCAACAGCAGCAGCAGCAGGAGAGTTTACGTGGGTGGAAGGCACCAGGGCAAGTACCTTATTGCAGAGTCAGCTGGGTGTTCCAGTGCATAAAGACAGTTTTGCCATGTTGCTGCAGCCTGGTGAGACAGTTCGTACTAAGTTGAGCTTCAGGCCTGTAAGGGCTGGTCCCATCTCAGCTGTCGTCTACATAAGAAACAACCTGACTGTACTGGAAGTTGTACAGGTTTCAGGACATGCTGCATATGCACAATTCAAATTTGGAAACCGAAAACCAGGCTCTGGGTCTCCTCTGCTGTTTGAATTAGCTGAGAAACACTTTAAAGACTGTGAAAGTAAGTTGTTATTTTATCTTGTGCCTAAGGAAACATTTTTAAGGAACATATATAAGTTACGATGTAGCCTGTGCACGGTATGAAACCAAGGGACATTAATATTTTAAACTTTGTTTAACTTCAGAATTCTCAATTGATTGTCTTCTGGGTTTGGACACACTGTAGGGTAAATTGATACCAGCATTTCAGAGAAACATTTTACAACAGTCTTCAGGGTGTCTGGGTTGCAGTAGATACTAACGTGGCTCGGAGGAGGAAGTGGCCAGTTGTGTAGGAAATGAGCAAAGAATGTGGCCAATTAGAATGATTATAAATTCTTAGAATTTGAAGTGAGGCAACCAGGAAGATGAAAGGTCCTATTATATCCTCATGTACTGAAAAATCTGACAAGGGAGGCAGTCAGTTAAGCCCTTCTGCTTTTGCAGTGTTGTAGTGCACCCTCTTCTGACTTCATGGCCAAAATATCAGGTGTCAGCACTCTATTGCATCTTTGTAATACATGTTTGTGTGTCCTGCATGAGTCACTTTCCATTTAAATAGTGTATGAGCAGACTAGTCACCATATTGTTCGCGGTAGCTCAGTTGGATAGATTTTGACTACAGAGAAGAAGATGATCAAAGACTGATTTTTACCCAAATCATATTTTCCTTTAAATCATCATGTTGGAAATGACTTTGGGAGCTTTAAAAAATTTTGACATTGCTATATTACATGTCTGTCAGTATTTTTATTAGCTTTCTTGTCCAGAAGTGACCCAGTAGCTCGTAGATTCCTGTTGTTCTTAGGAGTTTGATTCTGGGATATCTATGATATATTTTTCACATATATTCTTAGCACAGTGTATCATAACCACGTGCCACGTACAGTTCACACATAAAAGCAAACTATTCAATAGTACATACATGTTGGTGACCAGGTGCCGTTTGATGTCAAAATCAAAGCCGTCACATTGACCCAACTATGTACAAGCAGGTTGCAGGTGAGGAGGTGGAGGGAGCAAGTGAAAAGGGGTGGAAGTGATAGAGTAGAGTACAACATTTTAACTGTGATTGGTTCACATAAGCAAAAGCAAACAAGCAGCACGTTGCCACTTGGAAATTACAACTGTGGGTGATGGCAGCATCTTTTCAATTTACAGTTCCATTTTTCCCCTTCAAGGCATCTTCAGGGTGGGTGAAGGACTTAAAGAACAACTACAAAATCAGCCTTGAAATTTGTACTTTTACAGACAAGTTGCAATTATGATGGAAGGATTTAGAATTGCCCAGTTCTTACAGCAGCTACATGCAAACTGTCTAGTAGGGAAGACTATAAAAATACATGCACTGACACATAACCAGTTGCAAGCATCCATTTACAGTAACATAATAAGTATGCATGGAATGCTGCCAAACTGATATCACATGAAGTTATCAGCAATGACAGCGAAGTTGCACATCTGGATGAAATTAAGACTGTAAAGTGTGAGTGCAGGAAGCAAGCAAAATGAGAAATGCAATTGTTTGTCTCCATGCATTAATTAAATTTTATTAATGTGCATTTTATTGTTCAGATATTTTGTATAATAATGAAAATTATAAACCTGAGCTTTAGTTGTAAAGGAGAGGCCTCTACTTCAGGTCTTTGCTTGTATGTAATTGTAGCACTACCCGATGATGCCCGCAGTCAGTGGCTGACACGTCATACAGAATGTGATAAATGGATGAAGATACAGTCACTTATAATTTTATATTAATCAGAGAATCAGTAACTAACATTGCTTTAAACGTATTAGGTGGAAAATTGTATAAAAACTGAATTAAGTTCGCTTCTAAAGTTGGGTAACTTTTTATGCACGAACTTTATATGACAGAATATTTACATAATTCTTATGGGCATTTTGCCAGGACTTAAAAAATCTAACCTCTAACATGGGAAAACTTTGTATCCAGGAACCTCATATGTGAGATACACTGTATTTATAAGCTAATTTTGACTGCTGTATTACATTCATTACTTTTTTCTGTATTAGGTTTCAGAGACTGTATTTCCTATCAGATACATCCTGATTTATGTTACAAAGTTGTATGAGAAAAATCAGACTTGTGGCTATGGCTTTTTTAAGTGTGTTATTAAAAGGTGCTCTCAGTGGCTGAGATTATACACCATCTGTGTTAGAGGAATGAGTGAGCGTGGAATATGGAACATTGGTGGAATGAAAGTGATTGGAAAACCAGAATACTTGCAGAGAAACCTGTCCCAGTGCCACTTTGTCCACCACATATCACACATGGACTGACCTGGGATTGAACTCATGCCTCTGCAGTGAGAAACCAGTGACTAACCATCTCAGTAATGGCACAGCTCAGCTGTAATTCCATATAATAGTTATTCTTTTTGGACTACCTTTATGACATTGTGACATCTGTCTAGGTGGGAGGTGTTTGTATTTAATGATTTCTTCTGTAACTACTGGGTTATTTTAGAGTTCTACTATCTCATTTAAAAAGATCCGATATGCTCTAACTGTATGTTTCTTTAAAAGATGTGATAAGAAGTATTATTTTCACACTGTTTCTTAGAATACCATTTAAATTTAGTAGGAGTGGGTTAACCCTTAGCCGCCTAACAACATATATATATATTTCGTGCAGTGAGCCCTTTAAATAGCCGAATGGCCACTAAAGTGGACGGGGGGAGGGGGGGATTTAATTCCGGCATCAAAGGGTTAATGAATTAAGATTGCAGTCTTCTGGGATATGACATCATATTGATCATAATTTGATACTGGAATTTTGAAAGAGTTGACTACCTCTGGCTTCAGAGGATTGAAGAAAAAGTGTTGCGTAGTGTGGAGAGTCATGTGCAGAGCCTGCTACAGGCAAGTAAAGTAGAAAATAGGCAGTGAGGGAAGGAAGAAATGAAGAAATGCTGGAGGAAGGCAGACTAACTAATGATAAATTGAGGAGACTGAAGAGGAGCGAGAGTCAGCTGAAAAAGGTGTGGTGTAAGGAGACAGTGGATCTGTTGGGCCATGAAAAGGGCTGTAATGGTACAGTTCTATATCCTTATCGGGAAGTTCTCTCTGTAACTTCAGGGGGTGAATGACAGGTTTCCATGATGTGCTCAACACATGGCCATGTTCAGTAATAAGTTACCAGTCAACATGGGTCATATCTCAGAAGATTATTACCTTTATAAAAAATTCTGTGAAAATCTCAAATCAAAGTCTTTGAATGCTTGGAATTTCACACATGTTTTATTTTCAGGAGAAAAGCATCGTAAATTTGCTGTGCCCAATCTCACTGTGAAGAGGTCATTCACTGCCCGAAACACTGGTGATTTGCCAATTTATGTGGCGGGTTTTAACATCAATGGACTTCCATGTGAAGGCTATGGATTCCGGATACTTAACTGTGGTGCATTCCATCTTCCACCTCATGGCACCCACAAGATTGACATAGAATTCACTCCTGATTTTACACTTGCACGTATTCAACGTACTTTGACAATAGAGACTAGTCTTGGCGTACCTGTTAATTACACATTGATTACAACTCTGCCACCATACTTTCTGGCATCTTGCTCCAGTGTCCTTGGCCGGCCCAGCTGGGAACCTTTACTTTATTATTCAGCTGTCAGTTTCATGGTATTCCTTCTTTTCTGTGTCCTTGCTGCTGCGTTCTTAGAGTCGGATCGTATACTTAAGTGTGCCCTTATAACTATGACAAGAGAGAGAGCTGCTGTTGCACCATCTGATTCCAAGCAGAACTCTTTTAGTGGCCAGAAGAATGGAGATGCTAAATCTTATATTGGTAAACCAGAAACAGCAGGTGACTGGAATCTTAGTTCATCCGTTCAACAAACAGAAAAACACTCGAGAGGTCCACATAACTCAAATAATTCTGTTGGACTGTGTAATAAAAATAATATTTGGACTGGGCCTGTTGATAGTCATGTAACTCATGAAGCAGATACTAAGGAGAGGTTAGGGTGCACAAAATGTGATGACCCTGAAGTGGTATATTCACATCATTCACCGCCACTTTTAACAGTAAAAAATAAGAAGAAAGTTGGAAAACGAAATAGCAATAATAGTGATACATGTTCCCTTTCTGAGTCACTACATGAAATTCCAATATTGAAGAGAGGTTGGGGGAGTGTATTTTCAAGGTCCAGTCAAGGAGCTTCCATATTCAAATCCAGACAAACAGAAGGAGAACTTAGAGGAACAGAAAACACTGTGCACTATACAGACGTGGAGTCAAACTCTAAGAAAATTGTGGAGAACGGTAAAGATGGAAAAAGAGTCAGTCAGGACTGTAAAAAGAATAAAATTCAACAAGAACCAACAGTTTGTTCGGAGGAGGAAACGTCATCTACTACAACAGAAAGCTCAAACAATGATGAAATAGAAAGAGTAAGTACTAAATTTATAGATAAATTTACTATTTGAACAGGAAATGTTAGCACCTCGGTGGCAAGGTTTAAATTTTATCTTGAGGTAAACCATACCTAAAAAACAGAACCTGTTTGTATGTCAAGTTTTTGACACAGGTGGAAGCTCATTACAGCAAATTTAAAGGGACAGAAATGGTTGTTTTGTTTGCAGAAAAAACATTTTTGTGTTGCAAAACATAAAGTGCATTGTCATGGCTCAACATGAAAGGTACAGCAATTAGATAATTTTACTGTGTATATATTAAAATGTCATTTTGCACAGAAATTATTGCCCTTTTAAGATCTGTGTCAGATTTTAGTTTCCTGTTATTCTGTAATAATGTGGCATCAGCTAAATGAATTTCTTTGTTTTGTTATTGTTTAAGATTTCAGACTCTAAAGATAGTTCATAGCTAAAATGGATTTTTTTTCCATGGGTGATATGGCACTGCAAATGTAGGTTGTATTACCAACATTTCAGGGATCCTTACTGCTGAGATGATGATGACAGTATATATCTCCCTTAGAAGCATCTGTCAGATGGCTGTGACATGTATGCTTTTGCACACTGCATTAACATTTGTGATTGGATGATTCAGTGCATTGTCTCTGTTTTTTCAGATACAATATTTCTAGTAACCTTTTCTAAGACTAGATTGAAAAGAAGTTGGCAATAAAATATCTCTTTGTTTCAAACTCTTCTGAATAGAAAATGTTTCAGATGGATATTTATGTGTATGGGTTTTTGTGTAGGTTTATTTAGAACACATTTTAATTTGCATAAGAGGCTTCATGGGTTACCAGGTTCATTGAGAATGTTGTGTAGTATTTATATCCTAACTGAATTATAGCTCTGTTGAAGTCTGTAAATGATGTATATACTGTCTCATCATACTCCATTTCTTCTCTGCTGTATCCAGAATATCTGAACTGATGGTTCCTATTAGTTCTCTGTACATACGTACTGTGCAAGTACATTGTTTGATAAAAGTTTGCCTGGAAATGCTAAGAATCATATTTCTTGATATTTATGACAGTGTTTTTGCTTTTTTATAAATTATTACAACAGCTGACTCTGACTACTGCTTTTGCAGTTCTGTTCCCCCCTCCAAATAAATTGAAGTTGTCCTTGTGTGTGCCATGAAGGCATACATGGTTGGACAATAAAGTTCACGAACTCATCATGGTAAAAGTGCTACATACCTCATTGCTGAATACCACCATGGTCACCTTCAAAGTACTCCCCTTGGGAAGCTATGCACCGATGCCAGCACCTAGTTCACCCTTCAAAACAATTTTGGAAATGGTTTTGTGGAATGGCCTTCAGAGCTGCTGTTGTATTACTCCTGATGTCATCAATGTCATCAAAATGCCTTCCTTTCAATATTTCCTTTATCTTCGGGAACAGAAAAAAGTCACTGAAGGCTAGATCTGGTGAATAGGCAGGGTGTTCCAACGCAGTTATTTGTTTAGTAGCTAAAAACTCCCTCACAGACAGTGCTGTGTGAGCAGGTGCATTGTCGTGGTGCAAGACCCATGAGTTGTTGGCAAGAAGTTCGGGTCATTTCCATCTAACTTTTTCATGCAGCCTTTCTAGTAGTTCCACATAGTAAACTTGGTTGACTATTTGTCCAGTTGGTACAAATTCATAATGAACAATCCCTCTAATTTCAAAAGAAGTCAGCAACATTGTTTTGACTCTTGATTTGGAACAACAGAATTTTTTTGTTAATGGGGAATTGGCAGTCTTCCATTGTGCACTTTGCCACTTCGTTTCAGGGTCATATTGGTAGACCCATGTTTCATCACCTGTGATAACATGGCCCAAAATGTCATCTTGCCTCTCCAGAAGGTCTTGGCAAATTGTGACTCTTCTTTGCTTTTGTTCTTTGTTGAGCTCCTTTGGGACCATTTTTGCACACACCTTCCTCATGTCAAGTTAAGATTTTCCTGACTGTTTCTCTTTCAATGTTCACTTGCTCTGCTATGCTCCTGACAGCTGATGATTTCCACACACAATTTGACGAATTTTTGCAGTGTTTTCTTCAGTTCTGCTTGTTGCTGGCTGTTCTGATCTCTCTTTGTCAGTGACACTTTCTTTTCCACCAGAAAAAGTTTCACCAACTTGTAAACTGCTGTTTTCTTCGTAGCATTATCCCCGTAAACTTGCACTAACATCTCTCTGATTTCGTTTCCACTCTTTCCAAGTTTAACAAGAAATTTAATGTTCATTCGCTGCTCTAAATCAAGCTCCGACCTTCTCGCAGCGGCACACCAAAACACACGCAGACAGTTATAGACGCCACTCAGAAAGAGACTGCCATAGATCAACAACAACACAGCTGTAAAATGCTGACATGTCGTCATCAAACCAAACTCAGGCTTTTGTCCGGTGCTGCCACGGCAAGCACACGGTGGCAAGTTCACGAAATTAATTATTCAACCACGTATGGGGGATTTGAGGTATAGCTGTGCTTACCCTTAATCTTGGCAATTGGTAGAGGTCTGTGGTTAGCTTCATATCCTGGTTGCTTTACCACTGGGAAAAGCGTCCCTGTTACCTATTGAACAGGATGGTGGACGGGCCTCAAAACTGAATCTCTTGTCCCTGTTAGGAATTAAACAAAAACTCCATGGATGCTCAGCCCATATCCCAGTCACTTGACTGAACTGTTCTGGTTTCCCCATTTACCAGATACAGGGAATACATTTGTTTTGAACTTGCTGTACTTTTTTTTTAACCTTCTATTACATATTTATATACTTCTCAAAACATTTAGTTCATCTTGTGGATATTTGTTTCAGGAAAGAGAGTCACATGAAATGGGTTCACTAGCCAGGCCACACAAAACAGTGGTGAAGAATTGTAAAGATAAAAGCAGTTTAGAATATAAAGATAATTACGAAGGTGATTGTGATGATGATGATGATTATGAGTGTGAGGCACATAAGAGGAAAGATTTCAGTAGCCACTGGAAACCCACTCACAAAACAAATCTTGTAAAAAGCACAGAGCAACAGCATTTGGATACTGGGTCAAGCAAGACATCAACAGTGGGTAGCAGTGAGGGCCCTAGACCACATAATCTGGAGTTGCCATACAAACTCAAGTCATCGAAAAATATTGCTCGAGATCGAAGAGATAAAAACGTACTTAAAAGACGCACAACAGATAAAACTGAAAATTTAAAGGGTAAATATACTTTTAGAGAAATCTAACAACCTTCTGTAGTGATCACAGTTAAATTGGCTTTCCTATTTAATCCATTAAATCCATCTGAAACACTTTGGTTCAAATATTTGTATGCCTTCAGAATTATAGATGAACTCAAGTCTCTATAAATGCCCATATATAGACTTGCATATATACTTGACTGCACAAAGAGAGAGAGAGATTCTACTCCATATTACATTTTTTTTTCAAATCTGGTTTGTCAGTTGTCTAGGGAGTGTATAAGTCAGGGTTGATTGGGTCAGTGTTCCTTCCTTTAACATTTTATATTATTTAATGTTTAACTTCGGTGATGCCAAGTCAAGCATCTCAGTATTTGAGTTTCTTAATTTCAGATTTTTCCTTGGTTTAGTGTTCAGATCCACCTTCCTGCTACATCCTCTTTGCACAGCTAATCAGTAAAACAACTGATCTGTGAAAAGAGCTACACTGCAGTACAGCATACTTATTTTCAGTTGTGCCTTCTCTCAGTGAACACCTTCCTCTGAGCAGATTACTGTGGTTTCTGTGTGTGTGCGGAATAAGAACTGGTATTTGTACATAAAGCTAAGTGTAAACATGCCTCTTCATAACTTAACTAAGCCTTGAAGGCATTCGAGACAATGGAGATGTAGCTCCACACATTCTTCAGTGGTAGGTAGAGGTAACTGGTGATCTTCATGCCCCAGCCATTGCACTGCCTATTTTGCCTGGGGAACAAGCCACATACGTGTTAGATTGGAGGCTGAGTGGGGCACAGAGCAAGTTTGGATACTGTGGAGAAAAAAAAATCTGTTACTATTGCAAAGAAATGAACTATAATTCCTCAGTCATACAGCCCGTATAGCCTAGTCATAATACTGACTGAACTATCCCAGCACTGATGTTTGTATGTGGTCACACAGACTGACATTTTGGGATTTGCCAGGTTCAGCTTTTACCATTTGTATCACCAGGAACTTTTCATTATTTAGACATATAGATATTGTCCGTTGTTGTGAGTATTGTCACTTTTAGTCAGTTTTAGTTCAGTCTACAGATGTGGGAAGTTTTCTCATGCATGCACAAAATTAAACCAGTTGCCTTTCTTGATTAAGGCCTTTGTTTGGAAACTGCTGATCACTTGTGGTGAGAATGTTCCCTACCTTTAATTGGATCTGCAAGTTCATTGTCATGTTCCTGAGAATCCCATCCATATCCTTGCACCCTTTTCATTTAAGGTCAAATTTAATACTGTTCCCTCAATTATGCCTAGTTGCCCCAAGTGGTATTTTCTGTTTGGGTTATCCAACTAAGATTTTTCCTATATCATACATATCGTTTCCCATGTGTGTGCTATTTGCCTTCTGTATCTTCTGTTCCTTGATGTGATTATTATAGTGATGCTTGGTGATGAATACAAATTATGCAGCTCTTTCAAACCTAGGTTTCTCAGCAGCCTTTTATGTCTTCCTCCACCTCATCCTTATAGCCAAATATTCTCTTCAACCCTGTGTTTTAAAACATCCTCCATATATGTTCTTCACTGTGAGTAAGAGACCAAGTTTTACACATACTAAGAGTGTGGGGAAGTAGTATGGTTGTGTGTATTTTAATTTTTGTTCGTGGTTTGTGTGATACAATTAGGACCAACACCTGTGATGGAGTCCAGTGGCTTGGGGAGCACCACTGTCAGAGTATCACCGCCCTTACGTTCAAGTAATTGCTGGGGTGAACAGCGAGCCTCATTTAGTGATGTGGTGGCAAGGAATGACAGCAGCCCTCTTTATTCAAGTATTGTGGCTCCACATAAATGTACACAACAGCAGCAGCAGCAACAACATGGCTCACAGGTTGCAGCAACTCTGTTTGCTGACAATAGTTTATGTAGCAGCAGCAGTAGTAGCAGCAGTTGCAGTAATACTGGTAGCAATATTTCTAGGAAAGTATCAGATTCATCTGTTCCTACCAGCACTTCATCTCATCTTGGTAAGTAACATTTTTAATGTTCATGTATGTGATTCACATTTGGCCCAGAATGTTGATTGTTTTGTGTACACAGTAATGTGAATCTGTGTCTTTTTTGTACAGTCATTTCATATGCCTTTCCTTCACACATTAACCCTACTTGCACACATGTTTAGTTGTACTCCAAGACAGTGCTTGTAGAAGCTAGTAAGAAAGTCAACTGCTGATATGGATTGGAACTTCGGGTGACAGAAAACTGAAACCATCAATATTCATCATTGTCTGAAATTAATGGCATGCTGAATTCAAGGATGCTGACATCACTGTAAGCAGTCTCCCAGGACCACAAGCATGGGAACACCAATGAAATTGGGATGCGTATTATTAGCTCCACTTTGATTTTGTGCATCAGACATTACAGTGGGTATAAGTCAGTAGTGCCACTGTGGAGAAATTTATTCATAAGCACTTTGGGTTTTGCAAAATGGGTGCAGAATGTGTTGTTAAGATGCCATTTGAAATCTGAACCACTTTTGTAGGTATATCTTTAGTCCACAGTCTCCAAGAATAGTCTTAAGGGCCTTATATTTGTTCCCTGTATGCATGATTACTTCCTTCTGATTTGGTCTCCTGCATCTGCGGCACCTTCTGTTCTGTGTAAAGGAGCACTGCTTCCAGTCTATAATTCTGTTCTGAGACAGGTTTGTCATTACCATAATATCTGTGGAAAGTAAGACTGCACTTTGTTTTGCACATAAGAAACAAGAGCCATGTAATCAGTGAACCGAAAAATGCTTGAATACTCTTCCCTTTTGGAGTGGAGAAGGAATTCCTGTGGGATGTCTCATTTGCTGGAGCACATTGTGTCTTATTTTTATGCCATATTTGTACAGTTCTTCACCCATTGCTGCTAACTTGAAAATGTCAACAATAACACTCCTCCAAGACCCAAAATATGTTTCCATTACATCCATGGTCACCTATTTTTCTTCATTGACTTCCTTTTACCATCAGTCATGCCAGTGTATGGTGCAGACATTGGAAGTGATCATCATCTTGTCGTGGCAAAGTTTAAATTGAAGATCCAGGCATATAAACGAAGAACACAACACCCAAGGAAAAGATATGATATTAGCAGACTGGAAGAAGATAAAAAGATACAAGAACAGTTTAAACTAGAACTGACAAATAGATTTCAAATATTGACTGATAAGGAAGGGGTGGAGAACGAAACTATAGAGGATAAATGGAGGAAGATACAAACCATTTTTTACAGAGACAAGTGAAAAAGTACTAGGTTTTAAGGAGGAAAATAAAAAAGATTGGATGACTCAACAGACCTGGGAAAAGATCAGAGAACAAAAAAAAGGTTAAAGATGAGTTGAATGTAAGTAAAACACAAGCTAAGAAGATTGAATTGCAGAAGAAATATACGGAAAAGAACAAAGAAGTAAAAAGAAGCGCAAGGAGAGACCAGAGAAACTATATAGACAATTTAGCCCACCAAGCCGAGGAGGCGACAAGTAAAGGCAACCTTAGAGAACTATTTGCCATCACCAAGATACTGTCAAAGAAACAGATGCAAAGGAATCGACCAATTAGAGCTACAGATGGTACTCTCCTGATAAATACAGAGGAGCAAATGCAACGTTGGCAAGAGCATTTCTCCAAAATCTTGAATTCCGGCGTGGACAACCAAATTGTGGAAAATCGAATAGTGGATAACCAAATAATAGTAGAGGAGGAAGGAAATGGGGAGTATGCAGAAAATCCAAGAATTAACATTAAGGCTTCAACAGTGATGAAAATAAAAAAGGCATTGAAAGAGCTAAAAAGAGGGAAAGCAGCAGGAGTTGATAATATATCGCCAGAAGTATTAAAAGTGGACTTGGACATTACAGAAAATATGCTACACCCCCTATTTGAGAGGATTTGGAAAGAAGGGGAAATGCCCAATGATTGGAAATGTGGTCTATTAATAAAAATACCAAAAAAGGGGGATACTGCAAACTGTGATAACTGGCG
>Ga0131853_10006820_pt1 | contig 20618 bp, 20 predicted proteins | sample TergutLab28metaG_FD_92764 | JGI IMG/M metagenome (GOLD analysis project Ga0131853, IMG submission 92764) | Labiotermes labralis P1 segment gut microbial communities from Petit-Saut dam, French Guiana - Lab288 P1 (version 2) (version 2) | ecosystem: Host-associated > Arthropoda: Insects >...
AACAAAATGTCTGTTTTAAATGCAGTGAGGGCAAAACTCGTATTACGAATGTTTGCTGTAATAAAATTTAACAAAATTTATGAACAAAATTATGCTTTTGAATTTGCGTAAATCATAAGAATACCTTATAACGTAGATTTGTTCTACACTACGCGATAGATTCAATCTACACTATGCGGTAGATTGAATCTACAAAAAATACACAGAAAAAAAATCAGGCAAAAGAGATGATTCTTTTCTGTGTTTTTGTTTTGAAAATCGAAATCGCAAAAAACAATTCGAAACCACTTATGCGAATATTAGGATGTATAGTATTGATACTTTTGGTGAGCAACTTGGCGTATGGACAAGTTGGTGGAGTTTTTCCTTCAACCGGCTCGCAAGTGTTTCAAGTTGGCGATATTGTTAGATATGGAAAATCTAACGAACTCGCCCGGCAAAACACATTGAATTTCTATCTCAGCCGAGAGCGTATAATCAGATATTTAGGAACAGATTCTACATTGCTAAATTATCGACAACTCCCTATTCATAGCAGTACAAGTATCAACAACAGAGGCGAAACAACAAGTATTTCATTACCTTTATTGGAGCGCACTTTTGGTGCTACTTGGGATAGAACAAAAGCGTTAGAACTTGTTATTGAGTCCGGACATCAATATATGTTCATCGGAGGCGAAAGCAGTTTCAACGATGTGATTCGGCGTTTACCGGTAGAAAGATTACAAGCAATGCACAGAAGTGGCGACAGGTTTATGTTTATTACCCATACTTACTACGTAAGTAGCGGTCGGCTTGTTGAGCGAAGAGGACAAACGATAGAAATAGCCGTAGATTCTGCATCAATAGACTTTAGCAGACCGTTGTCAACCGATAGCATAATCTTTGTTGGCGACATACCATCAGCCTACAATATGATGTCTATAAACAGAAACAAATTGTGTAGATTGATTCGGGAGCAAGGCGGACACTGTCTCCGCCGCTGGGAAGCATTCGTTCCTCTTGGTATAAAGCAATTTAACAACGACCAAAACCTGTTAGGTTCTGTTTTTTTAGTATCTCAAACTGTTGCACCTATTGGCTTGGCGTGGTATTTTAACAATCGAGCAAATGATTATTACGACAAACACAGAAATTTACAAGCGCATACTTTGACCGAACATAGAAATTATTACGCTGAATACAAGCATAACCATTATCTTTCTATTTGGGCTCCTGTGGGTTTGATTACGGTTTCGTATATTGCGAATATCCTTGTTAATCGTTTTCACACAAGTGTAAGGACACAGCCGAGAACAGAAAGTTTAGAGGTACAATCAAAAATTTTCACCGATGAAACCGGCTCTGTCGGAGTGGGTTTATCGGTAAGTTTCAATTTTTAATACAAACAAAAAGACAATGAAAAAATTAATTCTCATATCATTTGGCGTTTTGATGCTTACGTCTTGTTTGAAAGATGAAGTGCCGTTTCAATATACGATTCGTGTATTTGTAACCGATGCGGATATTATAGTACTATCATTTCCGCAAACAGGAAGAAGTGATTTTGAGTACACATACAACGAAGCAGAAGGATATTATGAGTTTTCAAACTTAATGAATGCCGGCACATATAGAATTGTAGTACAAAAAAGCGGTTACAGACCGTGGCAAAGAGACGTTACGCTTGGCGAAAATAGAGTCGCATCTATTAATGTAACACTTACAAGAAATTGAATATGAATATCGGACAAAAAATATTACTGATAACTATCGGGCTGTTTTTAGGTGCTTTTCTCGAACTGCACGCACAAAGCGCACAAATTTACGGCAAAGTTTTAGACAGCAATACCGGCGAACGATTGAACAATGTAACCGTATCGCTTATACTTGGAAACAATACCGTAAGTCAAACAAGAACAGAGGAAGACGGCACTTATACATTTACCGTTACACAGGCAGGCAACTATCAATTAAATTTCCAAAGAGCAGAATACGATGATTTTTCTTACACATCTGTCCGTGTTCGTGCAGGCGAATCGATGCGTAGAGACGCAATGATGCAAAGACCACCGCGATTTATTAGCGTAACAGAGGTCGGCAACCACAGTATAGAAAAAGATTATCTTGATATAGGTGACATTACTACCCCTCAATTTTTCTACGTTGATTTTTTCAACTCCGGAGGTGTAGATATACATTATGTAACAGGAAAAATGAGTGAGTGGATAACAGAAGTAACACCTTCGTCGGGCACTCTTAGACCGAATGAATCAAACAGAATTACGATAAGAATAGACCCCGATAAATTTGAAGCAGGCGAAACGACAGGAAAAGTACTTATAATCACAAATAATGGCAATAGAGTTTTGCCGATAAAAGCCATAGGGAGATTTCCTGAAATTATTACATTGCCCATTGTTGATGTATGGCCAAGTCGATTTGAATCTCAAATTAATTTCAATGGAAGACACACGTTTATAGAAATGGGATACGTTTTTTCTGACATAGACGAAATACCAACAACGATAAATGGTAATGTTGTATTAGTATCAGCAACACATCTTTCAACTTTCACATATAGTAGTCAATTTACTTTTGCTTTTACTGGCAGACACTCGTTTCCTTGGCTTGACTTGGAAATAACGAACTTATTTCCTCCAGAATTCTTTTGTCGAACATATTATGTAAGAGCCTTTCTTAGATATGCAAATGGTGTTGTAATATATAGTGATAATGTAGAACAATTTACCCTAATGGAATTTATGTGCGATTGGTTTGAATGGTAAAAAAAGGAGGAATTTAAAATGAAAAAACATTGGATATTAATAGTGATGCTGTTCGTAGTGGCTTCTTGTAATGAACAAGAAATACCAAACGGCGAAAAGGATGATGACGAAGTGGAAGTTCCCGGTATTGTAGATACAAGTCTATCTTTATCAGGTTCTATTCAAAATCTAAATTGGGATGACTTGGGAGCGTCTGCTTTTAAGGTGCAACTAATTGAAGGCGAAGTTGATTTTGCAAGTTTTATTGACAATTATACTTATACGCATCCGAATGCACAAGTATTCGTAACAGAAAGAAGTAACAACAACAATTTTGAATTCAATCATTTACGAGAGGGAATGTATAGTCTTATTGTAAGTAAAAGAGGATATAGAGCGTCAAGCGGTTTGATTGAAATCCAAAGAAACAATCCCAATATGGTAAGAGTAAGAATGGAAAGAGATGAAAATTCGGGGTTCACGGGAAGATTACAAATTTTAGGCGAAGATGGAAATGATTTATCAGAAATCAGAATTAATCGCAACAGCACCCTTTCAGTATTCTTTTATCTGTTCAATGGAACAGGAAGCAATCAAGCATACAGTATCACTTCTCGGCATAACGAAGGATGGTTAATGGGGAATTTCATAATAGATGGTAGAGTTCAGACTTTACAGTCGAATTGGGTAAAAGAAATAAAACCTCGTGGCGGAACATTAAGACCTAATGAAATTCAACTAATAGAAGTTGTGATTTGTCCCGTGGTATATTTATTGAGAGAGCATAGTAGATGTGATATTTTAATAAACTGGAATCAGGATTTAAGAATAGAAATATCTTATTAGTTGTAAACACAAAAAATATCGAAAAATGAAAAGAGTTTTTTTATTATTAGCGATTGGAACATTATTGTTCACAAGTTGCAAACAACCCGACCAGCCGGAACAAGAAAGAGACCCCGAAGCACCGAGTGAGCCACAGCCGCCAAGTGATAATCGAGGTTGCATAACCGGAACAATAACAATTTTTAATACCGGCGAACTTACAGATGCTTTTGTTCGTTTGTATCTGTATAAAGGCGGAGAGGTCATTCATAGCGACAGGATAGATTCAAGAGGACATTTTACCATTGATAATGTAGAAGAAGGAACATATTTTTTTGGAGTGTATAAGCAGGGAACCATAGATACACTCTTTAATGATGCTATTCGGATACTGCCCAAAGTGTTAAATAACGATGCTTGCAGGCGGATGGATTGGGCAATTTCAAAACTACCGCCAAACTTGTATATCGTGGAAGTAGGCACCGAAAACAGGATAAATACCCTTGATTTTGGCACATATGAGGACAGACTTTATTTTCAAATATACAACAACAGTGCAATAACATACACTTGGTTTACCGATTTTGAAGAGGTAAAACGAAGTAGAGAATGGCTTGGTACTATGCAACCTCTTGGCGGAACTTTGCAACCGAACAGTGCAGTAATTATAACCCTAACTATTGACAGAAATAAATTAGACGCTGGACTAAATTCGGCAAGATTTCTGATAGATTCAGATAGTGGCGGCGGCGGAGTATTGACTGTTACAGCCACTATTCCGTAAAACGATAGACTTTCGTCAATCGGGATTTGCAATCCCGATTTTTTATTCATTAGTATTTTTAAATTGTGTTTTTTGTACATTGATACCAAAAATCCCACAAAAAAACACTAATTTTGCATGATTTTTCGAGAAAATGGAAAATCATATAATTTTTTTCACCATAAGTTTATGATGACAATTTTATCACTTTTACCGATACTCAGCCTGCTTGTGCTGTTGGTTTTTGTTAAAACATCGGTTGCGCGAGCGGGAGGAATTTCTTTGGCAATTGCGCTTTGTATTGCGCTGGTATTCTTTGGGTTACCGTTTTTCGGTCTGTCCGTTGCTGTTGGAAAAGCACTGTGGCTGGCGTTGTTTGTTTCGCTCATTGTTTGGGGCGCACTGTTTCTGTATCATTTGGTGAGCGATTTCGGCGCGATTGACGTAATCAACAAAAACATAATGATTTTTGTGAAAGACAAATTCGCAGCGTTTTTGCTTCTTGCGTGGCTTTTTACCGGACTTTTGCAAGGCATAGCCGGTTTTGGCGTACCTGTTGTAATTGTTACGCCGATTTTAATAGCTATCGGATTTAATCCTATAAAATCGCTTGCTGCAACGCTTCTCGGGCATTCGTGGGCGGTAACGTTCGGCTCGATGGGCGCAGCTTTTTTTGTCATTCAAGGATTGACAGGCATTCCGAAAGCAGAATTAGGCGTTCCGATGTGGATGTTCAATACGGTTACTCATTTATTGACAGGTATTGGTGTTTGCTGGCTTTACGATGGATTCAAAGGTGTAAGAAAAGGATTGGCGTATGTTTTGCCTGTGTCGTTGGTGATGGCAACTGTTCAGTATTTCACCATAACAGCCGAAATGTATTCACTTGCCACGCTGAACACGGCTTTTGTCGGATTGGTTGCCATGTTTTTGCTGTACAAATTGCGAACAAGAGGAAAAGAGGAGAAAACCGAAAGCAAATTTTATAAGGATAAACTCAATCTTTGGCAGGCAATATTTCCTTACGCGCTGATATTGATTTTATTACTTTCGTTCCAATTAATTCCAACAGCAATCAGAGATGTCGTTTCGGTTGCACCGAATTTCAGCGGTTTTGAAACAAGTCTTGGACACACCGTTGCCGAAGTAACGAGATACAATCCGATACGCTTGTTTGTACATCCTGTTTTTGTTCTGTTAATTGCTTCGGCAGCCGCCATTTTTATTTATAAACGAACAAAAGGTGTTTGGAGTACAGATATATTCAGAGGTGCGGTGCAAAAAACGGTTTCAAAAGGCATTCCTGCAACGCTTGCATTGCTTGCACTTGGCAATATGTCGCTCATCATGATGGAATCGGGCATGACAACTCAGCTTGCATACGCTTTTGCCGATTTAACAGGCAGATTTTTTCCGTTGTTCTCGCCGTTTCTCGGCGTGTTGTCGAGCTTTTTGACAGGAAATAATACGAATGCAAATGTACTGTTCGGCACTTTCCAATACGCAATTGCTTGCCGTCTGGAAATAAGCACTGCGGTGATGGTTGCTTCGCAATCGCTGTCCGGCGCCTTAGGCGTAACAATCGGACCTACATTAGTATTGATGGGCGCACTTGCTTCCGACCAAGTCGGAAAAGAGTCGATAATTCTCAAAAAACTAATCCCAATCGTATTGCTGATTGCTTTGGTGATGGGAATTGTAAATTATATTTTATCGGAAGTTTTGAGATACGGAGTTTAACGCGCCGTAATTTGTAATTTCCATGAGCAAACGCAATCGTTTGTGTAAATTAAAAATTGTATTATCTTTGCATCTGCAAAAGGTGTAAAATGAGAAATTTACACTTTGTTTGCTTGTTGTATAATTCTGTTTGTCACATTGAAATCCTTGTCCGCAGTTTTGTGTGGGTTTGGGGTTTGTAAAGCAAAATGATACGAACTAATAATACTAACTATCTATGTACATTTTAACAACCAAAACAATTATGAGAAAACAAAGTTTGTTTGTTACGCTGTATTTGACAGCTATGTTCGTGCTTTTCACTTCAATAGGAGTGAACGCACAAGTAACCATTGGCAGTAATAATCCGCCGAGTCAATGGTCTTTACTTGACCTTGATGCGTCGGATATTCGGCGTGCGCTTCATTTACCGCGTTTGGACAATGACGCGCGCGAAGCGTTATTTCTTTCCGACAACCCTAATCAACTTGCAGAAGGTTTGATGATTTTCAATACTGAAACACGCTGTTTGGAGTTTTGGAACGGCACAGAATGGGTTTCTCTTTGCGATGGCGATATTCCTCGTTGTCGTGTTCGTGTTCCTGCAACTGTTCATCCTTCGGGCTGGCTTACTTTTATGTGTCACAATTTGGGTGCTGACCCGAATATGACTGTGACTGAACAAATGGCTTACGTTCGCACAAGCAATGAAGACCATCGTGTTAGCGGTTACTTATTCCAGTGGGGTCGCGGTGCTGATAGACATCAGGAGAGAACAAGCGGTACAACGGCAACTCTTTCCAACTCCAACACTCCGGGACACGGCAACTTTATAACCACAGGTCTTTCAGATTGGCGCAGTCCTCATAATGATAACCTTTGGGGTGGCGGAAGCGATGCGAACAACACTAACAACCCTTGTCCTTCGGGTTGGCGCGTTCCTACTGAGGCTGAATGGCAAGGTATTTTGACTACCGGTGCTAACGGCAATACGCGTACTTTTCATAATGTTTCGGGTTCTCAAGGTTGGGCATTTACTCCTTACGGCATGAATGCTCCTACTCTTTTCTTGCCTGTCGCCGGCTTCCGCAATCACGCTAATAATGGCGTGCTCAGTAGTGTGGGTGCAATTGGGTATTACTGGAGCAGTACTGCGAATGGCGGTAAGTTTGCTCACCACTTGCGGCTCACTAACAATAGCGCGTTCATGGACGTTCAGAGCAAGGCGTTTGGCTTTAGCATGCGGTGCGTGGCGGAGTAAATGCTCTCCCGCACAGAAAATTTAAACAGTTGCTAAAAGTGCTTTCAGTAGTTGAAACTACCATACGAGTTTTTTATTCTTTATATTTTCGTCTTTCAAAAAAAAACCTTACCTTTGCTCGCCGAATTTGCGGGCGTAGAAAAAGTACGCATGATTCCGATAATTCGGAGGTTTAAACATATTGAAAGAAACGTTAACTTATATTCTTGAGTTCGAAACTTAGACAACTTCAAACACAGCAAGGTATAATAGCAGCTCTCATGTGGGGTTTGTTTATTTGTTGTGTAAGGTAGTCTAAGACCTCGAACTCAGATAAAGTTAAAGTCCCACGTTTTTGCAACTTTATGAAAAGAATTTATATAAACTTGCTTTTGGGGCTTGAAGCAGACAAAGCACTTTTAATATTATGAAAAAAATTCTTTTTTTAGTAAGGTTGTTTTTATCAATCTCGTCAATTCTGTTACTTACCCCAATGAGTGCAAGCGCACAAGTAACAATCGGCAGTAGAAACCCGCCAAGTCCATTTTCACTGCTTGACCTCGATGCCTCAAAAATTCAACGCGGTCTCCATTTACCTCGCTTAACGGAAACAGACCGCGATGCATTAGTAAACAGCGGTGATGAAATTTTGGCAAAAGGCTTAATGATTTTCAATACCGATACTCGTTGTTTGGAGTTTTGGAACGGAAGCCAATGGATAAGTCTTTGCAAAGGTAATACCACTCCTGACAGACCGGAACCGAATATTTCCATTGCTCCGAGTAACTTTTGTTTGAGTGGTCATACTTGTTTCGATGTGGCACAATCTCACAGCCATACGAATTTTGCCGGTGATATTGACAATCCGCTAACTCGTACTTTTACGCTTAACGGAGATGACGCTCTTGATATAAGATTTTTTGTAACAAGAAACGACCACAATGCAGTTGCAAGCCTTAATCAAAATGGCAATACCGTTGAAGTTGTATTCCGCAGCGACATCAATGCTGTTATGACAAACAGTGCGGGCAGTTTTACCATTTTGGCTCAATTTACCAACGGCATCGATGGTGAGCGTGTACAGACAAGCATTACAGCCAGAATACAGGATAATACTTGTTGTATGGTGCGTTCAACTTTTTGTCAAGGCTGGTTGACTTTTATGTGTCATAACGTGGGAGCAGACCCGGCATTGAGTATAGACGAACAGGTAAATTTTCCGGTTACGTCTAATGATGCCAGACCTAACGTTTCGGGCTATTTGTTTCAATGGGGTCGTCAGGCTGATGGTCACCAACAGCGTAATTCTTCAATTTTTGCAGAGCCCGGTGCTAATCCGATTCCTGTTTCTGATGCGAGTGCTTTTGATGCTCATGGTCAAATAGAGGAGGTACATCCTGCTTTTGGTCTGTTTATCCGTAACAATCAGTCTATATCTGCAACTCAGGGCGATTGGCGATTGCCTCAAATTGATACGCTTTGGAATCTTTCGCCGGAAATAGGCACAATACCTGTAAAAAATACTGCTAACGACCCTTGCCCTTTGGGTTGGCGTGTTCCTACCATTGAGGAATGGCGCAGTATTATGAATGGAGATGCCTCTGAGGTAGCTGACAGAACAACAACTGCTTCGGGCAACACTTGGACTTGGCAGACGCGCGGTTATTTAGTTCGTCCGAATGGCGGAGTGGCAGGCGAACCTACACTTTTCCTGCCTGCTACGGATTGGCGTTTTCGTAACAGTGGTACCAGACAAAACACGAATCATAATTTTGGTCAGTATTGGAGCAGTACCGTGTACGGTGTAAATGCGCATACCATTCACTTTATTTTCGGTGGTTTTGATGTAAATATGAGAACAGCAACACGAGCAACCGGACACGCAGTACGCTGTGTAATGGAGTAAATATTGGAGTGGAATTTTCAGAGTTTAGCGTGCACTTAACCAATTGCACGCTAAACTTTTTTATTTCCAATGATATACTTTATTTTACACTTAGTTGTTTAAAAATTCTCACATTATTTCTTACCTTTGCACTCCAAATAAAATCAGCAAAAATGGATATAAATTACACAATAGGAATGGTGGTTGCTAATGCGGTGAAAACGCTTTACGACCTTGATATCGCTGTTGGCGAAGTGCAGGTGCAGAAAACGAAAAAGGAATTTGACGGCGATTTGACTGTTGTTGTTTTTCCTTTTGTGAAAGCGGCGCGCAAATCGCCCGAACAAACAGGAAGCGAAATAGGCGTTTATTTAGTTGCCAATCAGCCTTTTATTTCCGATTTCAATGTGATAAAAGGATTTCTCAATTTGGTTATCAACAAATCGTTTTGGATTGGTGAACTGAACAGAATTTATGCCGAAGCACATTACGGAATAACAAAAGTCGACGAAAACGCCGATTTGATGATGATTGAATACTCGTCGCCGAATACCAACAAACCGCTTCATCTCGGACATATCCGCAATAATCTGCTTGGTTTCAGCATTTCCGAAATTCAAAAAGCCTGCGGTTGGAAAGTGGTGAAAACCAACATTGTAAACGATAGAGGAATTCATATTTGCAAATCGATGCTGGCTTGGAAACTTTTCGGAAATGGCGAAACTCCCGAAAATTCGGGAATGAAAGGCGACCATTTAGTTGGAAAATATTACGTTATTTTCGACCAAAAATACAAAACCGAAATAAAAGAATTGACCGAAAAAGGTATGAGCGAGGACGAAGCAAAACGCAACGCGCCGCTTATTCTCGAAGCGCAAAAAATGCTTCTTGCGTGGGAAAACGGCGATTTGGAAACGCGCCAACTTTGGGAAATGATGAACAGTTGGGTGTATGCGGGTTTTGAAAAAACCTACAAAAAACTCGGCGTTGATTTCGACAAAATATATTACGAATCGGAAACTTACATTGATGGAAAAGAAACTGTTGAAGCCGGACTTGAAAAAGGCGTTTTTTATCGTCGCGATGATGGCTCGGTTTGGGCGGATTTGACCGGCGATGGATTGGACGAAAAACTGTTGCTTCGCTCTGACGGAACTTCGGTGTATATGACGCAAGACATCGGAACGGCAAAACTTCGCTACGATGATTTCCCGATTAATAAAATGGTGTATGTGGTTGGAAACGAGCAGAATTATCATTTTCAAGTATTATCTATTTTGCTCGACAAACTCGGTTTTGAGTGGGGAAAATCGCTCGTGCATTTTTCGTACGGAATGGTAGAATTGCCCGAAGGAAAAATGAAAAGCCGCGAAGGAACAGTGGTTGATGCCGACGATTTGATTGAGGAAATGATACGCACAGCACGCGAAACAGCTATCGAACTCGGAAAAGTGGATAACGAAAATCCTGAGGAAATTGATAAAGTAGCGCGAATTGTCGGATTGGGCGCGTTGAAATATTTTATTTTGAAAGTGGACCCGAAAAAAAATATGACTTTCAACCCGAAAGAATCCATTGATTTTAACGGAAATACCGGTCCGTTTATTCAATATACTTATGCGCGAATAAAATCTGTTTTGCGCAAAGCTGACGAACAAGGAATTGATTTCGCAACGGAAATTGACGAAAAACTCGAAATTTCGGACAAAGAAAGCAATCTTATTCAGTTGCTTGCCGAGTTTGAAAGTGTTGTTCAGCAAGCAGGAAGCGAATTTAGTCCCGCGCTCATTGCCAATTATATATACGAATTGGTGAAAGAATACAATCAATTTTATCACGAATTTTCCATTTTGCGTGAACAAAACGAGGAGTTGAAGCGTTTTCGTTTAGTGCTTTCTGAATCCATAGCACAAGTTATCAAAACAGGAATGAATTTACTCGGAATTGAAGTGCCGGAAAGAATGTAGTAGGCGCGAAAGCACGAAGGCACGAAAGGGCGAATTCATTTTTTAAAAATTATGGAAAAGAAAAGTTTTAACTTTGAGGATTTAGATATTTGGAAAGAAGGAATGCGATTGAGTGTTTCCGTTTACAAGCAAATGAAGGATTGTAAAGATTTTGGTTTCAAAGACCAAATTCAAAGAGCATCAGTTTCTGTTCCTTCAAATATTGCCGAAGGTTTTGAACGTCAAACAAATAAGGAGTTTATTCAATATCTGTACATTGCAAAAGGTTCGTGTGGAGAATTAAGAACTCAAATTTATTTGGCAAAAGAATTGGGATATTTAAATCAGGAAAATTACAAAACAATGTTGGAACAAACAAAATTATTATCTGCAAAAATTCAAAATTTCATAAAAGCCCGCAAAGAACAAGCAAAGTAATAAAAATTCGTGCCTTCGCCCTTTCGTGCCTTCGCCCGATAAATATTTTGCGAAATTTATTTTGTTGGTAGTAAAAATAAGCTACCTTTGCAAATTATTTAAAAACAAAGAAAAAACATACAAAATCATATGGAAAAAGTTAGTTATGCCTTAGGCTTGAGTTTAGGAAATAATCTATCTCAAAGCGGAGTTACAGGGTTGGATTACAACAAGTTTGCACAAGGAATAAAAGATGTGTTGGAGAAAAACAAACCCGAAATTTCCTATCAAGAAGCACAAACTGTTATCAACGATTTTTTTCAAGAACTTCAATCAAAAATGTTTCAAAAAAATATCGAAGAAGGGAAAGCCTTTTTAGCAGAAAACGCAAAACGCGCCGAAGTCATTACGCTTCCGAGCGGATTGCAGTATGAAATTTTGACCGAAGGCACGGGCGAAATACCAAAATCGTCTGACACGGTTGAAGTACATTATCACGGCACGTTGATTGACGGCTCGGTTTTCGACAGTTCGGTCAATCGCGGCGAACCGGCAGTTTTCGGCGTTACACAAGTCATTCCCGGTTGGGTTGAAGCCTTGCAATTAATGCCGGTCGGCTCGAAATGGAAATTGTTTATTCCGTCTGATTTGGCATACGGCGAACGAGGTGCAGGACAAGCCATTGCACCGCATTCAACGCTTGTCTTTGATGTCGAATTGCTTAATATTAAATAGAAATCAGAAGTCAGAACTCGGAATTTTGACTTCAAAAAACAAAATTCAAAATTTTTAAATATGAAAAAAATAGCATTATTATTTGCAGCCTGCTTCTTGATTGTGGCAACGGCTGATGCAAGACGAGGAAACAGAGCAAATGCACCTGTTTCTGTTATGAACAACGCAGTCGATTCGATGAGTTATGCCTTAGGTGTAAGTATCGGAAGCGAGATTTTGGGAAGTTTCGAGAGCCTTCCTTTCGGAGAATACAACAAGGCGGCTTTCTTGGATGGATTTAAAACAGCTTTGAAAAATAATCCAAACAATCCGCCTTTGATGACACTTGAATTTGCCCAAAATTTTTTCCAAAATTATATGATGGAGGCTTATGAAAGAGAAACAGAAGCTCGAAGATTGGAAGGCGAAAATTTCTTGAAACAAAATCGCACTAAAAAAGGTGTACACGAAACAGCGAGCGGACTTCAATACATCATTGAAAGAGATGCACAAGGCGCAAGACCAAGCGCAACCGATGTTGTACGAGTGCATTACGAAGGGCGTTTGCTCGATGGAACAGTGTTCGACAGCTCATTTGCTCGCGGAGAACCGATTGAATTTCCGCTCAATCAAGTAATTCCGGGTTGGACAGAAGGCGTTCAGCTGATGCCTGTCGGCTCGAAGTTCCGATTCTTTATTCCGTATCATTTGGCTTACGGCGCACGCGGTGCAGGACAAATAATTCCTCCGTTTGCCGCACTGATTTTCGATGTTGAATTATTGGAAATTGTTAGATAGAAGTCAGAAATCAGAAGTCAGAAGTTTGGATTCTGATTTCCGATTTCTGATTTCTGACTCCCAAAATTATTAATTTTTTAAAACAAACAAAAAAAATGAAAAGACAAATAATTTTTTTGGCAATAATTTTATTTGCCGGAATGACAATGGTTTCGTGTAATAGACAACACAACACACCAAGAACCGTTAGTTTGAATAACATGAACGATAGCATAAACTATGCGATTGGTCATGCAAACGGCGATGGAATTAGAAATTTCCTCTTACATTCGGTAGAGGATGAGGATGAAGCAATCCAAGCCTTTTTCGATGCATTGGACAAGGCTTTCAAAAGCGATGCCGAACCGGACGAAATGTACCAATTGGGTATGCAAATCGGAGGTATGTTTAGACAAATGGAGGAAAGTGGTTTGATGGGCGATTCGGAATTGAGATTCAACGCTCAATTGGTAAAAGAAGGACTTCAACATGGAGTAACAGGTGCATCTGACTGGCCACTTGATGATGCTCAAGATTTTATCGAAATGACCATGATGCAAATTCGAGAAGCAAGAGCAGGTTTCGACTTTGAGATGAATGAAGCTCGTATCGATAGTTTGAATTATGCTTTCGGCTTGGTTTATTACGGCGATATAATTAGGACACATTATTTATCTGACGAAGATGAAGCTGACGAACGTCTGAAAACGTTGATGAAAGGTGTTAAGGCAGGAATGAAACTAAATCCTGAGCATGCTGAATTAATCGGTCTTGGAACAAATATTGGTGAAAGTTTAAGAGCGCAAAGAGATGGCGGTTTGTTTGGCAGTTCGAGTTTAACGGTTGATTTTACATTGATTAGACAAGGATTAGTCAATGGTATTTTTGGTTTCGACCGGCAAATGTCGGCAAACGAGGCGCAAATGTATGTCAATACAACCATGCAGCGATTGCAAGAAATAGAAAACGAAGAACTTTCCAGAACAAACCGTCAAGAAGGAGAAACGTTTTTAGCCGAAAATAAAACCAAACAAGGCGTTGTTACAACCGAAAGCGGTTTGCAATACCGAGTTATCACGGAAGGTAGAGGAAGAAGACCAACGCTTACTGACCGCGTGCGCGTGCATTATCACGGAACATTGATAGACGGAACGGTTTTCGACAGCTCTGTTCTGCGTGGTGAATCGATTGCTTTTCCTGTTTCGGGAGTTATCAGCGGTTGGACAGAAGCCTTGCAACTGATGCCTGTCGGCTCAAAATGGGTGCTTTACATTCCGCAAGAACTTGCTTACGGAAGTCATGGCGCAGGAGGATTAATTCCGCCGTATTCCGCTTTGATTTTCGAAGTTGAATTGCTTGGAATAGAATAAAGCACGAAACGCGCGAAAGCACGAAAGCACGAAAAGAAAATATTTAAATCCTTTCGTGCTTTCGTGCCTTTTTTTAAAAAACTGAAAAATGAAACATTATAAAATAAAACGCCGTCCCGAAAAAGAAATGATATTCGGCATTCGGGCGGTAATCGAAGCCATTCAAGCAGGAAAAGACATTGACAAAATTCTGCTTCGGCGCGATATGACGAGCGAACTCGGTCGGGAACTTTTTGCGGTGATGAAAAATACGGTTATTCCCGTTCAAAAAGTTCCGATAGAGAAGTTAAACCAAATTACAACGAAAAATCATCAAGGTGTTATTGCGTTTATTTCGCCGGTAACGTATCAGCGAATGGAGGACATTATTCCGCAAATTTACGAGGAAGGACGAAATCCGTTTATTGTCGTGCTTGATGGAATTACCGATGTGCGCAATTTCGGCGCAATCGCTCGCACTTGCGAATGCAGCGGCGTGGATGCAATCGTTGTTCCCGCGAAAGGCGGTGCGCCGATAAATTCCGATGCGGTAAAAACTTCGGCAGGTGCGTTGTTGTCCATTCCTGTTTGCCGAGAGGAGAGTTTGAAAGATGCGTTGATTTTTCTGAAAAATTCGGGAATAAAACTTTTTGCAGCAGGCGAAAAAGCGAAAAAAAATTACACAAAAGCCGATTTTTGTGAGCCGACAGCCATTGTTCTCGGCTCGGAAGAAGACGGCATCGCGCCCGAACATTTGCGCCTTTGTGATGAAATGATACAAATTCCAATGTTCGGAAAAATCGAATCGCTCAATGTTTCGGTTGCCGCAGGAGTTTTGATGTTTGAAGTGGTAAGACAGAGAGATTGTTAGATTTTTAGACAATAGACTTTTAGACGAAAGATAAATGCGCTTCGCGCGATAAAACGATAAAACAACCTAAGTAACAGCAGAGCAACAACACCCCAAAACCTGATTACCTCATTTTAGTGTAAAAATCAAGTAATCAGGTAGAGCGAGGTTTGTTTTTTCAGCTACTTAGGTTGTTTTTTACAATCAATTAAAAATCACGCTTTTACCATCGAACGCAGAAATTCAATTTCTTTTTTCAAATGCTCGTTTTCGTTTTCGAGTGTTTGAATCAGTTTTTTGAATGTTTCCTTGTTTTCGATGTGCAGATTTTCAACATAGCCATTTCCATAAGCTCCTTCGTGGTTTGTTTGATTTTGAATGGTCAATGAAGAAGCAAAAAAAGTAGAAACATCTGTTTCTAAAATATCCGCTATTTTTTGCAGTCGGTCGATAGAAAGTTTAATTTCTTGGCTTTCTATTCGTGCATACGAAGCCTGTGTAATATCCAACTGAGAAGCAATAAATTCTTGCGAATAACCTTTCTGCTCTCTCGCTCGTCTGATTTTGAAACCAATATTATTCATTTGCGCGTATAGTTTTATGCATTTTTTGCATACAAATATACGGCAATAATTTTAAATTTCTAAAAAAACCACAGAATTTTGCAAAAAAATTATACAAAACAAAATCAACAAAATTTATTAACATTCAAAAAAACAAAAAAGTATGAGAAAATTTAAAAATTTATTCGGCATTTTGATGCTGTGTGCCGTTTTGGTAGGTTGTGACCTAGCGCGTATTATTGACGAAGAAATTCCTCCGGGAACTTGGCGAGATGATGTTCGCTTGGAGTTTACTCGTATCGAACTTCACGAGGAACCGGGATTTCAATTTTTTATAAACGATGGGCATGGTAATGCAACCCATAATTGGCTCTTTCCCGCTATGTTTCCTCTTCCAACTTTTATGCACGTATTTTGGGTTCCTGCTACGTTTTCAGGAAACCACCGACCATCTCAAATAACTGCTACGACAACTCATCTTACCGGAGGCAGTGAATTTCACAGGTACAACAGCGACACAGACAGAGGACTATGGTCATCATCTATGTTGATTAATCTATACCACGATGGTAATAATAATAACTTTATGGCACAAACCCTGAGTATAGAAATTATTTCCGGTTTGTACAGGAGAAATGATGGAGTAGCGGGAACGCTCCCTTGGGTTTGGGATAGACTTGCGTCGAGTTTTGCTCGCGACCAAGTTACAATACTTCCGCAACAAATGATAGTACACGCAGGTCCGTTTCAACATACATCTATGAGATTTGCACCAATGACAATCATTTCTGATGGTTTTGAAAGCCCATTCGGAAACAACAACCAAACTTTCAATCCGGGCCAAATTCCCAGACCGCCAAGCACATTTGTAGTGGACGAACGAATTACCAACGCTGTACTCACACCCGATTATCGCGTACTTGAAATATTCAACAAAGAGGATAGCCGTCTGACAGCTATTGAGTTAGCCGACAGAACAGAAGTAAGTTTGCACGAAACCGGAATGATAGCCGTAGAAGCTATAATGCTCGGCCAAAACGAAGGTGTTTTGAAAGTATATGCAACGGAAGAAACTGTAAGAAATTTAGGTTTAGGCGCGATGGTAATCAGATAATTATTGTTAAACAATTTAAAAAATAAAAATATGAAAAGAGTATATTTTATATCATTTATAGTAAGCCAACTGTTAATTTTTGGATGTATTAACGACACCACAGTTGAAAGACCTGCACGCTGTACAGCCGTAAGTGGTACAAACCACACAAGAGCTTCGTTTCTTTTCAGAGGCGAAACCATATACACGCAGATATTGCGCCTCGATGCACCGATGATTGGTTATTTTTCGGAAAGACCCGGACCGCTTTCCTACGATTTTTTTGCTGTGATGGATGTGAGGCGTGAGCTTCCCAACAACCACATAAGAAGGCAAAGCACGCAAAACGAAAGAACCAATAATTTAAGTTTTGTAATCAATGGCGTTGATGCGCAAAACATTAAAAATCAGCAAGGAACGAGAAACTTGAGAAATACGCAAGTTGGCGGTAGTTCGCTTTTCGGCAATACGGTTACTTTTTCGCTTTCGAGTACAGGAATCGACAACGAAGATGACAGCAATACGCTTCGCAGCGGAAACACCGGCGACAGCAGAGAAGTAACGATGTATGTTCCCGAATTGGTCGAAATTCTTTCGCCCAGAGTAGATACCGAAAGCGAAATGCTACCGTTTTGTTTTTATCGAAACTTCATAGTGGAATGGAACGCCGACCCGAACAACGAAAACGGCTTGCTGGTTGCCGTTGAGTGGAACGGAAGCGATATTTTCGGCAAGCATTATGGCGAGTATGTGATAAATGCCGATATTATTACGCAGGACAACGGTCGTGCAATTCTCGACAACCGCCTTTTCGATAGAATTCCGCAAGGTGCAATTGCAAGGCTTATCCTTGTTCGCGGAAATATCGAAATTATCGAAAATTTCTTGAACGAATACGGTGTTGAAGAAGCATATCGCATTGTTGCCGCTTCGCGGGCTGTTTTACCATTTATTATGGTGCGGGAAATAACGATAATAGATTAGTGTTTTTAGAGTGCAGAGTGCAAAATATATTCTAAAATTTGACATTCTGTACTCTTTTTGTTTGTATAATCAAACTTTAAATCATATTTTTGTAGCTTTAATAAACCCTAAGTATAGGAGGAATTTATGAGAAAAAATTTTAAAACTATCGGATTATTGCTCACAATGAGCATTATTTTAGTCAATTTTACTTCGTGCAACAACAACGAGCCTGATGCACCGCGACAAACATTTACAAGCATTATAGCGGAAAACGTAATCGGCAACACAAGCGGTATAGCAACGGTAAAACTTGGCGATAGGATGTGGGGACATATGGGAGAACGTTATACGGTGTTTGCAGAAGCACCGTTTGTGAACAACGGCTTTGTATTGAATTTGCCCGAATATATGCCGGGACATGTTGGTGGCGGATGGGTTTTACCCGATGATGCTGTGGTAACAAACAGAGATGCGCGTTCGGATTTGAGAGAGTGGCTTGAAGCATTTGATGAAAACGGTAACTATATGGGTCTGTTTTTTCTCCAACATGAAACCGATGACAAATTCTATAGCGTTGCTTGGATGTACTCAGACAGACCTCATTCTATGAGAAGCAAAGAAACAATAATGGGTAGTGATGGATTTTCGTTTTTGAGGAAACTTAACATAGAACTTGAAAAAGGTTGGAATCTGACCTATTTTATTTCAGACCGTGTTAACAGAACCACATTGCGGACAATGGAAAAACCGGCAGGCGTAGAGTTTCGATGGTATTTTGAGAGAAATCCAAATCTGGAATAAATTAGCACTAAATAGGTAAAACGATAAAGTGGCTTACGCGTAAGCCATTTTATCTTTTTACCTATTTATCTTTTTATCGCCGAAGGCTTTTATCATTTTATTTTTGTACCTTTGCGCTCGATTTCAAAATATTTAAAAAATATGCATACAAATTTCAATTTTGTTACTGCTGAGGAAGCCGCTTCGCACATCAATCATGGCGATATAATCGGTTTCAGCGGATTTACGCCTGCCGGCTCGCCAAAATCTGTTCCGGCTGCGATTGCCAAACGTGCAGAAGCTTTTCATGCCGAAGGCAAAGAATTTAAAATAGGAATGTACACCGGCGCATCAACCGGCGACTCGTTGGACGGCGCATTAGCGCGCGCGAATGCGATTTTGTTTCGCACGCCGTATCAGTCGAACAAGGATTTGCGTACTGCGCTCAACAGCAACGACGCGCCTTATTTCGATATGCACTTATCGACGCTCGCGCAGGAATTGCGTTACGGATTTATGCCGAAACCAAAATTTGCCATTCTCGAAGTGTGCGATTTTACTGCCGATGGCGAACTTGTTTTGACCGCAGGAGTTGGAATTTCGCCGACTGCGGCACATCTTGCCGACCACATTATTCTCGAATTAAACCGCAAACATCCGAAGGAACTTCGCGGATTTCACGATATTTACGAACCGGCAGATCCGCCGTATCGCAAGGAAATTCCGGTTTACAAACCGTCAGACCGAATCGGTTCGCCGGTAATAAAAGTTGACCCGAAAAAAATTCTCTGCGTTGTCGAAACAAATTTGCCCGACGAAGTTGGCGGTTTTGCGCCTGTTGATGAAGTAACTGCGAAAATCGGCGCAAATGTTGCCGCATTTTTGGCAAACGAAATAAAATCGGGACGCGTTCCAAAAGAATTTTTGCCGATACAATCGGGTGTTGGAAATATTGCGAATGCCGTTCTGTTTTCGCTCGGTGCAAACAAAGACATTCCGCCGTTTGAAATGTACACCGAAGTAATTCAAGACGCAGTAATTGAGTTGATGCGCGAAGGAAACGTAAAATTTGCGAGCGGTTGTTCGCTTACCGTTTCAAACGAAGTATTAGATGCGATGTATGCCGATTTGGAATTTTTCCGCGATAAAATTGTCCTTCGTCCGCAAGAAATTTCGAACAATCCCGAACTTGCTCGTCGAATGGGATTGATTACGATTAACACAGCGTTGGAAGCCGATATTTTCGGAAATGTGAACAGCACGCACGTTATGGGGCAAAAAATGATGAATGGACTTGGCGGTTCGGGCGACTTCACGCGAAACGCTTATATCTCGATTTTCACAACGCCTTCGACGGCGAAAAACGGAAATATCAGCGCGATTGTGCCGATGGTTTCGCACGTTGACCAGTCGGAACATTCGGTAAAAGTGATTATCACCGAACACGGCATTGCCGATTTGCGCGGAAAATCACCCATCCAGCGCGCCAACGAAATTATCGAAAATTGCGTTGCACCCGAATACAAAGAAGTGTTGCGCGATTATTTGAAATTGTCGAAAAATGCGCACACTCCGCAAAATCTTTCTGCTTGTTTTGCTTTGCATAACCAATTCACAAAAACAGGAAACATGCAAGGTGTAAATTGGGAAGAGTATAAGTGATTTTCAGAAAAGTTTACACAAAAAATCGCCCTTCAAATCAACTTGAAGGGCGATTTTTCAAAATTTTTTATTCAAAATATTTGTTTAGAACAACAAATCCTATTGCTCCAGCAATAACGCAAAGTCCGCCTGCTACTAACAATCCGTTTTCGGTATAACTTCCGAAATGATACACTGCCAGCAAAACAACGCCGACCAGAATGACCAAAATCCCTAAATATTTTAATATCTCATTTTTCATTGTGATAATTTTTTTGAGTTTTATTTTTCAGACTACAAATTAAAACATTTTTTGTCGAGTAATAAAATTATTTCCGAAAAA
>Ga0131853_10006822_pt1 | contig 20617 bp, 10 predicted proteins | sample TergutLab28metaG_FD_92764 | JGI IMG/M metagenome (GOLD analysis project Ga0131853, IMG submission 92764) | Labiotermes labralis P1 segment gut microbial communities from Petit-Saut dam, French Guiana - Lab288 P1 (version 2) (version 2) | ecosystem: Host-associated > Arthropoda: Insects >...
AGTTTTTAGTACTCCTGATGATGGGTGCTGTGACACCCGAAACATGTAGAGTGACTTTGCAGTAAATAAATATCTGCATACTGTTGCATCTGGTTGGATTTTTATTAACACTGAATTATGATGCACGGAACCGTGAGCTTTAAAAAAAAGATTTTTCTCATCAATTTTCTCACACATTACATAAATTGCAGTGCTTTCAGGCGACCATAAAACCGACAGCAGATGTTTGTCAGATAAAAAAATGACTCTGTGTAATATCATAAGAAGAAAACCAGGTATATGCTTGAAGGGACTGGTTAAAAACACGGAAAACCCAGTCACAGCAGGCGATATTCTGGCTATCTTATAAGACATATGAACGCAGAATCATACAGACACAACATGGCAAAAAAAAAAAATAGGCTCCCCCCCCTCCAAAAAAAAACAAATCAAATATACGGGTGACATTCCAAAGACATACGACAGGCGTCCGAAAACAACATGGCGTTCCTGACAGCACGCACGCACATTCGGTATTATCGCAACACAACGGAAATCAATGGAGTTGTCATAGTGACGCGGTGTATACTGAGGTCTTGTTAGAAGGAAAATCATGTATTTTCTTCGTATATACTATAGTTGAGTGTTGAATGCAGGCCTTGTGGAAGTGCTCTGTGATGGAATATAACGAATTTGACGAGAAGCCAAAAATGGGTTAATCGATAATATTACTTTACTCGAATGGACGGTGCAAAGTGCTGATTGGTCGGCCAGATAAACAAAATAAAACAGGCAATATTTATAGTTCCTTGGCCACTCAGTTAGGCAGTCAACCCTGCTCGGGGGATCAGAGCAAAGTAACGCCTTTACCTGGGCGGGGCAACATAGTAAAGGTAAAGCAGTCCCGTTACAGGCCTGGAGTGGTCCAGAAGGTTCCAGGAAGTTAAAGTTCCCAGATTTCATGACAACGGCACAGGATGGCGGTAAGGTTGTCAGCCTTACGCACCGGCCTCCTTCACCCCCAGGAAATGCTCCTGGTACTCATTTCTGTTAGAGGCTGAGTCGACCCCAGGGCCAGAGTGCGATCGGAAGGATTTTATGCCAATGAAAAATTCCAATGGCACAATCTGGGATCGAACCAGCGACCTTCCAATTTGTAGCACCTTAACCACTGTGCCACCGCGGTCACCGGTACAACATTGTAATAACGTGAAAATACAAATACGTGCAAAATGGAATTCGAAATCGTGACTCCATCCAGCTAGCAGGCTAGAAGACCGCCCGGTCACTGAATCGTACGCTCGAACAACTAAATAAGTCCGACGATGTTAAGAAACTTGAGAGATAAAATGACATCAGCACGCGCTGTCGTGTTATCACAGTATACTGTGCCCTCGAATGTCATGAACTGTATTTATTTCCCAAAATCGTAACTAGTGGGAGAGCACTGACAAATCAAACAACCTGGGGGGTGGCTCACTTGCAGCTGTTCTTTTTGGCTTCGCAACAGTGGTTGGAAATTGTGTGTTATTCGTAATAATGAAGATGTTTTGAGAACAACGAGTAGTTTCTGTGCCGGAGTGGGTGGGGGGTGGGGGGCAGAAAATTGGCGCCGGCCCGGACTAAAATATTCATCGTATTCTTCCTTCTTGCTACTTATTCCAGAGGCAAGTAAGACATTTTGAACCTAAAAATACCACCACGAAAGAAACACACAATATCTAAATCCATATTTTCTGCAACAATTTAACACCTACAGAAATAATTCTATACGCATGTTAGCTGAAGCACGATTCAAAATTAGGGCTTGCACTGGACGCAGTCGAAGTGGGGCAGATCATCTATAGTATGCTGAAATGGTGGCTCAAAATGTTGGTGAAAGCCCTTGATTCATTATGACGAACAATAATAAAAATGACAAATATTCTTTCTGACGAAGTAAGCAACAGCTGAATTCAATAAAAATGGTTTAATAGTGACGTAGGTCCTTTAAATTTCCACCTCAGAAATTTTCCTGCCACAGTCAGGATGTCTCACTCAGTATAATTAAGCTAAACACTAGACGAACGGCCTGTCCCAGTGGCCGAGCGATCTAAGCCGTAGGTCTACGGCCGCTCGCCTGCTGAGACAGTGGGTTCGACATTTGTCTGTTGTGAGTTTTGTTTGTGTGTTGTCAGGTAGAGGTCTCTGCGACGAGCTGATCACCCGTCCAGAGGAGTTCTACCGACTGTGGCGCGTCTTTATCTGTGATCTAGAAACCTCGTGAATGTGGAGGCCCTAGCCCAGTGGGGGGGGGGGGCTGTTGCGCCCAAAACAAACAAACTAGACGAACGGGGTTTGATTTCCGGTAAGGGCAGGTATTTCTCCCTTCGCCATCGCGTCCAGACTGCCCTTGGGGCCATTTCGTCCGACCTGTACAGCGGACTCTAGCCCTGGGAGTAAATAACCGAGGTATGAAGCTGATCGTTTGCTTTCATTTAAGGTCGAATTAAGCGCGCACGGTGCTATATCTCCAGTCCTCCATACGTTTTCACGGCTAAGAACTTAAAAGAAGTAGAGAAAATTTTACCTCTTACAGTTTTATTGGACTACTGGTAAACGTGGCTATTAATTTTTGGACGCAATATACAAATGAACTGCCAAGCATGAGGTATACATTATTAACAGGCAATCCACAGCGTTTGCGTGGTTACCGTGGTAACTCAATCAAACATACCGTCCTACCTAGCTACTGCGATATTTGCTGTCAACAAAGAAGCCGATCACCTCACACAACAAAGAAAGATTTGTGGTTGACACATCCACGACGGATATTAGTTCAGTATATCGACTGTCCTACCGTGTGAAAATGTGAAATTTACACAACCCGACTGGCGGCTGTGAAAATGGGTTTCCATTGCTGGTGGCTGCAGTACGGCTCACAAATTGGTGCAGAATCGGCAATTGAACGTCGTAGTCAGTAAGTTGGTTCTTATTCATTCCAGTGACAGAATATTAGAAACAAATACGACAGTCAGAACTTTAAGAGTACAATTCAGTGTTGTGGTTTAAAAACACAATTTAAATGTTCGTATATAAAACTGTAATTTTGTTGTTTTGCACTGGTGTGAAATCTTTGGCACTGAAGGAAGGATATATCGAGACAGGGTTTTTGAAAGCGACTGCTGAGAAGAGTTTTAGACCTAAACACTTGGAGGTAACGGGAGACCAGTGAAAACTTCCAGGCAATTCTTCGCGATTTATAGTATGAACTTTGTGTTGTTAAGGAGAATTTATCAAATATGAAGATACGCAGGGTAAGCAGAATGTATATTTGAAAAAATAATAAAATACCATGCTACACGTTTGTGTTAAGATGAAAACACTGTGGCGGTGTGAAATGGACAGGATGGGCTTTGGAAAGCGTTCATTGCGGGACTTATTAATATGCAACATCTCATAAATTATAGAGCGGAAGCTCGCCATTCGTCTGATGATTCTACTGATAGGCATCGGTACTCAGTAGCATGGCGAGAGAAAGTTGGAAAAGTGTTTTAACTAACGGCAATGTAAATTGCTGAGATGTAGCATCGGCTTTAGACGAATGAAACAAGAGCGTAGATCACCGGTGAAATGCCACTGGCGGACAAACCGAAGGACTAGGAGAAAAATTTGCCCAACTTCCACTCTCTCAACCACAAATCCACAACGAACTTGTAAATTTGGTGTAGTCCTTTTCATTGCAAGTAACAGAACCAGGTAATTTTTTATTTGACTTCATACACTTTATAAATTTGAATATTGTAGGTAATATAATGGCGTAATCTGGGCCGGACTAAGGGGCTGTACAGCCAGGCAGTTGCCCGGGGCGCCAACCTATAAGGGGCGCTCAGATGTCACTGGAATAATCGGATACATGGCGATAGTAAAATCAGGTTTCCACACGCGAAAGCTTTTCTGCGAAAATTATCCGCAATTTGGGTACACGCCTTCAAGAAGGTTCGCCACTCCTAAGTCGAAAAATTTTAAAGAAAATCGGTTTTAAGGGGCGCCTAATTATTATCCTGCCCGGGATGCGAACATGTCTCGGGTCAGCCCTGTCGTAACATATGATTTAATGTCAAGCGCAAAGTTGGAAAAGTCCGCTGCATGTGGCTACGTGAGACGAGAGCAGGGCTGCATGTAACAATCCCGAGTGTCTTGCGTGCAGGTCCGACGTGCTTTTCAAGACCAGTCCATCACCAGCTGTATTGTTCGCTGTTGGCTAGCTTGTACGCAGAGACGGAGTTAGGCAGTGAGATGAGCTGAACTGTGTCAATGGTTGGAAACTAGCGAGAATCAACACAAATTGGTAAGTACAAGGAATGCGTAAACGACAAAACGCACTTAACATGTTTCTCTCGCAAGAACATCTATACAAATCTACGTGTTCATTTTAAGCTCCACTTTAGTTTCTGCTACACGCATATACGTTACAAAAATCAAAAGGTTCATGATTTTTGGAAGAACAACCGCGGTTTATTCCGAAATGAACGTAAAGGCCAGCAGCGTATATTAATGTACCGCACAGAATAAAGTGCAAAGCGTACAGTAGTGGGCATGAAGTGAACTTATGCGTGCATTAAGTGGGGCCTAACCCGTCCTGATTTCAAGGAGCTGTTTCAACGTAGACAGATACATCTAATCTATGTGTAGAAGGTGAGCACTTCCTCCACGGCCCTGAAAGCCTCCATACTGTGGTGACACTCTAAATGAAGTGCGAGTTGGTGGCCGGGTAAAATGTAGTGCTTAGCCTTATTGCTTCGGATATGAGAGGTATTTGCTTAACCTTTTGGTGCCGGAATTATTTTTTTAATTTTAGAACACTCTGTATATAAAATGTGAATAATACAGAAACCAAATACGTTAGAATTATGAAACAAACTGCATTTTGAAGAAAAAAAAGGAGAGTATATACCATGTTTAAAATATTCGGTACCTATATTTGTTGAATAAATATATAAAATGCAACTTCAGAGGTTAGCGGTGCGGTACGACCACTATAGTTGACGTTAGGTGTCTGAAGGTTAAACCGTGGTGGAGTTTAACTTGGGGTTTCAAGGCCTGTGTCCTGGGATGTTCCTACAAATAGGCATACTCCACTACTGCATGATTTAACATTCCTTTTGTAGCTTTTCTCTCCAGATGCGAGTTGTGACAGTGCATTAAAATAGGCTACGACTGCTTAGACACGCTGTCATGTTCTAGTCGCGACAGCTGCCTAATTCGATACTGTATCAACAGTGCAGTTGAGAAGTGATCGTTACGCAAAGCAAGTCACTAATCACACAGTGCACACAATGATGCGGGTCTCGAGGGGAAAGGAATGCTGTGGGAAGCTGAGACACAGAACAGGGGGTGCTTTCTATCGTACGCACGGTAGTCTCCTGTACAGAATCGCAGCGTGTGTCCCAAATTGTTGTAAGGACATGTCTTACCGAAAATAAACATCAGAAATTGAGAGTGCAGGCGAGCTTGAGGACCGGTGTTTATCGCTACGCGGTGCCGTTATCAGGCTACAAGTTGGACGATCCGGGGTTCGAGTCTCGGCACAGGAAAGAAATCTATCTAATCTCCAAGACGTCCAGACCGGCTCTGAGGCCCACCAACTCTCCTATTCAGTGGGTACCGCACTTCTTTCCCGGGGGTACGGCGGCCGGGGCGTGAAGTTGACCACTCACCCCCATCTATTGCTGAAGTTTAGAATGAGTGGCGCTGTGTCTGTAATCCCTTTATATGCCATCATGGTGTGGACTGATGGCAACGTTAAATTCTGTATCTCTTTTCGACACATTAATCAACACAAAATTCTACATCTGTGTTGTGGTTATAGTCTAAATGTACGGGGGAACAGCCGATTTTGTACTGCATGTGGAATGCAACACCCTGACCACTTTCCTACAGCCGGAGGTGAGTACCGTCTCATGGGAGAAAATCTCGAGTCATGTCCTGAAGTTGGCAGAGCGGGTGGGGGAGGCGGCTAGTAAGCGTTTACGGGTGCTGATAAGCGAATAGGCAGGTCATGTGGCAGTACGTGTCATTGTCGTCTCATTGCAGCTGCATGAGCTTTATGAATCATCACATTGAAAGCCATCTGGACGAGAAGAAAGTTGTGACGTTCCGCCGACGTCATGTTGCCAAGTGCATGCAAGGAAACAACGAGAAAAATCACCATATTCCTAACGAAGGAAGTAGGAACTATCTCATCCTAACGCTGTGATAACGGAGATTAAACAATTCGGGCGGTGGCTCTTGGCTTCTGACACACTGCAGTCTTGCAGGTGGCTGCTGACGTGTCGAATAAATACGTTGTCGCCATCTTCAGGGTTGAAAGATTAAGCCCAAATTGACACTGAAGGGAGCGGGGTTAGGGGGGTTTTGGGGCAGGGCCCTGTGTGGGTTCATAGAAACGGTCAACAGGAACTGTAAAAAACTAAGGGAAAAAATTGACCTTTCCTCGACTGCAGGAATCCTTACACTCTGAATAGGAAGGCAGCGACAGCATGTCATCCGAATCGACGATGTCCACCCACAGGTTTACACGGTGTCACACCCCGGAAGACCAAATTTGAATAATCCTTGTCACGAAACTGATCACTTACATGAGACCACGTATGTTCTGGACCACGGAACCTAGCGGAAAAAACAAAACTACTTGCTGATTAAAACTGAGATACCGGCCTGTGTCAAAGGATGTGGGGACAGTAAAAGCTACATCTGACAGTGTGATGTGGACCAGATTTTATTTTGGACCGTCCAAGTACTGCATGAGAAGACCTTACAGGGCCGGAGTTTCCATTTGCGTCCTCTGTAAAAAGTAAAACTAATATACCCTCATTACTTCATTTTTATGAATGCAGACTTTCAAAATGACTACTTTTGGGGTCAGTAATTTTACCCTCACAGTAAGAACAATGCTATTCAACATGATAACTGTGTATAACAGTGAAAATACGAAGTGCAGTTTGTATTTTGTAATAAACCACGGAAAGTACCGGGATAGCGTAGGCGTTATACCGACTAGGATACGTGCAAGACGGTCGGGAGTTCGAGTCCCGACAGGGGCAAGAGGTTTTACCCTTCTCCTAAATGCCTAGACCGGCTGTAGGGCCCACTCAGACTCCTATACAAAGGGTACAGGGGTTCTTTCCCGGAGGTGAAGCTGTCGGGGCTGTATGTTAACCACACGCCTGAAATTATACTGAGGGTACTTAAGAATAAGCGGAGTTTTACCTTAACTGTCCGTATATTCCTTCATGGCGTGAATAGGGCAACTTTACTACGTGATTTTACCTTCTATACAACATTGAAGAAAGGCTCTCCAAGCTCAAAAATAATATTTAGAACCAACACACTGAAACCACATCGCTGAAATCCCCTAAAACTGCATTTTTGCTATTGTATAGCTGAAAATGAAACATACATTAAGTGATATTTCCTGCATGTATGACAGGCCTGTGTTACAGGGAAGCTATTCCTGTGCCTAGGCATACAAGTGTCATGTGAGTACACCGTTTGCATTATAGCAACACAGCACGAAATGGGGCAGAGTGATTAGCTTGTTGCTTACTCGGGGAGGAAGGTGGAGCGCGGAATCGAACCCATGCCCTCCAGTTGCGGCTCCATCTGGATACGGTAAATAAACACAGATGCACAAATTTGAGATTGGTTTTGCCGTTCCACAAATGTGGTTTCTTACTTAAATTACAAGTGTCTGAAAACAAAATGCTCAGCAGAATATTGGTACATAAGTAAGCAAACAATTTGGGATATCACATAATGAGGGCCTCCATGGGTTTTACAGGTCATCTAGTGTTGGAGAAATCTATGAGGCTGCGATGGGCTGGGCATGTAGCTATAACGGAGGTGGGGAGTAAAAATGCATATAAAATTCTTGAACCTATTGGAAGCTTCAGTTGCACAGTATGGATGCACAAATCCGTTGTGAGATCTGAAGTGGAATGGACTAGCTGTGGAACGCATTCAATAGTAGCTTTTGGTATTAGTTATGTTAAACATTTGGTTGTACTACTGAGTGTGTAATATGATAGTTATGAAAATTTGCATACTGGACAGAAAAACAAATTTATGCTCAGAATATAATTTAACTTGCAGGACTACCTTGTCATACCATGGGGTCATGCTGCAGTGGTCAGGAAAGGGTTGAACCTGTTCATGAAAGAGAGGTATGGCAAGATAACGCTATCATACTGTCTAACAGTCACAGTCACATACATTGTATTAGGCAGGTGGATGTTCCTTTATTCCAAGTGGCAATTGAAGCTGACTATTTTTGCATAACAAACTGCATACATCATTTATAGAGTTTACTGTTCTGTGCCACTAAATCACTCAAGAATCCTTTTTATAAAAATTACCAGAGCACAGTATAACTTGTTTAATTTTCATAATTGCATTTACTTTGCACAAAGTGAATGAATGTAAAGCACATTATTCCAATGCTCTGTTAAAGTTAAAATTTCTAAAATTCATTGGTTGAGAAAAATACCTATATATATATATATATATACACACAGGGCGTTTCATAATGTTCTCCGTGATTACAAACATTTATAGCAAGAAAACCAAAGGACCTACGTTAATGGAATTGTTCACAGCCACAGGAAAACTGAAAAAGTTTTTTTTTTGACAACTAGAGACGTTAAATGTGTGCACCATGGGTGACACAGCACACATCGATACAATATTCAAGTTCTTGCCACACATGCGTCAACATGAGTGCATCGATATTCTTCACTGCTGCAATGATGTGCCGTTAGGTCAGCGAGGGCACATGACAATGGTGGGACCAACACCTTTGTGTACTTTGCACGAAATGCATGTTGCACAATAACCACAGACTTACTCGTGCAGTATTCCAACTCTCAAAACGACTTCTCTCCTGGAGGGGCCATTTTCTCACTACATACACTCGCATCACCTAGCAGCAGAAATATGAACTACAATGAAAAACAACTTACTGGGAAAAAAATTTTTGAGTTGTTCCTTCTATCTGTATAGGTTTCATAAATACGTGTCCTACGGTTTTCCTATAATACATTTTTGTAATCCCGGAGTGCATTATGAAACTCCCTGTATATATATATGGTTAACAGAAATTTTCATGATGAGATGAACTTAAATAAGTCTGTTTGCAGCTTGATAACATAAGTAAGGCCGAGGGAAAAGAATCTGAATTCCAAGGTCCTGTGAAGAATCGAAGCTGCACAGATATCTTCTTCTTAATTATCATGCTGCTGTTCACTATTTCACTGGTAAGTGGCCCAAAAAGCACCTTATAATCTCATAGCGCAATAAGACTGTAATGTATAATCATTACATTATACTTCAGTGACACCTCGGATTTTGGACATGAACAAAGTTATTGAATATTCATTACCAACTACATGGCGCACTATTTTTATTTGAAGAAAATTACTAACTCTGAAGTATGAAACTTGTATTCTACAGTACTAATATAGGGATTGTTCCCACCTATTTCAATTCGGTTCGGTCTGTACAACCTGTTCTCCTAAAATACATCTAATGTTTTGCTTTAATCCCTATGGTTTCCACTATAGCCCATTTTCAAATCTGGGATTTCACAAGATTATACATGCACTGACATTAGGTTACTTGAACATTAACACTATATTTTGTGTGCACTAACACACTAGTAAAAGAACCTGAAGATTCAGTGCTGTTACAAGCATTATTGTAAGCTAGTTTTAGTTCGTGTGTTCACATACTTGCCCAAGACAACTTAGTATTATCCTCCATTACTTTTATGTGTGAACTAAATAACAGTCTAGTGTTATACTCTGAACGGGCTGGGTTGTTAAAATTGTAGTTCATTATTTTCAGCTACTTCAAGTTCATATGCTGACATATTTCAATACTGTCCACTCCAAAATCTTCAGAATCAATTACACAGGGACTTTCTATAGTCCATTATGTTGCTTTTTGTGTGTTACAGGTTGTTTTGATAATATACTGTGTTAACAATAGTGACATCTACAGAATTCTTAACGGTTACGACACTTGTGGGAATGTGTGTGGCCGCTATAATGAACCCGTTGAAGAATATGATAAACGTGGAGTGTGCTTGGGAGAAAATATGAGCCAGAAGAGGTGTGTGAAAAATCTGTAACAATTAATAACAATATTAAATACTAAATTTTCTTCTATGTTATATCATGATGGGGTGGAATAATTACAAAAGATAGGAAATGTACATGCAACATAACACTGTAGTGTGTTCAGAACTTTGCACATATTTTTGCCTTAACTATCCAACACACAAAATTCACATCTACATCAAAGTTCAATCAGTCAAAAGCAAAATGTATTAAACACTGTTACTCTATGAATCTTTATCTTAATTACCTGGTATGCAAATTGAACGTACTCTGCCATATTTCTAGTAAGTATCTCATTTTTAAAAAGACAATGTGTTTGGCATGAAATGAGTGTTTTTTAATTGTCTGTACAATTTTTATGTGAAAAGTTCCTACATCCAACAACATTCAATGAGACAGAATCATAAATCTACTTAGGTCTTCATGTAAAGTGCTCAACATTTTTGTCAAATTTTAACCAAACTTGAATTTTATTGACAGGTTTTACTCAATATCAAAGTTCACAAAAATCCATTTAGTGAGAGATGAGTTGTTCATTGCATTGGCTTCCATTGTGTGTCTCTTTAGTGTATTAGCATGCATTATGCCTGCCTGGCATATTTTGTCCTAGATCACCTTTCACCTACCACAACACACAATACACTTCTTTGCCAGCAGTAAATCATTTTAATGTTGTACTTGGAGAACAAGCTGGTGATGTTACCAGGGATTGAATGCATAGAAGGTAGTATGACTATGTTAACTGGTTTTTTTTTCAATGACTGATATTTCTGTCTGAGGTGAGAGGTGCAGTGGATGTCCGTTGTGCTGCAGCCATTTGATTGGAAGGTATTTCACAACATAAACCTGGGTTACAGATATTATTCATCTCATCACTTAGTGTCAGTTCATACAGCAGTTAATTTGCCCATCTAAGGGTTATCTTGTAGCTGAACAGAGGTGAAGGGTAAACTAAGAAGCAATGACTTATCATCATCTCCATCATCACTGCAATTGGTCATGGTCGATCATCACAGCTGTCATCACTACCAGCACCAACATTTTTTTTTGGGGGGTTGGGGGGTGGGGTGGGGTAGGTGCCCGAAAAATAAGTTAGAAGTAATACTGCAGTTAGAATATCCACATTTTCTTTTTAATTCAGCATTCCTATCTAACCTCAATATTCACTGCTGGAAATACAGACTTGCTGGCAAAACATATGCATTCAGTATAATGATCTGTTATGCAAAACAAAGCTCTAATGCAGAGCATTCAGTTGAGATGGAAATAATTGTGATATTGGCAGTAGTGCAGTGGTAGTTACCAACAGCAGTTACTAGGATGCCAGTCTTTTGCTGATTATTCTGTTCACAAACACCTCAGTTATAATAGCCATGAACTTGTCAGCAATACGGGTTGTAGCATTATCTTGCTGGAAGTAATGATGTCTTTTCAGGCATCAGATGATTGAAGAAGGAATTCAGTGTATTGCATAAGTACTGATATGAATTCACAGTTTACTGAAAAATTATGGGGCTACTGGTTCACAGCACACGAGTAATTTCAGCTTACCATGCCCATATACTCCGTTATGGCACGTGTTGAATGGCATGAGGATTTCCAAGCTCCATATTTATACATTCTGTATACTGATCTGACCACTAGGATTAAACCAGTGTATCATATGTAAAAATGTAATTTGTCTTATGGCTGGGAACACAGGTCCCAGTGAAAAAGTTCCTGATATCAAGGATCTTAAAAATTTCCAAGGACCAATCTATAAATATGCATATATGTTGTGATGTTTTACTTCAGTTAAAACACTTCTCCTGAACTGTCTGTTATCACAAATTGAATCTGTATCATTTATTTTTTGATGGGAGTAGTGTGGAACTTGTTCTCTGGGTATTTACTAGGAAAATCTGAATGCACCTTTTCTGCAAGTCTTTTTAATTATGAAGGATTCAGTTATAAAAATTTCATTGCAAGAGATTTGCTAGCCTTCATTCACTAATCTCATTATGTTTGTTGACAGTGTGAATGACACAGTAACATACAGGCATGTTACACAGTGACTGTAGTCCACTGCACTGATAGGATTCCATGTTTGCTCTTCATGTGAGGTCTAGATTGGTATAAACACACATAAAATAAATGGCATCTCCTTCTTCCTCCACCCCCCCCCCCCCCCCCCTCAAAAAAAAAGAAGAAAAGTAAAATCAGAGTAGCAAAAAAAAAACCATCTTCATGGTAGAAGCTAAAGCTGTGCTGTGAATCATCACCACAGTCAAGTGGTGTATTGGAGTTAAGTTCCACGCATTATTGTCTTTTCTGCAAATGGAGATGAACTTCACATTTCAGCCACTTTCATCTCTGAGTAAACAGATTCTGGTAAACAATTTTCATGCAACCTTTCATGTAGAACTTCTCATCACCAAATATCATAAGAAAATGTTCATGTCACAATATTAATCATATGAATGACATACACACATAAGCTCCATATTCTATTAACATTTCCTGTAATTTTTACAAGGAACAAAGGCTGAGGGGTGGGGTGGGGGGTTATGGAAGTTGTAAATTTCATTAAAGTGTTCTCTGTGCAGGTTACTTCAGATATCATGGACTGGCCGAGTGAAAAGGGAGTGTGTTGACAAATGCAGTGATGGATAGTAAGTATACTGATTTAACGTCTGTGTATACAATTGCATGCCTTAAATATTAAATACTTAAAAGATTACTTTTTTACTTTCTAGCAAGCAGATTTTTAATCGCTGTATTGAAGGCAACAATGAACAGACAAGAAACACAGTGTCTAGAACAGGATTTAAAAATTTCTTCCAGGTCAGTTATATAATTATAGAAGGCAATATATTATCCTCTGACACATTGATAAACTTCAGCACCTGTATACTATCTTTACTTTGAAAATCTGTAGTAGAAATGAAGAGGTTCAGCACTGCTACCAACAAAATCCACCACCATGCAAGATATCATGCCACAACCATCCATACCCCTTGTCACAACATTACTCTATTTGATCAATTTTAATAATTATTAACTGATCTCCTTTTTGGTTTTACTAGTGATCATGTTCTGCTTTATTTTGCTCCCAGAGATGTGTACAAATTTATCTCCATCCAAGTCACATGCCTGGCTCGTTATAACCTCCAATGTCTGAACAATTCTAAGAGATTTGTACAAACTACAAATTCCTTGTGTAATTCCCCGAATTTCTTCACTTGTTTCATTGCCCTTACTGCAAATGCTTTCCAAAGTACTTCAATTTAAAACTTTTGCAATTTATGTTTTTCCTCAAGATTAACTTTCATTATTTATTTAAGGAAGTATTATTTTGATTCAGATGGATATTCTTGTTTAAGCTGTTTTTGAAGGATTATGTGCATTTGAGATACATTAACTCTCTTTATTCTCTTAAAATTCTTATCATGATTCTCCATATGTGAAAAAGTAATGTAAAAAGTGGTCCCACGGTCCATACCTTCATTTTTTTTTTTTATGCTCTAGGAAGTTTCAGAAGACCTGGAAATGAGCTGGAGAGAAATTCTTTATTTGTGCCTCATTGCTTTCGGTACGTACTAAAAACTACCTACTGTTGCTTTTCAATCTTCCGAAAATTAATACTGTAAATCTGTACTCTAGTTTACAATATTTTATTCCAATGTTTCTTGTTTATTATTTTGCATGCATTAATGAACTTGCAGTTGACGCAAGCCTGTTACACATACAGTGTACTGCTAATTTAAGCTACAAGGCAGTAAAGATGTACAGATTTTGTCTACAAGGCACAAACAAGGCAGTAAAACAACTTACTCTTGCACAGGCTTCTCTCTTATCATTCTCATCCTGTTTCGCTGCTTTGCTGGAATCCTTGTTTGGCTGGTGCTGATTGGCGTAACATTGGCTTGCATTGGCGGAACCATTTACCTGTGGTGAGTACGTTTAATGCAGCACACACACACACACATACACACACACACACACACACACACAACATATATATATATATATATATATATATCCATTCCCTGATTTAAAGATTTTTGCTTTTATGGGCAGTCTGTAAAGCAGGTCAGGTGAACACATGGGTCAGTTCACTGACACTCACACAGCCACACTGCTACAGATTTTTGCCTTATGGATAAGAGGTAAGGGCACACATGAAATTTTCCTTCTCCACACCATGCAGGCATATAGGGGGAGTAGAAGTATGGCTCCACTCATTCTTAACCTTGGCTCTAGATGAAGGTGAGTGATTAACTTCATGCTCAGACTGCTTAACTTCCCCCCCCCCCCTCTGGAAAGAACCCAAGTACCCATTAAATAGGAGGTTGGGTGGACCCCAGAGCCAGTCAGGACATTGGCAAGATGAGTAAAAATCTCTTGCCCCTACCACAATTTGAACCCCAGACAATCCAGTCCATAGCAGTCACCATACCAGTCACCATACCAACTTTTCATGGAATGGAATACATCTGTAAAGTGAGGGATAGGTGTACATCTAACATATACAAAAACATACAATTCATTTCATGTATTGTCTTCTGGTGGAGGTTTTACCATTGTTTCAGGGGAACCATGAGAACCCCATATTTCACAATTCAATAATCATTATACAATTTTTAAAATTACATGTTTCAAAGATATTCACAAGGACTGTCATAAAAAGGCATACTTGGGTTCTGCAGTAAAGTTTCATGTGCTCTTAAAACTGAGGCACTAGAGGAGGTAAGGAGTCAATACCATGCTCTTATTCTATCTGAATACAGGAAAGAGTCCTTTACTCTCTAGCCTGAAGGCTTGTTGATTCCTGCAGATCTTGGCAGTACAGCGTGCTGACCATTTGGGTTTGTGTGGGGTCTTCACAAAAAATGTCACATTTAAAATTGATTATAATAGGCCTTGATTGTAATTCTATCTGGCTTCTCTTCCCAGAAGTGGCCTGTTTCCTCAACATTTTCATACACTGAAATAAATGTTTTCAGTCAGTTAATATTTCTAAATTCTGTTTACTGAGCAGTTACATATTTACAAAACCTGTGTGTGAACTATTAATGAATTCTGGAGCCTGTAACCAAATTACTGGGCATCAGATTGAGAGCATTTGAGAACAAGGCAGTTGGGGAATACTCAGCCCTAACTAACTTAGATGGAAAAGAGTCGTTCTTGGTGAACAAGGAAGTGGGAGAATATTCAGACCTAACTTCATAGAACAGGGTCGTTCTTGTAAACCTCACAGTTCCTCAGCTAGTCAAGAAATTCCCTACACTTTATGGACATGAAAGGTTCACTATCATATTCACACCAGCCTCCTGAGTTGTCCCTACCCTGAGCCAGCTGAATCCATTCCATGCCCTCTCAATCTATTTATTTAAATCCATTTTAATATTATCCTCTCATCTACCTGTAGGAATCCAAGTAGACTCCTTCCTTTACATTTTCCAATCAATCCTTGTATGAATTTTTCTTCTCACCCATGCACATCACTTGCCCCATCCATCTAATTCCAGTTGATCTGTTCTTCCTACTAATGTTCAATGATGAGCAGCCAGCATTAAGCTCCTTATTATGTATGTCTCCAGCCTCCTGTTCTTAATCTGTCTTTGATCCAGATACCTTACACAGACCTATAAGACATATAATTCTAGGGGATAGCAAAAAATTACACAGTGTGTTTTTTCATAATGCGTACCTATCTCCTTGAATTGTTAGAGTGACTGAATTAAGAAGGATGAGATTGACAGTACCAACAGCATGTACTAGGGAAACTAAATGATATGACATTTTGTGGGATCCAGTTGGAAATGAAGGTATCATACTTAAGTACATAATAGAGAAGTAGACTTTGAAGATGTCAACATGATGAAATTGGCAGATCATAGGTTTAATGGCAGGATTTTGTGACCTTGGTGTTCATGGTTAAGAGGGAATAGCTAACAGTATTCAAGAAGACTCTTCATATGCATACTACCGATTGGGATATTTTGTTGAAATATTCTTACTGATGTGTTCTATTACAGGGTTCTGTGGAAGTCAAAGAAAGATGAGCTGCAAGATATAGAGAATAACACAGAAGTGACATGTCACTTGGCTTATGCTATTGCTGCTACCATTGTTATGGTAAAATACATAGACACTGTCTTTCATGTTAAAATGTGTTCAGAGATTTTGTTTCAGCCAAACATTTAATGAAGTAGCCATTCTAGTAATAGTAACTGACTACATGGTAATTTTTGTAGATGCAATACCCCACTTTAAAAATTCTGTTCATAACAATAATTTAATTTTCTTAAGTATGTGTAACTTAATAAGTACCACTACACTGCTGCTCAAGCAGTAAGTGTAAATGGACTTATTTGTAGATTATTTAGAGATGCTCACTTACTAGTTTGCATCCTGTAGAACAGCAGCTGGTACAACAAACTGAGAATGCAAGTATGCCAGGAAATTATCCCTGTGGAGCAGAATCTTAGGTTTTCAAGCTGTAGTTTGTCTTTGCTGAGCCAATTTTTACACAGATGATGATCACAAGAGCATCTTCTTATTCTCCCCCCCTCCTCCCCCCCAGCACATGTACTCTCTCTCTCTCACTCTGTCTCTAATAATCAGGGGTGTGGTTGGAGGGGAGGAGAAGTGAGCGGTGTGGCCAACCTGGGTAGCGGAGCCCAAGAGGCAACAAAGGGCAGCAACATGAATATTTTAAATTAAAAAATTTGTTTTCATGTGCTGAGCAATTTTTAAATTATTGACACAAACAACAGTAAATTCAGAAGTTCATAACTCCTGTTAGGGGCAGCCATTGTGATTACTCACCCCAGGTATTAAAAAAAACCCTGCTACGCCACTGATGACAAACACCTGACAATATTTTATGGGCCTGTCATGAGGGTGACTCTCAAGGCAGAGATATTTTCTTGACCATATTATACTTGCGTAACTGATTAATAAATTACATGTTACACCAGCAACAAATTTAGAACCATGATCATAAAAACCTACCGTGAGATCCTGTCCTTTTCAGAGGTCAGTGTGATTGACACACAATCTCTTTCTGTAAATAAATACCCTGTCACATGCAAGTGGTCTTTCAAATATGAAGAATATTTCAGGTCATCACAGCAGTGAGTATCAAGATTATGATGAATACAATGACACTTTTTAGTTAGTAGGAAAGTCCCATTGTTTTGAAGGACACTGTAGCTCTTCTACTGAAGAAGGATATAGCAGGTTCCATCAGACTATGTGGCATTATATCCCAGATGAGTGTAATCTGCCCATACTATATTCTATGTGCATCATCCTTTCTCCATACTACACGTATGCCTAGCTCACTGTTCATGATTTAATCACATATCAGTTGTACTAAAAAAGCTTCTCACTGTGCAATTCCTCTGTCCTGTTAAGTCATGTGTTCAAAATTCACCTGCATGCTTCAATCACCATTGTACAGTCAGTCCTTCCTTCATAGTTAGAGACAAGTTTCAGATCTCACACAAAGGAAAAATCATGGATTCTTGTAACTTTTCAGGTGATAGTGCTATTGGTGATTCTGGTTATGAGGAAACGTATCAAGCTGGTGATCCAACTGTTCAAGGAGGCTGGAAAAGCCATTAACAGTATGCCACTGTTGCTTTTAGAACCCTTGCTGGTAAGTGACTATGGTCCGATTCCTGAGGTTTACTGTAGAGTCCTCTCAAAAGAATCCTTGCTTAGACCACAGAAGAGTACCAGCAGGTGAAAAGCACCAAGTTAGCTACTTTGCCACTGCTGATGACACTGTTTTGAAAATTTCTACATTCATCTCTCTTATATTAGGCTCAGTAAGGTCGGGTGTTCAGCATATGTCTGCTGAGTTTATAGACAGTTCAAATTAATCACTATTCTAAACTAACTTAGTGTGTTTCTTCATACAGTGGTATTTCATCCACAACAAATATCATGGATATACAAACATTACTATACAATCTGGACTTAGTTAATGCCATTTCATCTATACCACATGTAATGGTTATAAACTATCTTACACTGCGTGTTGTGCTTTCTTGGTGGATATTTGGACAGTCTTCTTTAACCATCAAGGTATATTCTATATCATGATACTGCATTATCTCTTCAATTGTGTTATTATTTCATATTTATGTGGCTTCAGTACATTTATCAGTTAATGTTTGTTACAGTATATTTATTTTAATCACTTTTTTAACTATTTTAATCTGTTTATGTAGGAATGGTTGGAGTCTGGATTTGGACGCCCAGACACTAACGACCAGTCTAAAATTTGTAACCCTCCATCCGCTCAACAGGCTAGGTTCACACGAGTGACATATCCCATGTCATTTTATATGAATTATAAGAGATGAATAAATTAATTAATTCATATGGCATTATACAGGCATGACAATTATATTACCATAACTTGGTCTCCTCAGTCTTGCTTTCAACAAGGACTGGACATAATGGAGGTGAAGTCAATATTATGGTAAAGGGGCATGAAGGGAGACAACGTACTTCTACACACAAAACAATCATGAATGACTGAACAAATAAATACTGAAAGTAAAAAATGACTAATGTGCAAGACAGGACACATTGTTTTTCAGTGCAGCCAGTTTATATTTGTACTGACTGTAGACTATCACACTGTGTGAATCTGAATGTTTATTACAGACATTTGTCGCACTAGGAGCAGTAGTTGCTGCGTGGCTTATGTTCAGTCTCATCATTGAAAGTTCTGGTTTCTTCACTCCTGGTAATCCAGCATCTTATGAGAAGGATCAAACTATGAAGGTAAATGGATTTGCATGTTAAAGTATAACTGAGGTTGATGGTAGGGCCTTGTCCAGAGACACAGGAAGACTGCATTACCCATCATCTCCTGTACTGTCCAGAATGATGATGACTGGTCTCATAAAGGCCATATATTGTATTTAGATAGGGTTTCACAGATCCAAACATGTCTGTCCATGGAAAATCCAGATGAATGACATTTTCCCTGTTACTTATAAAGGAAGTCAAGGTTGTATTTAGAGGCAGGCTGATATGATCAAGCAACAAACTGTCATTTTGCGCCAAAGCCAGTATATTTATGAATCTGAGTAATGTTGTTTACCAAAGAACTACACAGTTGCTGTGAACCACTGACAGTGTAATGCCATCATCATCTGTTGCATACTAACCTTTGTCTACTGTTTCCATGTTGTCAGTGTCAAATCAGTGTGTTGTTACACGTACACACAGAGTAAAGGTACAAAATTATGTTATTATAAATGAAACTAAGATCGACAGACCACCTGACAACAGTTAAGTTTTGTTGCTCTGCAATAGCAACATAATCGAAAATAATGCACAGAAAAATACAACATAATCCTTATTATCAGAAGACTTTTTTATGCATGACCACTTGCATAAATGCACACTGGATCCTCTACCTTTTGCCAGAAATGGGGTCTGTGTGTGGTGTGGCAGTATTTTTGGCACTGATGTATAAGAAAATGCAGGTTTACAGCAGTTGTTACCTTGCAAAGTACACATACTTTAACATTACAGATCATACCACTGTATTAACTGAATCAAACAGCTTTTGAAAGCTGTTTAATCTTGTATTTTATGGCTGCTTTTTGATTGATATTATGTGCATATTCATTGTAGGTGACAAGGTGGTACAACCTGTTTGGACTCTTCTGGTTTGTGCAGTTTTGTACTGGCTGCCAACATATGATTATTGCTGGTGCAGTCGCAAAATGGTTCTTTACAAGGTATATGCAGTCACTATTAGAACATTATAATTTATGAAGATGGTTGGCCTGCTTGATTTTATGTATTACCTTGTTAGTTGGTTGCTGGCCAATAAGTGGTGAATTCAGAAGTAGGGTTGCTCCGGACAGGCTTCATCAGCAGTACAGTTGCTCTAGACAGGCTTCATTGCCACTGGATTGCTTTGTAGAGGCTTTATCAGCAGTACAGTTGCTCTAGAGAGGCTTCATTGTCACTGGATTGCTTTGGAGAGGCTTTATCAGCAGTACAGTTGCACTGGACAGGCTTCATCAGCAGTAGGGTGCTATGGGCAGGATTCAACATCAGTAAGTGTGGTATGGACAGGTTTCACACAACAGCACTTAAATCAGCATAAGATGGAATTTAAAAAGTAATATATACATGCTGGGTCAAAAACTGTTCAAGACAACATGACAGAAAAGGTAGGGGGGGGGGGGGGCAGGGAAGCAAGGGAAGACAAAATTTATTTTTTGTCAGTTTCATCATTTTGCAAGGCCCAAATTCAACAAACCACGTTTTTAAATGGTTTTTCAATTTTTAAAACTTGTTTTCTGGGATGGGGGCCGGGGACAATGTTTAAACGTTCAGAGAAAAATCTTTTTCCTCCCTTGGTTTCCGTCCCCCCCCCCCCCCTACCTTTTCTGTCATGTTGTCTTGAACAGTTTTTGTCCCAGCATGTATATATTACTTTTTAAATTCCATCTTAT
>Ga0131853_10006824_pt1 | contig 20612 bp, 9 predicted proteins | sample TergutLab28metaG_FD_92764 | JGI IMG/M metagenome (GOLD analysis project Ga0131853, IMG submission 92764) | Labiotermes labralis P1 segment gut microbial communities from Petit-Saut dam, French Guiana - Lab288 P1 (version 2) (version 2) | ecosystem: Host-associated > Arthropoda: Insects >...
ATGGAGCGGTGTAGGGATCGGGGAGGGGACTACATTGAAGGGGATAACATTTCGATTGCCTGATTTTTTTTCAATAAAGGGTTAGAGCATGAATCCGGTTTCTTTATTGCCACACCTCGTATACACAATAATTGTACCAGCTGCCCGTCCCAGTGGTCGCGCGGTCTAAGGCGTAGGTCTTCGGCCGCTCGCCTGCTGAGACTGTGGATTCGAATCCAACCGGGGCGTGAATGTTTGTCTGTTGTGAGTGTTGTGTGTTGTCAAGTAGAGGTCTCTGCGACGAGCTGATCACTCGTCCAGAGGAGTCCTACCGACTGTAGTGCGTCTCGTTGTGTGTGATCTAGAAACCTCGTGAATGAGGTTGTCATGGCCCACTGGGGGGGGGGGGGGGGGGTTTTTGGGCAAAAAAAAAAATTGAACCAGCTAAAGGGTTTGGGTGTGTTGTGGGGAGGGCCTGGGGGGGGGTGGTTGGGGGCGGGGGGGGGGGGGGGGGGGGGGGGTGTTGTTGCGCCAAAAAAGAAATTGAACCAGCTTACAGGCTTGAGTGTGTTCACAGTACTGTGATCACACTCAAACCTATAAGCTGCTACAAATATTGTGTGCATATTCGCATCTATAAATCATACATTGACCATCTCACCACAGTTACGTATATTAGAGATTACAATATGGCCTAGCGTTTGCTTTGTAAATCTGTTCTCCCTGATGATGAGTCACTGAGGCCCGAAACTTGTAGGAGTTTTGTAAATTAGAGCACTATAGTGTGTGCATTTAGTTGGTCTAATTTGTAACACGTTTATTTTGATTCTTTATTTTAAGCACATATTTTTCTCCTATTAAAGCAATCCCATTACAGGCCTGGATAGCCCTGAGGGTTCCAGGAGTCTAGGGCTCACAGATTTCAAGACAATCGGCACATGAGGGTGAAAAGTTTGTCAGCCCTTTACACCGGCCGCCTTTACCCCCAGGAAATAATCCTGGTACTCATTTCTGTTAGAGACTGAGTAAACCCCAGGGCAATTGTGCAGTCAGAAGGATTATGTCAATGAAAAATTCCAATGACACCATCGGGAATCGACCCCGCGACCTTCAGGCTTGTAGCTCAGTGCCTCAACCAACTGCACCACCACGTGCCCCCTTTGTCTTCTATTAAGCACATTAATTCTGCAGTGCTTTTACTATGCAGATAATTTAATATTCGCACGCGTTTATATTTGAAAGGCAGAGATAATGACAAAGTTAGGAGTGCTGTTCTATCAGATCCTTAGAGAAACATTACGCTGTCCGTGTCAGTTCATAGTAATTTAGATACTAGTCCGTGATGAACTCTTTATTCAGAAGGGACTGGAGTTTATCAGCGTCATCACAAAATTATAGTTTTAGACTGTACTCATCCAGTTGTATCCATTTCACATACTTACCAATCAAATGGTGAAACAAGACAATACGTCTGCTGTACAATCCTTCTACGATGGTAGGCATATCACATTATCTATCAAAATCATCCTGTGATTCCCCATAGCACAGTGTACTGTACAATCCTTTCATACCGAAATGATAACTACTTATAACACCGTCCTATTTGACAAAGTGATAGTCCCTTATATAGCCAAGGACGTTTCGACATCTGATGGAACCCGAAGTTTCGTTGCATTGTTCAGAAGAGCACACTGGAGAGCCCTATCTTGATCTACATCAGTCTATTCCATCCTTTCACTTCGATTCCTTCAATATGACCATTAACATTATCTGCAGTTCGTGTCTAGTTCTCTAGGTGATCAATTCATGCTGCATGTCCCCGTATCTTATTCTTTTTACTCGCCTAACTGTATCTTATAAATTGTATACATTGTTAAGAAGAAACGTGATAACTCAGTCGGAATAGCGACTCGCTACGGGTTGCACGGTCCGGGGATTGAATCCTGGAAAGGAAGAAATTTCCTGCATCTGTCCAGACCGTCCCTGGGGCCCATCCAACATCTTATACTACGGGCACCAGGTCATTGCCGGCGGTAAATTGGCCGAGGCGTGGCGTTAACCACACACCCTTATCTAGCGACGAGGTTAAAGAGAAAGTATAACTGTAGTCTACTCCCCCTCTGGGCCTTCATGGTCTGCGCTAGGGTGATTTTCATCATATTTCTAACTTCCACTATGTTTAGTCTAAATACAAACTAATTTTCAAGAATAAGGCAATAAGCACCCTGATGCCGACAACATTTTTTTTCAAACCCTGAAGTACACATAGCACAAGGCTAGCAGATGATACTTAACATATTTCCAGATAGTCGTAATTGACTTTTAAGCTTCAGTTGGTTTTAAGCAAGAGTCGTAATTGACATTTAAGCTTTTGTACTACCGTGGCCCCAAGGCTATCATCCCGGCATATAATAAATCGGTGTCGAGTGTCTGCAGCCCGGAGGTCACAGCCTGCTTCAAGTCGGCGTCCGTAACAAATCGCTAACCAGTTAGGTGCCTCTTACGAGGTCCAAAGAAATATAATCATTGGGCGTCAGGTTGGGACTCTGGGTGTCGTGGTCCATAACCTCACACCCCTAACACCGTAACCAGCCACATGTCCGGATGGTAGTACAAGGCGCAATGAATTCCATTTCTTTGTACCCCTTAAGACGTTCCTGGCTGGCAAACAGTTACAAATGTCGATGTGAAACAAGTTGTTACTTCCTGGCTACAAGCACTTGACAAAGACTACTTGTACATCCGGGTACAATCTGTGACGCCAATACGAGGCAAATGCTTCGGTGTCAATGGTGACCACGTGGAAGTCTGATGTGTAACATCCAATGGCCATGTGTCATTTGTACATCGCAATCAAAATAAAATTCACTAATCTTTTTAAATTTCTTGTATTCGTATTAACACACTGTTCGGATAATGTCGTAAAGTGAATAAAAACAGAAATATTAGCTTTAGGGACACCGAGTATTTTGCAGTATGAACTCTTGTACAGCAGTTATGTTTAGGCTTGTTAACGTGTAGCTAAAGTGAATTAAGCACTTAAGTCCTTCAGGTTATTTTGTAGCCTAAGACTCAAACACACCGTAAATGTCTCCTTGTAAATATTCAATATCTTTGCTGCTAACTTGTTACCGGCTTAGAAAAAGGAGTGTGGTGACTATTGAGTAGCAGAGAGAGCGAAAGTTTATTTGAAATTTACTAAAGGCAGATTTCATCTGTAACTAAAAATAATGACATTTCAGTCTTGCTGGCTGCACTCTTGGTGGAAAAACTGGAAAGTACGAATTTGTTTTGTCGTTGTAGCGTGATTTCTAATGAAGTATTTCGAGCAGTGAATTAATTTATATTCCACGTCTCACAATGTCGACTCGTTCTAAGAATGATCACTTCTAAGCCCTGGGAAGAAGATATGATTATATACGGTATAGAGACTAAAGCGCGAGAGAAGAAAAATAAACATCTGTTCAACATTTGAATTCTAAAAACTCAAAGAAGAGATTATCTGAAAAACCTGAATTGGGAAGGTAAGACATAATTATATGGATATTAATTGCAGCTGAGTCGGGGCAGGGCTTGGGTGTAATTCAGCTTCTGGTTCATATAATAAAACCAACTAGATATACTAATTTCTTAAATTTATTTTTGGAACAAAAATCTACATGTTTCGGACAGTTCCTCTGTCCATCATTAGGATCCTGCTCGCAAGCTGTCAGCAAACCTGTATGACATATACCATTGCTGCGTGTACAGTGAAAAACCCCTAATGATGGACAGTGGAATTGTCCGAAACATGTAGATTTTTGTTCCAAAAATAAATTTGAGAAATTAGTTCATCTAGTTGGGTTTATTATAAGGATTTATCACGATGCGCATTTACCTGAACGTCATATTCAGCTTCTGGTGTTTGTTTCGTCCTTTGTCAAAACAGCCCTTGTGATGGGCTGATTTTCCATGCAAGTCACCCCATAAATTTTCTTAAATATTTCTAGTATCAGAATTAATTATGAAATGCGACAGACCAGAATGACCAACCTGCAAAAGCTGGAGAAAAAGCATAATTTTCATATACGATTAATTATTTCATTAAGTATGCTTCCTTCCAAGTTTTTAGGCGTTTGCAGCAGTGAAGTTGAATCCTCACTGGACATTCGACTCTTGAAGATGAGACCCTCACATTCTCCTGATATGCCGGACACGTCACCAAATGATATAAGGCACTATTCGAGAATAGCGGAGAAAGTACTCTTTCTCACTCGACATTTAGTAGCTATGGTAGAATGAACACTTCTAAAAAGAATATATTTAATGTACGTAACACTCTGAAATAGAGAGTTTCTGAACCTCTTTCATGAAACATTTTAAAAATCAAGAACTATACACAAAAATATCAAATTCCAAAAAATTGATTCTTTCGCGTTTCTGTACGCTAAACTTATAGCTTACATCGAAGGTAAGAAATGTCATGATTACAAGGGAGGATTTTTAGCCTTCTAGGGGAAGTATTTTCCATTAACTTATGTTGTTAATTAGTAATCAGTGATTAACTTGCTGGTCTGGGATCTCACGCGGCCTAATTTGCTAATATGTAACAGACATTACGGGACAAATTATCCGTTCCATCTTCAAGGTCAAGGAGTTCAAGAAGTCGGAAAGTTTCTTGTTTTCTTTTGTATCAAAAATTGTCCCACTGCAAAATGACAGATTTCCTCATTCAGCAAACCTTATAATCAGAGGGAATATTTATGGAAGTGGATACAACAAATAGCTTTATTCAGTATCTATCATATTATAATGATGGCCAAAGTATTGTATGCTATCAGTGAAGTTACTCTGTGCAGAAATAGTACCACTGAAATGTGAACAACCATCAGTGTATCTGCTATAAATTAAACACTTAGTAGATGTTAACAGCTCTCGACATTCAGCACAGATATTTCACGAAGTTTAGGCAATACACTCAGTTGGTTTACACCTCATTCAAGTGTTTAACACTTGTCAGGGTCGGTGCTGATTGACTACTTAATGACTAAGTAACGCCAAGTTTATTTTAGCATAGAAAAATAGAAACCAAAAGTAATAAATCTTAATATGCATGAAACTCTTATTTATTGTCATTTGTAATATCGATAATTGACCGTCACTTGGTGAAACAATTAACTAATAGACCCAATAGAATTTTCATAAGAGCAAATACTCTTTTACATTCCTAGCACTGAACACCGCCTCCTTGGAGGAAATGGTGTAGAATATCTTGAGGCTAGGCCGGTTCCCCTGCGGACAAATTTATCGTTTTTGAAATTGTGTGTAAATCTCACAATTGCAATAACTTTTAACAATTTACAAAAAAAGTTATCTAAAATTGGTTAGTAGGTATGGCAGAGTGTGCACTTTTAAAAAGGGTATATGCAATGTATGTAACACTCTGAAACATGGTGCTGAGGAGAGTATTTGGACATAGGAGGGACGAGGTAACGGGGGAATGGAGGAGACTGCATAACGAGGAGCTAGATGGTCTGTACTCCTCACCCCATATTGTGCGGGTGATAAAATCGAGAAGAATGAGATGGGCTGGGCATGTGGCGCGTATGGGTGAGGAGAGGGGGGTGTATAGGGTCTTGGTGGGGAAACCGGAAGGAAAGAGACCACTTGGGAGACCTAGGGATAGATGGGTGGATAATATTAGGGTGGATCTCCACGAGGTGAGATGTGGGTATATGGAATGGATTGGGTTGGCCCAGGATAGGGACAGGTGGCGGACGCTTGTGAGTGCGGTAATGAACCTTCGGGTTCCGTGAAATGCGGGGAATTCCTTGACTAGCTGCAAAACAGTTAGCTTCTCAAGAAGGACTCTGCAACATGAAATAAGTAAGTAACACTCTGAAACAGAAAATTTCTGGACCTCTTTCATGAAAATTTAAAAAATCAAGAACTATCTATAGAAATATAAAATTCCATAACATTTATTCTTTCGCGTTTGTATTCCCTAAACTTGCACGCGCCACGAAGGCTTGTGACAGGTTTGGGTGTACAAATTTACTCATTCTTAGCCTCGACATTACAAAGAGCCGAGTGTTTAGCTTCGCTCCCCGGAAGCTTTACCGTTGTGGAAAGTGAAGCCGGAACGCATGGAATAGCAGGCTGAGCGTAAACCCAGATACGGTCTTGACATTTAGGCGAAGAAGTCTCCTTACCGTGCCTGGAATCGAACCAAATTTCCTCTGTCATTCAGTCCGTAACCTAGTCACTATACGTTCTCACGGCTCAGAATAGAGGGTAACATTGTCACAAAATCAAGTGGAAGGATTTTATGATAGTACCTGTCTAACAATACACTCCTTTACCCTTTCAGAAGAATTGGGAGAGAAATCCAAGAAAAATTTATATATGTCTGTAAATGGTTTATATACAAGTTCTACATCGCTGTGTCGTGTGTCAAAGGATACCACTATCCAAGACTGCTTACTCGCAGAAAGGTAACAAAGGTCTCATCGCCGGCACGAAGCGTGTCACACACGAGGAGGTTGCAGTGCACGCGTGACTCAAGTACGCGTCGCTGTGGCAAGTAACTTGACTTTCCCTACTGCCCTTCACTCCTTATCCAAACAAGTGGTACTTAATGGAGCAGTTAATGGACCACTCAATGAACCTGCCCTGTCTACCATGCTTTTCTTGTATTCTCCATTATCCTTTCGGTTTGTCTGTCCCTAGTTGTGCCTGCCCGTCTGTTGTTTGCTCTAAATGTATTTCCACCATTATAAATTCTGCCATTGCGCGCTGTGCTGATACAGTGTAGTTTAAATCTTTAAAACACATGCTTTTTTTAATATTATATTGGTTGGACATCAACATTAATATAAACTACAACGCTCCTGTTTTTTTTTTAAGGGGCCAACTGCCACTTTGACATAAATTGAGTTATTTGTAGCGAATCATTCAACTAATGCCCCTCTATAATACATAAAAAGATGGCAACTCCATTCTCAAGAACACCAAAGATAGGTGGGGGATATCTTACGTCTCAAAGCATTTGCCAAATGTAAAACGGAACCAATATCTTGATTCTCCTGTAAAATTTATATTTTAGGGGGGTTTCCTCTTTTTACAAAATAGGGACGAAATTCAAAAACATAATTTTTGCTTCACAGGAAAAAATATACCCTTGCAATAGGAAGATCGATCTGTTAATAGTATTTATGATAACACCCACTTTTTATTTTGGCTATCACGTAAAACATTGAAATAGACTGAAACCCAAAATGCAATGTTTTTAGTGTTAAATCTAGTATCACACGTAGCAAAAACTAACTCTTCAGAGCCTAATCTTTAATCTGTGTATAAACGGTTTCAACATTCAAATGTTCTATATTCTAAGCTCACTGAATATTTCTGTGCTTTCTTATGGAACTCAGAAGAAACTGCGATTATTTCCCACACTGCATTAACGGACAGGTTTTGGTAGCTAAGAGAGGTTGTGTTTACTGCGCGGTACGGACTGACCCTTTAAAAACACTTTAGGTTAATTTCAGTCATTCAGTGTCTTCCACTAGTAACTATTTTGACATTTTGCTGACCGTGCATCTCAGTATATTTATCTCAGTAATTAACCAACTTGATACACAAAACTTTTGTTTTACAATAAATTTATTTCATGCCTCTGGATACCAGAGGCTGCGTAAAGCAATTTTGACCTCCTGATGATGAGCACATGTGCTCGAAACATGTAGAGGCATGAAATAAACGTACTGTAAAACAAAAGTTTTATGTATAAAGTTGGTTAATTACTGAGATAAATAGTAACTTTTCGTTATTGTTTCTTTATTTATTCATTCTTCTTGCCCGGTTCATTCCTAGCTCCTCGGTTCGGTCCACGTAAATAGGTATTATTAGTTGTCAGGCAAAGGTTCCTGCGACGTGCTGATCACTCTACCAGAAAAATCCTACCGTGTGTGGTGTGTCTGAGTGTAATCACGAAGCCTTAACAATGAGGAGGTCTAGACCCACCAGGGTTGTCGAGCGATGGGAAAAAAAAAAGTGATCAAACGAAGAATTTCAACACTATATACGTTTCTCAGTCCCATTTGTATTTACCAGATTAATATACGTCGCTCTGCACTTTGTTTTAAAGTCACTTTAGCTACTGTTATTACCTAACAATAAAAATATTATTTGTATTCTATACTGAAGAACATCTTAATGTATCGTTCTACGTGCCTATCTGTCAGACATATAGTTCTTAATTATCTCAGCCAGTTGATACCTATAAATAATCCAAAACAAATATATTTTAAGACTTAGGGATTATTTTTCTGAACAAATAGTCTTTATTTTATAAAGAACAAACAAATGCACACTTAATTAGCAATTTATTGTACTGCTCTTTATCACACTGCCGTACACAAATAACAAAGTTGCACGGTACAAATGCTAAAAAACAGCTTTTATTTTAGATACTTATAATTGTAAAATTTATTTTCTTGGCTTTTGTACCTGCTGTAAGTATTCAGGAATTTACCCTCGATGTGCGCACAGAAAGGCAAATATCGTGTAATGTGTTCGTTATTTTAGTCGATTTTTAAACACTATTGAAGTTTTCCAACACGTTTTAGTCAAACTGCCAAATACCGAATTTCGTGAAAATCCTTTGAAATTTACTTGAGGAAGCTATCGACTAAGCCAGTGGTTCTCAAACTGGGTTCCGTAGAACCCCAGGTTTCCGCAAAGGCGTGTCAGGGGTTCCGAGAGACGAAAAAACGTAAAGGCGGACGACTTTTATTATGGTCCTAAATTTCTATTATCTTAGTAATTAACCAATTTAATACACAAATTCTTATTTTATAATGTTATAAAACAAGAATTTGTGCATTACGTTGGCTAATTACTAAGATTATACTGATATGTAATGTCAGCAAAACATCTAAATTTGTACGTACGAATTGAAATTCGAGTGGTGACTTTCAATGCTGATCATTCCGTCACTGACAGCACGCAATCAACCGCTGCTTCAGTCCACAAACTTTCTGATTCTGTAATCAAATCAGTCAGCACAGCCAGCCATAGACAGTCGATGTGTCAGGCGAGACGATCTGTCTTTCGGTCAGTATAAAGGTAACAATTGAATTTTGAAATGTAACTTACGTAAAAGATAAACAAATACTGGCATTTCTTTTTATATTTGACTTACTGTGGACAGGTAGGGATGTCTTAGTAATAAACAAATGACGTTCAGTCAAAACACAACAATACATTCAATAATGTAAAGCTTGCTACATGTTTCGGTTACAGTAACAATCATCAGGCAGACATTTCAGTACATGGACATGATATGTTTAGTGCTTACAGTATGGGATCCTATATTGTTTATATTTGCTGTGTAAAATTCCAGAGTTCGACGAAAACAAAACATACAAGTATGTCGAACTATGTGTTGTTTTTATGGAATGATTATGTCTGTTGTCGGCTGTAGACAGTCTAGTTGCTCTTACAATGTGGAATCAAGTTTTGCAGAGTAGAGACGAACTTGTACCAGCTTGTGCTATCGCTTGAGTGCTGCTTGTGACTGAGATGTAGCAAACTTCACATTATTGAATATATTGTTTTGTTTTGACTGGACGACATTTTAGTTAATACTAAAACACAACGGGATGGCTCCTATCAAATTTTTTAGTAAGTACTGTAGCTTTTTGAAGGTTCTGTGAGATAAAGGGGATTGAGAAACAGCGAAGTAAGCTATTACGTGCGGACAATATGGAGGCAGACAGATATGGTTAGTAGATGCATTTTTGCAACTCTTCGTTTTGAAGTCGCAAAGTTTATTCTTTTCCTGTGTTTGCCTATGACATTAATTTTTTTTAAAGAGTTGTAATAATACGAAGAGTACATGGATAGTGTATTTCTCCAAATTTATATTTTCAAACAAAAATATCCTCCAGGATATTATACATGGTAAGAATGTGATGAGCTTAATATCTGACGAGTTGTCTTGCGTAACTGTTCCGTTTAAAAAAAAAAAGAACAATTCTTTTTTGAGACTGTAATAATATAAAACACTCTAAACGTTATGTTGTTTTCCCTTGAATTCTAAAGGCACTGTTGCATTTGCAATTTAGTATTGTTGCTGTTGTCATTAGCACTGTCGCATTTGCCAAGTACGCATGTGGAGGGCAAACAAGGAAGGTTACTAAGTTAGAAGACAGAACCCCCAAACCAATGAATGGAATATCACAAACGAAAAGCATATTGAAACAAATTATGTAAGGCTGAAAGTTCTGAAGAAATGGTAACGTGATACGTACACTGGAAAACCGAATGGAGAAACCGTACACTGTCACTTTGTTCAATAGGAATTCCATATTGACTAACCCATGATTGGACTTGGGCCTCAGCGACGAGAATGCGGCTCGTAACTGCGCGAGATACAAGGCCAAAATCATATTCAGTTTTTTTTATTTCCAGCAGACAGAATTCTAAATGAATTATTTCTTGGAATATGACTGCTTGTAAGATGAACAAGATATGGAGTGTACGAATAACTTAAGGATGGCACACATTCGCTAAATATTGTGTTCGCGGACAAGAAACAAGTATTACATATTCTGAGTGTGTGTCTGCAGCTTTATTTATCCAGCACGCAAAGCGCATGCAGCGTATTATATTGCCATCAGTGGCTTGTCTGACTCTACCACATTTTTCCGTGTATCTCATAAACCGCGCGATTTTCGGATAAAAGTTCTTGAATGTAAATTACGTGTTATGATTTTCTCTGCAAAGTTTGTCTGAAAAGTTTATAATTGTAAGAAGAAATGAGCGATATATAATCAAAAATGTTAATTGGTCTTCATGTAAAGTACCTGTTATTCTTGTCCGATTTTAGTGGAACCTGAATTTTCTCTACAGATTTTCGAAAAATACTCAAATATCAAATTTCATTAAATTCCTTTCAGTGGGAGCCAAGTTGTCACATGTGGACGGACGGTCATAGGGACAGAAAGACGCGACAAAGCTAACAGTCGCTGTGAAAAATTTTGCTAAAGCGCCTGAAAAGGAAATGTGGGAGTAATATTAAAGATTTTATTTTTATTTTGAGGATGTGGCTTACTAGGGTATTGAGAGCCTTGCTTTGGTATTAACAGAACTGAATTTTAAGATTTGGCACTGTAGTTAAGCCTGCTGATAATACAACTGTAGTAACATTTAACACACGTAAGTAGTCTCTAAAAAAAAAACAAAAATAGAGAAAAAGATTTTTAGTTGTTGAACTGCATATTTTCTAGTCGTCGTATTGTACCGTACATGTATGTAAGTAAGTAAGTCAATCAGTCAGTAAATAAATAAGGAAATAAGTTAGTATGTATTTACGTATGCATGTGCATATATGTGCATATTAACACGTGAGTAAATATACAGAGTAAACGAAAATTGCACAGCCAAACCTAGAGAAGGTTAGTCAACACCATAACACAAGAAAATTTTTTTTGTACATAGGCTTTCTGAAACCCAGTTTCCGAGTTACAGCCCCCTGACCTTCAACGTAGGACGTTACATGTATGAACAATAAATGCCTGACGTGCTGGAAAATTCCAATTGTGGATCAAATTATTCGAAAACTATGCTGTATTGATGATGCAGCTTTACGTCTTCTTTGACTTCTGCAGTACAAATATTAAGAGTCCAAATATCCCCTGAGATAAGAATCTAAAAGACCTAAATCAGGAAAACTAACAGGCTATATTTCTGGTCCACCTTGTTTTGTCCATTGTTACGGACACACGTTGTTCAAGAATTACGAACTGCAAGAAGAAAATGTGGTGGAGCAGTATTTTGCACGAACCATTAATGAACTCTATTCGCATATCCACATGTCTTTTATAGAAAACAGTGACAAGCAGACCCAGTCAAACGTGTTGGAAGAAAGAAGGGTCCCAGAAATCTGTCTCCTGCATCGCCTACGCGGAAACTCAAAGAAAAATTTCCTTCATCGCCAGGAGGCCGTGAATCGAAAACCATGCTTCAAAAGCCCTTTATTCATATAATATTTGTTTCTTGTATTTTGGTACAGATTTATCTTTCCTTGATTTGGACGTCGATTTTTCCTTCATTCTCTATATGTACATTTACAGTAAATGCCTTTTAATGGACAGAATTAACGTACAGAAGCCCAGTAGCGATATACCAAACATAGGCTGAAAAACAATGGTGTAGAAACATGATATTCATAACAACCATGTTTTTTCTGTGTACAGAATCCCTTGGGAACACGACTACATCAACAACGCCGTCGACAACAACACTGTCCACCACGCCAAATACCCCTACAACAGAGTCTTCCAGCAGCAACTATTCCACTAGCTCGAAATCATCACTAGACAACTCCTCAGAACCCAACGATGGTGGTGGTCAGATAATTCTCAAACCACAAACGGACGAAGGCACTGCAAGGAATTCCAGCAATGGTCGTGCAATGAACTTCGACGTGCAGGAACACCAGCCACCTGACGGCCACACTGCAAAATCCGCAGAGAAGGGATCTCTTCAAGACTTATCCTTGGACGACATTGATGAAATTTCAGTCCTTCCTACAAAAATGCTTGAAGACAAAATGAACACATCAGTGTTTAATTCTACAGTACCCCCTCCATTCCTTTCAAACTTTACGTCAACGTCCTCGACTTCAACAGAAGTACCCGCGTTGACGACAGTCTCTAGTAATTCTTCTAATTTTACGATGGTTAACGGTAGTAGTTGTGTGCAAGGTCAGAAGTTTGACCGAGGATGTAGTGAGACGTGTGAGTGTGGGTTTGATGGCAAGGCTGTTTGCAGACCAAGGTGCTCGATGCCTTTCTTCAGGCGAGGAGAAAGATTAAATGATCCGGCCTGCATTGCGAAGCCAGCCGAAGATCCGTGCTGCTCCCTCCTGGTCTGCACACAAGACACAGGTAAGTATAGCGTGGTCATTACGGATCCAACGGAATTACTTGTACCAGGACACTCACAGAACTCGTATAGTAACAGGCTGTGCAGGAGTAATCACCATGTAGCCTTACGTGAGTAGATTTGAAATAGCCAAATGGAGAAAGTTTCTCGGACCGCACAATTGTTGGCTTGTCGGTATGCATGGAACGTTAGTGGGCGGTTTTGTGTTGTAACGGAAATAATTAATATTTGTGCTGTATTCTTAAGGCGCTTCGAATGCATGTTTGTAACAGCTTGTCTAAAATTGATGTTGTGATATTTATCATATTAATTGTGTAATAATAATAATAATAATAACCTAGTTATATAGTTTGTCTCAAGAGTGTAAGTATAAATACCCTGCATAAAGGTGGTGATGATGATGATAATAATAATAATAATCGACATCTGGTTAGAGCAACTAAGTTGATGATATTGCTTTGGTTACAGTTATTCTAGGGGGACGGCCGTAGCACAGTGGTTAAGGTGCTGTGCTGCAAATCGGAAGGTTGCTGGTTCGATTCCAGATGGTAACATTGGAATTTTTCATTGACATAATCCTTCCGACTGCACTATGGCCCTGGGGTCGATTCAACCTCTAACAGAAATGAGTACCAGGAGTATTTAATGGGGGTAAAAACGGCCGGTGCGTAAGGCTGACAACCTTACCTCTATCCTGGGCCATTGACACGTAATTTGGGAACCTTAACTTCCTGGAACCCTCTGGGCACCTAGGGCCTGTAATGGGCCTGATGTACTTATTTATAATTTATAATTATAATTACCAGGGATAGGGCAGTCGGAATCGTGTCTAGGCTAAGGACTGCACAACTGAGGAATGGTGGTTAGATTCTTGGCAGGTACAAGCGACTTTTTCTGAACCTAACAGACCGGCCGTAGTGACCACCAATCCGCCTTTTCAGTGGGCACCGCGGCCTTGTTTTCCTAGTCTGAAACAGTGAGAATTTGCCACTTAGCCGTCTGAGACACGGTAGGGCCCTTATTCTTTTCTATAAGGATGATTATGTTTGCCAATGCGTTATAATCAATTGTTACTCCGTTAGTGTGGTGCAAAATCAGTGATGCTTTCTTTTCATGTGACTCCACTCAGACCGTAGCATAATGAGTGCTATTTGAGGTCAATATTTGTTCTTGGTGTGAAGGTGAAGACTCCGAGCTTCTTTGACTCTTGCTCAGAGTTACTTCCTTTGTTGTAAAATGTACTGACACTCCTCTGCAGTTATGTCCCTTTTTGTTCCTCTTTTAAAAGAATAAATATCAAGAGATTTGTATTTCACTTCAGTTGCATCTCAAAATTATTATTATTGTAGGAGATTATAATTTATTAATCACTCTTTGTTAATTTTGAAGTTCTAAAAAAAAAAAAAAAGAGACCACACTAAATCGAGCCTGTAGCTGCGAAATGTCATTATGGATTCGTGGCAGATTTTCTCAGCTTAGACGGACTTAAACAAAATACGTTTTCTGTCCATCTCAGAAATACAGATATTAACTACTACAAACAAATAAAAAAATATATTTTTTTTTGCATAAGAGTCATAAGTTGGGTTTTGGTGAATTACAAAAGCAGAATTATAACTACCAAAAAAAAAACAGTTAAACATTTTTCATAAAACCTCTAGTTTCTTCTCCCCCCACCCCACCTCACACGTTTTCTGTCAAAGAAGTCCATTTCTTTCAATGACTGCGGTTAAACCCTTTTTTCAATTATTGTATTTCTCACAGGTAGAAGTAAGTACTCGATGGAAGCCCTTTAACTGTGTGCATTTGTTGGTCTAAAGGAACGTCACATGAAGGTTAATTTCAAACATTTTACTATACAGATTCTTCATAAAATCAATATTTTAAAATTATTAAGAGCATCCTTGAGAGGAGTCAAGGTATTTCTAATTTTAAATAATAATTAACTATTGGGTAAGCTTTAAATTATGCCTTCCGTAGCATGTTTCTCACCCCGTTCCAAATAAAAGATTCCCCCCATTATCTGAAACATACTGATTACTTGTACTTGGAAGATGTTATCAAGTGATGTTTTTTTTTCTCTGTCTGTTCTTATCGAGTGCAATTAACTTAATCCTTCAGAGACCGAACCGTTGGAAGGCTGCACCTTCAAGAACAAGTCTTACCAAAGAGGAGACGCAATCAACGATGGCTGTTTGGCAGTGTGCACTTGCGGAGAAGCTGGGCAGGTCCTGTGTAAACCCAGGTTTGACATTTTCTTAGAAGTGTGCTGCTGTTTACTTGCCCATTATGTCATTAATATTAAAACTTGTACTTCACTTTATTTCATAATATCTGTAGATTTTTACAGTCATACAAAAAACAAACTTTTGCTAGCATTTATTATTTGGAAAATAATTTCGACCCCGAGTATGGGTCATCATTAGGACAAAATTCACATTCTATAAAATGCCTGATTATGGCCCTTATTCTTGGTCGCAACTAGTTACCAATTAATAAATGGTAGTAAAAAATGTGTTCGTTGTGAATATAAATATTGTCAGATATTAGGGTTGTCACAAAAACGGGGCTGTGTCATATAATGATCAAATTTATGTCAATTTTAAGAAATATGAAATTCCTTAGATTTTATGAATCTTGTAACAATGAAATAAAAGGTATTACATTAGGTTCTGTTGTAATTTGTTGGAGTTACGTCTTTTCATAACATATCACTGGTCTTTGAATCGATAAATATCATATTTTCAATGTATTTAAACATTAATATATGAAGAAATGTCTTCTGAAAAAAAAGACAGTTCTGCACTTTGTATTCTGCACACTGGGGGGATTAACTCACAAATGAAAAAATAGGGTCACTACAGAACTCACAGTCAATGCATACCAGAACGTAAAATTCACCCATAGTACAGATTAAATACAGACACACGGATATTCAGGCCAGACACCTAGTTTAGTTTATAAATTCGCAAACAGATTATGAAACCCAGAGGATATTTCAACACCCGCGACCAGCCAAAGACCTGTACGTAGAATATGCAAACTGTTGTTGAAACTGAGGATGACTACTTTTGGCACTGAAAAGCTTCTTCTGTGAATTTCGTTTGTACAGCTTCGAATAAATATAGCTACAATAACGTTTACTTCACTTGTTCCTTTATAAACTTAGTACTGTGCAGACAAATCAGGGAGTCTATTAGTGTAGGGAAGTAGCCTATGTGGATAACATGAATGAAAACCCGGAGGTTTTATTTTATTAATAGTTCTTCTTTTTGTAAATGAATTTATTCTTCGGATTATTGCAATAACACGTGGACTTGTTTAAGAGAGCATGCGTCTGGTACTTTCAGTAATGTTGTGTCCTTTGACGGCTTAATAGAATATCCATGACTTCTTCAATCAAAACCTGCCAATAATTTCGGCTACGCTTCTGTGTTTATTGAATCTGTAGGGGAAAAATAGACAGCTCACTGATTCGGGTAGCTCCGTCACTCTAGTGATGGGTTATATGCGTGGTGGAGGTTCAGCTTTTTCTCTTCGCAGTAGCATGTTAATCGCCCTGGGTCCACGCACCCTCATACTCAGTGCGTATAGTAGTCTCATGCCCTGGATTTGAAGCGAAGGTTTGCGATGCTGCCCACTCATATCCACCTAGTGCCGAAATGTAAGGACTAGCTGCACCACCAAAAAAGGAGCCCAGGCCCATAATGGGCCTTGGTGTCAATTTTTTCATCACTACATTGCTCGGAGCAGGTTATCATGTCAGTGTATACCTGTAGTGTACTTAGCGTGAAAGTAGATGCGTAGGATGGGTTTATCTGTCAGCATAAATTCCAAATTATGTATGCAAGTACATAGTTATTTAATCACGCAGAATTCTTCCACCGCCTTAGTTAAAAATAATTTTACTTTGCGCGAGGACTCAAAGAATTTTTCCAAGAGAACGGCTGTAAATGTTTCTTTTTTACAAAATTCAGTATAGGACGTTTAATTAAGCACACTTTTACAAATAGCCCTAACGTGATGGCTATCTGTACTGAAACGTAGAATTCATTTGATTTGATTTAACGGGGTTAATGTTTGTTACACTTCCTTATTCTTTCCCCAGTCTTTTCAATTTTTATTTTTTTCCAAAAATTCTGGGGAAGCAGACTTCAAACACTCCACCCTCGTCGAACCTTATATTTCTGTGAACCTCACGTAACTGAGATTAGCAAGGACGTCTATGAGCGATTGGTCCGTCTTACCCCTCATGTTTATGGGGAAAGGTAAGACGATGCACTGTCGTACAAAATTCTTTGACACAATTCGACCCCCATATCTCAGTTTTCGAGATTACGAAGTCAGAACAAACAAAATTAAGCCACGCTGTTAACAATAACTTCATGCAACCGTACGCAGAGGCACCCATGTGGGTGACGTAAGTTGAATATCCTCGCTGTAACCACGTGGAACAAGTTCATGTTCATTACGATGTGTGCAGGTGCCCTCTCGTGCACAACTCTTCAACAGACCGCTGCGTTGAGCTTCCGGACCCCACCGACCCATGCTGCACGGTTGTCCTGTGTGACGTCACCCTGGGTGACCATGACGTCAACAAAGCAGGTGAGGCTGTGGTGACAATAATTCAGTGTTGCACTGCGATCAAGCGTCTGAAAATTAGAACGAATCAGCATTGTGCGGTACGTACAGATGTAGACTGATGTAGACTGATGTAGACTGATGTAGACTGATGCCTCACAGAATACAAACTGCTTCTGTGAGAAAGACCAGTCGGTGACAGCTTAGATGGGAATAGTGTTTTGAAAGAATTATATGGACCTTGGTTGGTGCTTTGGTGTTTGGCGGTTTGTGTTGTAAACAAGAGGCTGTATCGGTTTAATATATTTCAATGTATCTAACAAAAATCAGTAGAAATGTCGGATGGAAGCCTGACCCTTCATAATGTTACTTTATTTCCGCTTCGCTTTGATGGAAGTTGGAAAAAAAGAAAACAAGTTTATGATATAAGGAAGAAACAAATAATTTCATCTTTATGATTCCCTGCCTTAATTTTGAATGCATTTTTTCATCTTTCTCATGCGTGCTACAAACCCCGACCATATCTTTCGTTATAATTTGATTGTTGTAATATTATCTGGTAAAGAGACCAAATTTTAAAGGTGCTCAGTATAGAATTCTCTCGCATCTATGTTTAGATAGAAAAAGTTTGAAACAGAGGATGTGAGAGGTGAATCCGCTTAGATTGGTATGAAGCTACGGATCATTGTGCAAGACCGGACTATCCTGGAGGTCAAGACGGTAGTGTCTTCTGAAAACTTCGGTGTCTTTATATCAAAATGCACGGCGCCTAATTCAGAAGACTCTAGTCTTCATGAGCACCACTGTGAGAACTTAAAATTTAGGGAAGAATCTTTCCTAGATCCTTACTAGAACTTGTTCTAATAAGATGACACGTTCACTGGTCCACTGTTGCACAGGTGTAGAGGATGCCACAGGATCGCCCCGTCTGCAGCTGCTGACAGTTGAGGTGCTGAACAGGACAACTGCTAGATTAGTTCTGGCAGGAGAGCTACAGTCCCGGTACGAAAACCTCACAGTGGAGACCAGTCATGATCAGAAGACGTGGAAACAGCAAGAATCTCAGGGACTCCTCGTGCAGGGACTTGAACCTGGACGGACTTATTACCTCCGCGTTAAGTCCGGCAGCATGATCAGCAACGCTGTCGAGACGTCGCTACCGAATTCAGAGTCCCAGCACTCCGGAACAGGTAGATAATGTGTGGTAGAACCTGGTGACAACATCATTTTGTGGGTGTTCGTTTCTTCTGTGATATTATGCCATGCCGGCTGGTGAATAATTGCCCACATTACTTTGTCTTGTCTTTAAAGATGGCGTAAGTACGATCGTTCCAGCTGTTGTTATCTCATTACAAAGTCGACATGCTGTAACACCACAGAAGATTTGAATATTCTGCAACACAGCTGATCGTTTTTAAAATCTCCTAACGTTGCATTATTACTAGAAGCGGTTTAAGATAGCCCTGCAAAGAACAGCAAAACGGAAAGCATTCTGCTTGAATAATAGCAGTGCAGGTGCTCATGTAACTTTGTCCGTGATTCACGGAATTTATCTGAGAATCAACATTACTCCATGGTGCAGTCTTTCTTGAGAAGCTAACTGGTTTGCAGCTAGTCAAGGAATTCCCCTCATTTCACGGAACCCGAAGGTTCATTACCGCACTCACAACCGTCCGCCACCTGTCTCTATCCTGGGCCAGCCCAATCCAGTCCGTATACCCACATCAAACCTCCTGGAGATCCATCCTAATATCCACCCATCTACACCTAGGTCTCCCCAGTGGTCTCTTTCCCTCCGGCTTCCCCACCAAGACCCTATACACCCCCCTCTCCTCACTCATACGGGCCACATGCCCAGCCCATCTCATTCTTCTCTATTTATCACCCGCACAATATTGGGTGAGGAGTACAAATCATTTAGCTCCTCGTTATGCAATCTCCTCCATTCCCTCGTTACCTCGTCCCTCCATAGTCCAAATATTCTCCTCAACACCATGTACTCAAACACCCTCAGCTTCCTTTCCTCCCGCAATATCAGCGACCAAGCTTCACACCCATACAAAACAACATGCAAAATTATAGTTCTATATATCTTGTTCTTTAAATTTTTGTATAGCAACCTGGAAGACAAAAGGTTCTGCACCGAATGATAGCAAGCATTTCCTGACCTCAATCTGCTCTTAATTTCTTCCGCAATAGAATTTTGATTACCGACACAAAAAGAAAAAAAAGTGTATGAGTTTAATCCTCTTGAGTCGTCACCAATGCTTGCTTACATTATATAAGCGTAACTTGACCAATAACCTTGTCGGGGGTGGGGGGCGCAAAATCGGCCATGGGTATCAGGAACTTCAATTTACGAAGGAGTCGACTTATGAAGAGGGCGAAGACTGGTTTTAAACATCTCTTATATATATATATTCTATTCTTAGGTAGAAAAAATATTGGAAGGGCAACCCCCCCCCCCAGTTACGCCTATACCCATATAGTTATATTGTGCGGTTATATGTTTTTAATTGCCCCCTTTACGTAAAGTAAAATATTATTTTCGTTTTATTAAACGCTTCCAGTAATAACTTTACTATAGGGAATATTTATTCGAAAAAATCTAAAATTACTTTGTGTTAGATTCTTTTATTTTCTTATGCACTTTCAGTCCTCTAGACCAATTGCGCTTTTTCTAAATTTCCAATTAAAACCTGCTTCATCTCTGCAATATTTCTCTTAAAATCCACACGGTTTGGCTACTGTTTGTACACGTTCCCCGCAAATAGAAGCCCCATTTCTAACAATTTCTACCAGAGTGCAGGACAGCATATCCTAAATATAGAAATCTTAAACTTAATTGTTGCTTTTACCTTTCAATTTCACCGCTGTTTTACGCCCCGTTCCATTATATTAGTTGCATGATTCCTTGTATTCTCTTCTTGTCTCATGTCTGTTGCAGTCCACATAGGTAGTGCTAAACTGTAAGATACGAGCTTGATACACGCTGAGTAATTTGAATAAAGGTTGACCAACTAGATGACACTTGCTTTATTATATATTGCTCAACATGTTTCAGACGTTAATACGTCCATCTTCAGGAGCTAGCGAGTACTTGTTGTGTTGTATAGGCTGAC
>Ga0131853_10006825_pt1 | contig 20609 bp, 16 predicted proteins | sample TergutLab28metaG_FD_92764 | JGI IMG/M metagenome (GOLD analysis project Ga0131853, IMG submission 92764) | Labiotermes labralis P1 segment gut microbial communities from Petit-Saut dam, French Guiana - Lab288 P1 (version 2) (version 2) | ecosystem: Host-associated > Arthropoda: Insects >...
AATGTTTGCGTGCCCTCCTGGTGGGGATCGAGCCGGTTCGTCACCAGCACGATGCCGTCGGCGCCCGTGGCGGCGGCCGCATTCAGTTCCTCTGCCTGCGCGTCGGGATCATCGCTGATATGGCCCGAGACGACTACGGGTACGCGCCCCGCCACCCGCTCGACGACGAAGCGGCCCAGCGCAGCGCGCTCCGCGAGACTCAGGAACTGCATCTCGCTCGACTGCGCCACGGCGAACAGCGCGTCTGCACCGTGCGCGAGATACCATTCGATCAGCCGCTCGAGGCCGGCATAGTCGATGGCTCCGGTGTCGTCGAAGGGCGTCAGCATGACGGGCACGATGCCTTCGATCGATTGCGAAGGGCGCGCAGAAGAAGTTGGGAGGGACATGTCGGGGTTGTCCTGGTTCAGTGTTGAACGGAACGCCGTCAGGCGGTCAAGTGTGCCGGACTGACTGCGTCTGCGTCGCTTTCGATCGGCTTGCGAACGAGGAAGAGATAGCTCATCGCACCGACGAAGGCGATTACGGCTGCGGTCAACAGCGCCGGAACGAAGGACCACGCCTGGGCGATGTAGCCCGTCATAATGGGCGCGAGCGCGCCGCCGAGAAAACCACCGAAGTTCTGGATCGCACCCAGTGAGCCGACACGGTTCGCGGGCGCCGCAGCCGTCGCGAGCGACCACGAACACGCGGATGCCGCGTTAGCGAGAAAGATCACCACGGAGATGCAGATAATCGCGAGCGTATTGCTTTGGACGAGCGCGGCCGGCACGGTGAACACCACCATGCCGAGCATGGTGACGACGACCGCATTGCGCCGGCTGGTCACGGGCGAGGCACTCTTCTTCGTGACCAGATCCGAGAACCATCCCGCGCTGATCGCGCCGACAAAGCCGCAGAAGAAGGGCACGGAAGCCGCGATACCCGTGGTCGTCATGGTCATGTGACGTTCCAGCGTCAGGTATCCGGGCAGCCATGTCAGATAGACCCAGTTCAGGTACACCGAGCCGAAGAAGCCAATCAACATGCCCCACGTCGTCATGTTGGAAAACAGCGCGCGCCACTGCGCAAAGCTCAGGCGCTCGACGGGCTTCGTGTCGGTGGCGTCGCCTTGCAGGTAGCGCTTTTCTTCGGGCGTCTGCGTCGACGGTTTCGGGTCGCGATACACCGCGAGCCAGATTAGCGCGACCACGAGGCCGAGTACGCCGGTCACGATGAACGCCGAGCGCCAGTGAAAGGCCACGATGAGCGGCGAGAGGAGGAGCGGCGCCAGCGCCGAGCCAAGCGGCGATGCGGAGTTATAGATTCCTGTGGGCTTGCCTCGAGCACGCAGCGGGAACCAGTCGCTGACGACGCGCGCAGCAGACGGATATTGCGGCGACTCGCCGATGCCGAGCACGATCCGCGCGATGACGAACCAGCCGAACGTGGACACGAGACCGCCCGCAGCCTGGGCGATTGACCAGATGATCAAACCAAAGCCCAGCAGTTTGCGCGGTCCAATGCGATCGACGAGGCCCCCGATCGGCAACTGGAACAGGGCATAGCTCCAGGAGAATGCCGATAGCAGCAGCCCCATTTCGCCGAGCGAGAGACCCAGATCGCCGCGGATCAGCGAGTTGGCGACCGCGAGCGTGCCGCGATCCAGGTAGTTCACGACACCGCTGACCATCAGCAGCGTAAGCGCCACGATCTGGGCGCGGTGCACGCGGTGCGGCACCTGCTCGGACGCGGGGGTGGGTTCCATGTTGTTGTCTCCGTTTCGGTTTTTGAATGGGCTGCGATATCGCGCAGCCAGGACCACTCAAGTCATTTGAAAGCGGTGAATGAAGCCGACTCCTACCGTAGTACTCGTGCTTTTGGTGTAGGATGATTCTACGCCGCCGAAACGTTTAGTGAAACGTTTCGGCGGCAGAAAACAGGCTGGTGTTTACCCGGTTTGCCGACTCGTTGGCTCGTCGGAGAACCTTTTGGGGGAGCGTAATTTGGCAACGATGAAGGACGTCGCAAAGCTGGCCGGTGTCAGCGTCGCAACGGTATCCACGACACTGTCCGGTCGCGACTATGTCAGCCCGGAATTGCAGGCACGCGTGCGCGAGGCGATCGCGACGCTGAACTATCGGCCGAATGTCGTCGCGAGCAATCTGAAGAAGGGCACCACCGCATTGATCGGGCTGATCGTGCCGGACATCACGAACCCGTTCTACGCGGAGCTGATCGCCGACTTTCAGCGCTTCGCGCGCGCGGACCGGCTGTCGGTCATCCTCGGCATCAGCGACCAGGATCCGGCGCGCGAGATCGAATTGATCGACCATCTGTCGGGTCAGCATGCGCAGGCACTGGTGATCGGCACCTGCGGTTATCGCGGCGAATCGCTCGACGCGCTGCGCCATGCCGCCGGTCATCTGAACCTGGTGCTGGTCGATGCGATTCCGGACGGCATCAACACCGACACGGTCGAACTGGACAACTTCGTCGCCGGCGAACTCGCGACGCAGCACATCCTGTCGTTCGGTCATCGCGACATTGCGGTCATCACCGGACCGGCCGGCGCGCGCTCGAGCGACGAACGGCTGCGCGGCCACCGCGCCGCGCTGCAGGCGGCCGGCGTGCAGAGCGACCCGGCGCGGCAACTGAACGGCGGCTTCCGGATCGACGAGGCGTACGACGCGGCACGCGCGCTGCTCGCCTCGCCGCGCCTGCCGACCGCGATCTTCGTGTGCAACAACCTGATGCTGATCGGCGTGATGCGCGCCATCTCCGAGAGCGGCCTGCGTGTGCCGGAGGACATCTCGGTCGTCAACGTCGACGATTTTCCGTGGGCGTCCGCGTTCCAGCCGGCGATGACGACCGTGCGCCAGCCGACCGCCGACATGGCGCGCGCGGCGTACCAGTTCGCGAAGGCGCGCATGGACGGTAGCGGCGGCGGACCGAAGCACGGCATGTTCCGGCCGGTGCTGGTTGAACGGGCGTCGTGCGCGAAACCGCCGGTGCGTTCCGCGAAGCCCAGGGGGTAAGCGCTTCGAGCGGGTAAACACGGGCCGGCTTTTTCTAGCAAAACGTTTCGCTAAACGATTCGTCAGCGTAAAATCCGGTATCGACGAAGCGCCTCCCGCTCGAACTCGACGGCGCGGTTGCGCATTGGGCGCCAACCGCGCCGCGCCATTGAGGACTCGCAGATGCAGCATAGGACATGGACGCGACCTGGTGCCGGCGTGTTGACGTTCTCGACGCTCGGCTGCGGTACCGCACCACTCGGCAACCTGTATTCGGCGATCAGCGACGAAGACGCGCATCGCACGCTCGACGCCGCGTGGGACGTTGGCATGCGCTACTTCGACACCGCGCCGCAATACGGGCTCGGCAACGCGGAGCGCCGGCTCGGGCGCTTTCTGCGCGGCAGGCCGCGCGACAGCTTCGTGCTGTCGACCAAGGTCGGACGGCTGCTGAAGGTGTGCGCGCCCGAACAGCGGGTTGGCATCGGCAAGTGGTTCGACGTGCCGTCGCGCCAGGAAATCTATGACTACAGCTATGACGGCGTGCTGCGCTCGATCGAGTTCTCGCTCGAACGCACCGGGCTCGACCGCTTCGATGTGATTTTCGCGCACGATCTCGACTGTTATTCGCATGGCAGCGCCGCACAGCGCGACCACTACATCGAGCAATTCGTGATGGGGGGTTACCGGGCGCTGCGCGAATTGCGCGACCAGCGGGTGATCGCCGCGATTGGCGCGGGCGTCAACGAGGCGCGGGCCTGCGAGATCCTGGCGGAGCGCTGCGACATGGACCTGTTCCTGCTCGCCGGTCGCTACACGCTACTCGAACAGGCGCCGTTGCATGCGTTGCTGCCGCTGTGCGAGGCCCGCGGCATTGGCATTGTGCTGGGCGGCGCATTCAATTCGGGCATTCTCGCGACCGGGGCGCAGCCGGGCGCGTGGTTCAACTACGAGCCGGCACCTGCCGACGTGCTCGAGCGCGTGCGTCGCATCGAGGCAATCTGTGCCGCGCATGGCGTGCGGCTGATCGAGGCGGCGCTGCAGTTCCCGCTCGCGCATCCGGCGGTCGTCACGCTGATTCCCGGCGCCAAGCACGCGGACGAGGCGCGCGGCGTGCGCGATTTATTGAATGCCCAGATCCCGGAAGCGTTCTGGGCGGATCTGCGCGAGCAGGGGCTGCTCGATCCGGCCGCACCGGTGCCCGCAGCGACGCGGCCTCGACCGTCTTCAACCGACCGGGGTGTTTGATGAACATTCGCCTCAACCTGACGGACAGCATGTTTGGCTCCCCCGAAACGTGTCTGGTCACGGCGGGCGTGTTCGAGATCGCTGCGTTCCGTTACGCCTCGGGGGTCGCCGCGCTGCGCATTCGCAACGACCGCGGCGAAATCATCGTGCTGCCGTATCAGGGGCAACAGATCTGGCGCGCGAGCTTCGACGACCGGGACCTGACGATGAAATCGATGTTCGCGGAGCCCGTCCCGACACGCAAGTATCTGGAGAACTACGGCGCGTTCTATCTGCATTGCGGGTTGAGCGCGATCGGTGCGCCGGGCCCGGACGACACACACGAGCTGCACGGCGAGTTGCCGAACGCGCCATTCCGACACGCATGGCTCGAAATCAGCGACGAGCGCGTCGCTCTGTGCGGCAGCTACGAACACGCGGTCGCATTTGCCACGCACTATCGCGCAACGACGCGCGCGGCACTGACGGCCGGCTCCGCGCTGATCGACATTGGCATCGGCGTCGACAACCTGCGGCGCGTACCGATGGCGCTGATGTACCTGGGCCATGCGAACTTCAGGCCGGTCGACGACGGCGAGCTGGATTACTCGGCTGTCTGCCGCCCGGACACGGTGCGCGTGCGGCAGACGATCCCGCGCCACATCGTACCGCCGCCGGAATACGCGGACCTGATCGGGCGGCTTGCATGCGAGCCGTCCGCACACCACCGGATGCATCCCGGCACGCTGTACGATCCGGAGGTCGTGTTCGATATCGACTTCGAGGCGGCGGCGGGCGGCCTCGCCTATTGCCGGCAGATCCGCCCGGGCGGCGGCATGGACTACATCGAGTTCAATCCGGCGGTGTTCAGCCACAGCATCCGCTGGTTGAGCCGCACGCCGGATCAGGACGCACTCGGCATGGCGTTGCCGTCGACGACGGGGGGCGAGGGGCGTAACGCCGAGTTGCGCCGCACGCGCTACGTGCCGCTCGACGGCGGCGCGAACTGGTCGGCGGCGATCCGGCTCGGCTATCTACGCGACGATGAATGGCTTGCGCGCTGATCCGCCAACGTGTCGTCATTTCACGCGGTGAGCGGTAGGTACTTGCCGTTTGTCCACTTGTGGATCGCATACAGCGGGCTCACCACATCGCCTTTTTCGTCGAACGCGATATCGCCGTAGCTGGTAGGGAATTGTCGCGCGTGCATTTCCTGCGCAACAGTCCTGCTATCGAGCGTTCCACATGCCTCGACAGCCTGACTCCAGATTTCCACTGCGGCGACCGCTGCCAACGTATAACCCTCGGGTTCGACGTTGTACGAGCGCAGTGCGATCACGGCGTCGCGCGCTTCGGGAAGCTCCCTGGCGTCGGGGCGGCAAGTCATCAGTAGTCCGTTGGAGTGCTCACCCGCAAGCGCGTAGAGTGCCTTGTTGGCACTTGCGCCGCCGGTCATGACCATTGGTTCGTACTGCGACGCAGCGGCAGCGACCAGAAACGCGGCGACTTCAGCGTAATAGCCGCCGATATAGACGAAGTCTGCTTTAACTTCGCGCAAGCGCTCGATGACCTCGTGCACTTGATGCGGCGATGCGGTGACAGAAGCGCTCAAAGTCTCGGAAACCCCCAATCCTCGCAGATTCCGCTGCACAATCTCCGCCAACCCTTTTCCGTACGGCGAGTCGTTGTGAAGTATCGCCACGCGTGCACCTGGATGATGGCGCGCAATGTATTCGGCCGCCACACGCCCTTGCTTGTCGTCGCGCCCGCAGGTACGAAAGGTCGTACGAGAACCGGCAGCCCACGCGATGTCCGTGAATGACGGGGTTGTGGTGGAGGGTGCGATCTGGATGATCCCTGCCGACGCGTACGTCGGTGCGGCAGCCAGCGAGCAGCTTGAAAGGTAATGACCGACGACCAGCGATGCACCGGCCGAGACGATGTCCTGAGCGTGAGCGCGTGCCAACTCGCCCGAGCCTTCGTCGTCGTGGACTGAAAATCGCAGGCTCTGGCCGAGCAGTCCGCCGGTGCTGTTGATTCGTTCGACAACGTGTCTGACTGCGCTTGCGATCTGCAAGCCGTAAACCGAGGCTGCACCGGACATCGTCGCAGCCGCAGCTATCGTGATTTCGGTTTTCATCTTCTACAGCGCCCTCATTTGCCCCGTGTGGAAGGACTTCGTTTGGCGGCGGCGTTGCGCTTTAAGGGGCGTTTCGCTCTGGCTGCGCTCAAGGCGTCGGCAAACGTGCCGGACACAAGATGATCCAGAAGTTGACGCAGTCCGTCACTGATGGTTGCGCCAAGTGCAGTATCAAACTCCTGCTGTGCCTTTTCCCAATGCGAAAACGCGCGATCCAGACACTCGTCGCCTTCGGCTGTCAGCACGATACGTCGTTTGCGCCCGTCATCGGCGTCGCGCTCCACGCTGACCCATCCGTCCCGAATCAGCGGCTTGAGCGTATGCCCGAGTGCCGACAAGTCCATCACGAGGTCGTTGGCCAGTTCGCTTTGAGTGGGGGCGTTCAGCCTCCGGATCGCTGCCAGCGCGTTGTACTGTGTTGCGTTGATACCGGAAGGTGACAGTGCTTTGTCGTAGAACTGCCCAATTCCTCGCGTCGCGCGCTTGAGCGCGCCATAGCTGCAACAGCTGGGGTTGAGGGCGGCGTTGCTCACGAGAACCTCCAAGGATTACGTAACGTTGGTCGCGGCCAGCAAGGCTGCTGCGGCCCGGTTGATGCATACTACACCGAAAGGTGGCATATACCTTTAACTTGCTAATGGTGGTATATACCAATATTATGGACGACAGCTGGGCCGAAAACCAAACGGAGGACTGATATGACCAACGACGTGCCACAGACAGTCGCCGGGCGCGCCGGATCGAAGACGGCTGAAACGGTTGATGCGGCGCTCACGCCCATGTGGGTCGTGCTGTGTTTGGCAATGGGGCCTGCCGTGTCGCTCGGGCTTGCTCGTTTCGCCTATGCGCTGCTGGTGCCTGCGATGCGAATGGACCTCAACTGGACTTTTGCCGATGCGGGTGCGATGAGCACCGCAAACGCTGCCGGCTATCTGGCTGGAGCGCTGGTGGCAGGCCCGATAGGGAAGCGGGTCGGCGATAAGCGCCTCTTCGTTTCCAATCTTCTGTTGACTGCACTCGCGGTTGGGGCGTCAGGATTGACCGCGAACTTTTCGATGCTGATGGGGCTACGCGTGGCGGCCGGTTTCACCGGTGCGCTCGCTTTAGTATCGGGCGCGGCGTTGACTTCGGCCGCCGCGATGGGGGGTTCCAAAAGCCGTGCGCCGACGCTGTTGGCAATCTATTTTTCCGGCGCCGGAATCGGCGTTACGGCGTCCGCGCTCGCCGTTCCTCCGTTGCTGGACGCGGTGGGATGGCGTGGTGGCTGGCTCGCGTTGGGGGGGCTTTCGCTCATCGCCACAATGGTTGGGTGGCTCGCCGTCGGCCGCTCTCCGCAAGCCTCCGATGCTTCAGTTGTCGTGGCGCGAGGTGGTTGGTCGCCGCGATTTATGGCGTGCAAGTTTTTTGCCTATGGTCTTTTTGGGGCAGGCTATATCGCTTACGCAACTTTCATTGTTGCTTACCTGCGCGACGCGGAAGGATTCACCGGCGCAGACATCACGCGATTCTGGTCCGTGTTTGGTCTCGCATCCGTGGCGGCCGCATTTGCATGGGGGCCGATTCTCGGTCGACTGAAAGGAGGGTGGGGAACGGTGGCCACGCTGAGTGGTGTCATGCTGGGTGCGGCGGTACCGCTTTTATGGATCGGAAGAGAGGGCGGTTATCTGTCGGCAATTCTATTTGGAGGCTCGTTCCTCGCGGTTGTGGCGGCCGTGACGTCGTTCGCGCGTCGCGCGGCGAAGCCGCATGCGTGGACGGCGGTGATTGCTGCCTTGACGGTTGTGTTCGGGTTGGGCCAGTGCATCGGGCCGGTGCTGAGCGGCGCGCTGGCCGATGGCGGGAACGGACTGAAATCGGGTCTCTGGTTCTCTGTCGGCATTCTGGCATTGGCCATGCTTGTCGCGATGTTTCAGCGTGAGCCGGTGGTGTAACAAACGCGTGGATCGCATGTGGGTAATGCCGGCGTACAACCTTCCCGCCGGTCGCGAGGGCATCGCATCGGCCAAGTTGAAAGCGCCGCTTGACGCTCTGAGCGTCCGGTACGCGTTGATTCTCCATGGTCTGAATGGCGAGCGTGGCGAGTACGGAACTGCGCGCGAGCGACACGCCTTCCGGCGCTCAGATACCGGTGTGGAATCCGTAGAGGGCGGCCGGATTTTCCACCAGCACACGGCGTTGCAGCGCGGGGTCCTGGAGCGTGTCCAGCAGCAGCGCGAGCGCCGCGCCGTCGTCGATCGTGCGAAACGGGCTGACTTCGGTAGGAAGGCGTCCCGGCGCACGGTCCGTGTGCGGCCAGTCGCTCGCCCACAGCACGCGGGCCGGATTGGCCTCGGCGAAGCAGCGCATGAACTGCCTGACGACGCCGTATTCGGCGTCTTGCGTCGCGATCCGGTACGGCGCCGAGAGCTTGATGTAGGCGCGCCCCGAGCGCACCAGCTCGGCGAGCACGGCGAGATCCGGCTGCTCGGCACCCTTGACGCACTGAAGCGTCGCGAAGTGGTCGAGCACGACAGGAACGGGCAACGCCGCGATGACATCGGCGCATGCAGCGAGTACGTGCGATGCCGCGTAGATCTGAACGTGCCAGCCAAGCGGCGCGATGCGTACCGCCAGCGCGTCGAGCGCGCGGCGTGCCGCGGCCGGATCCCGCACGCCGATCGATTCGAGATTCACGCGCACGCCCCGCACGCCGGCAGCCGTCATCGATGCGAGTTCCGCGTCGGGCGTTTGTTCATCGATCACGGCGACGCCGCGTCCGCTGCCGCCTAGCGCGTGCAAAGCGTCGAGCAGACAGGTGTTGTCGGTGCCATAAAAGCTCGGCTGGATCAACACCGTGCGCGACAAACGATGCTGTGCCAGATGCAGCTTCAGCGCCTCGACACTGGCTTCAGGCGGCGTATAGGCCCTCTCGCGCAGCATCGGGTAGCGAGCGACCGGGCCGATGACATGGACGTGACAGTCGCACGCGCCGTCGGGTACCGGTCGCGATGCGTTGCCCGCACGGTCAGACGTATCGCCGGAGTTTTGCATGGATATCACGATGTCCTCACGAAGATCCGCAGCGAGCCTGCGAGCAGCGCAGACAGCACGAGGAAGCCGGCCATGCCGATCAGGCCTGCATTGAAGCTGCCGCTCCAGTCCTTCAGCACGCCGATCATCGACGGTCCGACGAACCCTCCGATCGTTCCAACCGAATTGATGAACGCGAAACCACCCGCAGCGGCGGCGCCCGTCAGGAAACGCGGTGGAATGGCCCAGAAGATCGCACGCGCAGCGTTGATGCCGACGAGCGACAGCGTGATGCCGACCATCGAGGTGACGAACGAATCGCTTTCGAGCGAAATCAGCAGCCCGATCGCAGCCAGTGCCGACCCGGCCACGACACTGCCGATTTTGCTGCCCTTGCGATCCGACCACGCGGCCCACACGATCGGTACGAACGTTGCGAAGATGTACGGCACGGCTGAAATCAGGGTGACGAGGTGATTGTCCCGCAGGTGCTGCTTGACGATCTGAGGCAGCCAGACGCCAATGCCATACGAGCCGACGATCAACCCGAACTGCGCCGCCGCGAGTATCAGCACGCGCGAATCGCGCAGCGCCGGCCCGAGCTGTGTCTTGTGCTGCTCGCGCGTTTCGTTGGCGAGCATCGTCTTCAACACCTGGCGCTGTTCCTCGGTCAGCCAGCGGGCGTCGTCGGGCGTGTTGTCGAGCACGAACGGAAAGAGACAGCCAAGCAAAACGGCCGGTACGCTGACCAGCACGAACATCCACTTCCAGCCGGCCATTCCGGCGTAGCCGTTCAGGTCGAGCAGCCAGCCGGCGATCGGCGTGCCGATCAGCGACGATGCCGGGATCGCGAGCAGGAACCAGGCGAGGATGCGGGCGCGGTACGTGTTCGGAAACCACGACGACAGGAAATACGCGACGCCGGGGAAGAAGCCCGCCTCGGCGGCGCCAAGCAGAAACCGCACGAGATAGAAGCTGGCCGGCCCGGACACCACGGCGGTGAGCGCCGAGATCACGCCCCAGCTGACCATGATGCGCGTGAGCCACATGCGCGCGCCATAACGGTACAGCGCCATATTGCTTGGCACTTCGAACAGACAGTACCCAACGAAGAAAATACCTGCTGCGTAGCCGAATTCGGTCGCCGTGAGGCTCAGGTCGCGATTCATCGTCAGCGCCGCGATACCAAGACTCGTGCGGTCGAGATAATTGATGATGTAGGCAACGATCAGCAACGGCAAAAATCGCCACGCAACTTTGCGCAGCACCGCCTTTTCCATGTCCGACAAGACTGTCTCCTCATTATTTGCGCCCGGCCGTGCCCGGGCGTTGCGTAGGGTAGTGCGCGAGTCTCAGGGGAAGATCGACCCTCGCATCACTTCCACGGGGTGGTGCGCAGCCGTTGCGCGAACGCCTGGCCGGTTTCGTGCGTGCCCAGCGTGCCGCCGGTATCGCGGGTCGTCTCGCGGTTGGCAATCGCGTCGGCGGCGACCTGATCGATGGCGGCGCCTGCGCGCGTGAAGTCCTGACGTCCGGTCTTCTGGCCGAACCAGGACAGCAGCAGCCCGGCCGAGAGAATCAGCGAGAACGGATTGGCAATGTTGCGGCCGGCGATGTCGGGGGCCGAGCCGTGCGCTGCCTGCGCCATCGCGTGTGTCGTGCCCGCGTTGAGCGAACCCGCGAGACCCAGGCTCCCCGATAGTTCGGAAGTGAGATCGGACAGGATGTCGCCGAACATGTTGGTCGTGACGATCACGTCGAAGCGCTGCGGCGCGCGTACGACGTGCGCCATCATGGCGTCGACGATGAAGTCGTCGATCGTGACCTCCGGGTAGGCGCGGCCGACTTCGCGGCACACGTCAATGAACATGCCGTCGCCGATCTTCAGCACGTTCGCCTTGTGCACGATGCTCACATGCTTCGAGCGCCGCATCGCCAACTCGAACGCGCTGCGTGCGATCCGCTCGCAGCATTCCCGCGTGATCCGCCGCATCGAGATGACCACGTCCGGCGTGACGAGAATCTCGCCGTTCCCTTGCTCCATGTTGCGGTCCGCGTAGAACCCCTCGGTATTCTCGCGAACGACCACCAGGTCGAACTCGCCGACCGGCGAGCGCAGCCCCGCATAGGTACGGGACGGCCGGATATTCGCGTACAGGTCGAGACTCTTGCGGAAGAATTTCGACGGGTTGATTTCGCCTTTCGACTCGTCTTTAAAGTCGTAGGTCGCCATCGGGCCAAGCACCAGACCGTCCGCGCCCTTCACGAGGTCGAGCAATTGCGGCGTTACGGTCGCGCCGTGCTTGACGAGGCTCGCGTGGCCCGCAACCTCATCGATGAATTCGATCTTCAGGTCAAACACATCCGACGCCGCAGCCATCACGGCAGCCGTGGCGGCCGTGATTTCGGGCCCGATACCGTCGCCCGGCAACATCACAATCTGCATTCCGCGCTCCTTTTTCGATATTGAATACCGTCGTATACTATTGCATATGTGAGAACATCGTCAACGACCATTCGCTCCAGTGGTCTACGCCTCATGATGACGGGGGCTTCTAACCGGGAAGAATATGAAAAAGGTGGAGCCGGCGCTGCCCGCTGGCGATCTGGGAGCCGAGGCGTACGCGCGGCTGAAGGCGTCGATGCAAGCAGGCGAACTGCGGGCCGGCGACCGGCTGGTCGAGAAGGAAATTACCGAGCGGCTGGGCATGTCCCGCACGCCGGTGCGCGAGGCGCTGCAGCGGCTCGAAGCCGAGGGCCTGCTGTCGTACGAGCCGCGGCGCGGGTTGACGGTCACGCGGCCGACCCATCAGATGATCATGGAGCTGTATGCAATGCGCGAAGTGCTCGAGGCCAAGGCGGCGAGTCTCGCCGCACAGCACGCGTCGGACATCGAAATCGCCGCGCTGAAAGCATTGGTCGATGACGAGGCAACCGCGCTCGACGATTCCGCGCGCCTCTCGCGCATCAACCAGCGGTTTCACGGGATGATGTACCTGGCGGCGCACAACCGCTACCTGTTGCGCAGCCTGCAGACGATCGGCGACACGATGGCGCTGCTACCGACGATGCTGGGTGACCGCGCGCGCGCGCAGGAGGCTCACCGCGAGCATCTGGCGATCATACGGGCGATGGAGGCACGCGATGCGGCGGGCAGCGCGTCCGCGGCGGAAGTGCATATTCGCAGCGCGCAGCGGCGGCGCGTGCAATGGCTGATAGAAAGCGGCAATCTCGAACAGAAGCGGCACGACAGAGGTGGCCACGAGAATTCGGGCAACGTGTAACCGGAACGGCCGGGACCGGAGAATCGCTATGTAGAGCGAACCAACCGGGGCCGCGCGTTTCGGCAGGTAGCACGCTCATCGAGCTGAAGGCGCCGCCCGCTTGAATTCGACGTAGCGGGAGGCCTCGTGCGAGGTTTCGCTCGGTGCGGCGTGAAATGACGTTGTAAGGAGTCTGACGCCCGGCCTTCATATCACGATGCTCCAATATCGGTGCCGTGTAGCCTGCATCGAAACAGCATCAGTACTGCGATGCGAATTGGATAATCCCTTTACGCCGGCTCCACGGTCATCCCGGCAATACGAATTCAACCAGGAGCCGAATATGCAATGGCGTCACATAGCGGTTGGTGCGCTCACCGCCGCAGCACTCGCGTCGACACTCGCATGGAGTGCTGCGGCCGACGACCACGACCCGAACCGCCCGAACGATGTTCACACCGCCACGCCGATCAAGCATCTGGTGGTGATCTACGGCGAGAACGTTTCGTTCGACCACTACTTCGCGACCTATCCGCATGCGACCAACCCGCCGGGTGAGCCGGCATTCGACGCGCAGCCCGGCACGCCCGAAGTGAACGGTCTTTCTGGCACGCTGCTCACCAGCAATCCCAACTTGAATCCGGCCAACGGCGCGGGTGCGTCAAACCCCTTCCGTCTCGACCGGACGCAGGCCGCCACTAGCGACCAGAACCACGGGTACACGGCTGAGCAGCAAGCGTATGACAACGGCAAAGCGGATCTCTTCCCGGAGTACACGGGTAAGGGCTCGCCTGGCGGCGCAGGTGCCTTCGCCACGACGGGCCAGGTGATGGGCTATTTCGACGGCAACACCGTCACCGCACTGTGGAACTACGCACAGGCGTTCGCGATGAGCGACAACGCCTACACGTCGACGTATGGTCCGTCGACGCCGGGCGCAGTCGAAGTGGTGGCCGGGCAAACCAACGGCTTCGTTCCCGTGCTGACGACGAAGCAGCCGTCGACCCCGGGTTCGTATTACGTGAACGACGGCCAGGGCGGCTACACGCTGATGAGCGATGTCGACCCGGCCTACGACCTGTGTTCGAGCAAGACCGACACGGGGATGTTTACGGGCAAGAACATCGGCGACCTGCTGAACGCCCGCAACATCACGTGGGGCGGCTTCATGGGTGGCTTCGACCTCGCCACGACGAACAGCAACGGCACCAAGGGTTGCTCGCGCAGCACGCTGTCGACGGTTGTCGGCGCGGCTACGGCCGACTATGTCCCGCACCACAACTGGTTCCAGTATTACGCGTCGACGTCCAACCCGAAGCATCTGCGCCCGAGTTCGATCGCTGCAATCGGGCACACCATGGACGAAGCCGGGAGCCCGGACCCGGCCAACCATCAATACGACACGGACGACTTCTTCCATGCAGTGAAGGCGGGTAACTTCCCGGCGGTGAGTTTCCTGAAGGCCCCGGCCTATGAGGATGGCCACGCCGGCTATTCGGATCCGCTCGACGAGCAGGCTTTCGTCGTGAAGGTCCTCAACTTCCTGCAGCAACAGAAGGACTGGAAGGATACGGCTGTCGTCATCGCATGGGATGACTCGGACGGGTGGTACGACCATGCTTATGCGGTGCCGACGGCTTCGTCGTTCGATTCGGTCGCGGACCAGCTGAACGCGCCCGGCATTTGCGGTTCGGGTACGGCGCCGGACGGCCTGAGCGGCAAGCCGGTGAACGGCCGTTGCGGCCCGGGAACGCGCATTCCGCTCATCGTGATCTCACCGTATGCGAAGCAGAACTACGTCGACCATACCCGCATCGACCAGGCTTCGGTGGTGCGCTTCATCGAAGACAACTGGCTCGATGGTCAGCGCATCGGCGGCGGCTCGTTCGATGCGACGTCGGGCAGCATCATGGGCATGTTCGACTTCGACCGTCCGGGCATGAGCCACGTCGAACAGCGCAAACTGTTCATCGATCCGGCAACGGGCCAGTCTGTCGACCAGGCGCCGCACGCCTGACACCCCGGCACTTCGCTTGACCCGAGTGCGCTCCTTTCCCGGCGATGTAGCCGGGTGGGGCGCACTCTGCCACCGAAAGGCATTATTAATATTCCTCGCATCTACCGCGTAAACACTTATAAATATCCTTATTCCTCTGCCGATAACAAGTTCGACCGGGAATTCAGTTTTTCCTGAGCTTGAATATTTGCGTTTGCAAAGAATTCACGGTGTTCGGAATTTTGTTATATCGGAAGCCGATTGAAATTTCGTGGTCAATTGCGATTGACTATGATGAAAAAAATTTTATTCGATAGGGGGAATACGGTGAATATCGCTACGCCCGACCGGCAGTCCGATTTGAATGAACTGAGTGCGATCAACGATGCACTCAACCGCGTGCAGGCTGTGATCGAATTCGACCTGAATGGAATCATTCTGCACGCCAACGACAATTTCCTGAAAACACTCGGTTATAGCCTCGACGAGGTTCGTGGCCAGCACCATCGGATGTTCTGCGATCCCACTTATGTGGACGGTCTGGCTTACCGCCAGTTCTGGGAAAAACTCGGTCGCGGCGAATTCGACCAGGGCGAATACAAGCGGCTCGCCCGCGGCGGCCGGGAAGTCTGGATCAACGCTTCGTATAACCCCGTCTTCGACGATGCGGGCAAGCCCTACAAGGTCATCAAGTTCGCCACCGATGTCACGGCCGACCGCCTTCAGAACGCCGAATACGAGGGCAAAGTGCGCGCCATCGACAAGGCGCAGGCCGTGATCGAATTCGATCCGAACGGGCGGGTGCTGGTGGCGAACCAGAATTTCCTCGATGCGATGGGCTACCGGCTCGACGAAATTCAGGGCGAGCACCACCGGATTTTCTGCGAGGAAGCGTATACGACGAGCGCGGACTATCGCGACTTCTGGGCGCGCCTCAATCGTGGCGAGTTCGATGCCGGTCGCTACAAGCGGATTGGCAAGGGTGGTCGCGTGGTCTGGATTCAGGCGACCTACAATCCGATCTTCGATCTGGGCGGGCGGCTGCACAAGGTCGTCAAATTCGCATTCGACGTGACCGCGCAGGTCAATCTGGAAAACGAAGTCCGGCGGCGTGCCGAGGACGACCAGCGCAAGGTCGGTTTGTTGCTGTCGACGGTCAACCGTGCCGCGGCCGGCGATCTCACGGGCGAGGTCGTCGTCGAAGGCAGTGAGCCCATCGATCAGCTGGCCACCGGCATCAAAGGCATGATCGACGATTTGCGCGGCGTGATCGGCAAGGTGGTGGACTCGGCCAACGGGTTTTCGTCCTCGTCGCAGGACATTTCCGGCAAGGCGAACACGGTCGCCGGCGGCGCGCAGTTGCTCGGCGCGACCGTGGAAGAGATGAACGCGTCGATCGAGGAGCTGACGGCTTCGATTAATTCGATTGCCGACAACTCGCGCAATGCCGACCATCTCGCCAACGATACGCAACAGGAAGCCGAGCGCGGCTCCAAGGCGATCACGCGATCGGTCGAGGCGATGGAGCGAATCAATAAGTCGTCCGAAGATATCAGCGAGATCATCAAGGTGATCGGCGAGATCGCGAGTCAGACCAATCTGCTGGCATTCAACGCAGCGATCGAGGCGGCGCGGGCCGGTGAACACGGCCTCGGGTTCTCGGTCGTGGCCGACGAAGTGCGCAAGCTCGCGGAGCGCTCGTCGCAGGCGGCCAAGGAAATTTCCAAACTGATCAACGAATCGGTCAAACGCGTGAGCGAGGGCAGCGAAATCTCGAAGCAGGCCGGCGAGGCGTTCGAGAAGATTCTGTCCGGCGTGAGCCGCACGACGCAGGCGATTTCGGAGATTTCCTGCGGCGCGGCCGAGCAGCTCGTTGCCGCGCGCGAGGTCAGTGCCGCGATCCAGCAGGTGGCCGAGGAGACGGAGAAGTCCGCGGCGGCCTGCGATACGATTGCACGGGCGACCGGCCTCCTGTCACAAGGCGCGGAGTCGCTCGACAAGACCGTAGCCCGCTTCGTGGTCTGACGGGCGGCTCGTGGACGCCGACTCCACCGCCGATCTGGCCGACCTCGCCGATGTGGCGACCCGCACCGCGCTCTTCGAGCAGGTGCGTCGCCATACCGGCATCGCGATGAACGAGCGCAAGTGGCCGCTGCTGGCAGGGCGGCTGCGCCGCCGCCTGTATGCGCTGAAACTGTCCGGTTACGACGCGTATCTGCGCGTGCTCGAACGCAATGCGGACGAGATTCCGGATTTCGTCGATCTCGTCACGACCAACGAAACGTCGTTTTTCCGTACCCCGCGTATCTGGGAATACTTCGCGCAGCAGTATTTGCCGCGCTGGTTCGCCGCTCACGCGGGCGGCGCCTTGCGGATCTGGTCGGCGGCGTCGTCGAGCGGCGAGGAGGCCTATACGGCGGCCATGCTGTGCGAGGAATTTCGCGCGCGGCATCCGTCGTTTCAGTACGGCATCGTGGGGACCGATATCGCCGGAGCGATTTTGCGCAAAGCCGCGCGTGGCTATTTTCACGGGCGCAACATCGACACGTTCCGGCTCGTGCATCCGGATCTGTTCGACAAGTACTTTGTTGCGGATGGCGACGGGTTCAGCATCGGTCCCGCGTTGCGCGCGCGCATCCAGTTTCGCAAGCACAACCTGCATCAGGCGCCGCGCGATATCGGCCCAATCGATTTCGCGCTGCTGCGCAACGTCCTGATCTATTTCGACGTGGCGGGCCAGCAATGCGTACTCGACAACGTGCGGCGCGCGATGGTCGCGGGCGGCACGCTGGTGGTCGGCGAATCCGAATCGTTGAGCCGGTTCGATACGGAATTCGTGTTCGAGCAGCCGCTGATTTACCGCAATGCGGGGGCACATGCATGAGCGAGGCACGAGAGATTCATGTGCAGATGTGCCAGCTCGCGATTGGCAGCGGGTCCGATGTGCTGCGTGCCACGCTCGGTTCCTGCGTGGGCATCGGCCTCTTGTGGCGCGAGCGTGCCATCGCCGGACTGGCGCATTGCCTGCTGCCCGGTGAGGGTCATGCGCTTGCGCGGCGCGAGCCGCTTGGCGTCGGCGCCCGCTATGTGACGCAGGCGCTGCCGTCGCTGTTCAAGCTGATGGGCGTGCGCGAGGCGGAACAGGGGGAGCTGGAGGCCGTACTCGCGGGCGGCGCGAACATGGTCCACTATGCGAGCGCGCCACGGCATGCCTCGATCGGCGAACAGAACGTCCTGGTGGCACAGACCCTGCTCGACCGGCTCGGCGTGCGTATCATCCATCGCGACGTCGGCGGCGAGTGCGGGCGGCAACTTTCGATTGATTGTGCCCGCCAGGAATTCGCAGTACGAATCTTTAATCGCTCGAATTGAGCCGGAGGGAAGCGCATGAACGCCGAGCAAGGCACCGCATCCGTAAGCGCCGCGATCGAGCTTTACGGATCGTTTCATTTGGGCGATACCGAACTGGCGATTCCTGCCGCGTTGCTGCAGGAAGTCGTGAATTATCCGTCCAGCGTGACGCGCACCCCGCTTGCGCCCGCGCATGTGCTCGGCATGTTCAACCTGCGCGGGACGCTGATACCGATTCTCGATCTGCGGCGCATGCTGCGGCTCGGCGATCCCGATGCCGCGCCTGTCGGCAAGGTCGCCATCGTGGAACTCGGCGAGATGCGGGCGGGCCTGCTGTTCGATGCAACCGGCGAGGTGCTGCGCGTCAGCACCGCGCTCAAGATCGCGTTCACGCAGACCGGCGGCGATACGCCGATTTCCGCCTGCCTGAAGCTCGATGGCGGGGACCGCATTCTGCAGGTGCTGTCGGTGAGCGCGCTGCTCGGCCTGCCTGAGGTGCCGCATTTGCAGCAGCATGCGGTGTCGTCGAGACGCCGCGTGCAGCAGGCGCAGCGACGGCAGACGGTATCGTTTCGCGTGGGCGATACGCATCTGGCGCTGCCGATGGAGGCGATCCGCGAGATCATCCGCGTGCCCGAATTGCACCCATCGCCGCTCGCCGATTCGATCTGCGTCGGCATGTTGAATCTGCGTGGCACGATCGTGCCGGTGGTCGAATTCGCGCGCCTGATTGGCGCGGCGGCAACGGCGTCGCCGGGCGTGGGCCTGGCGGCCGACGAGCGCCGCATCGTGGTGTTGAAGCAGGAGACCTGCTATTTCGGCCTGTTGGTCGACGAGGTGCGCAGCATCGTCGGGTATCGCGACGACGAATTGCTGCCGATGCCGGCCTACGCACGGCGTCAGGTCGATTTTTTCGCCGGTTGCCTCACGCATGGCGATGGCGGCAACATCATTCTGCTGCGCGCCGAAGCGCTGCTCACGCATGCCGGCATCACGGAGATGACGCGCGGCCATCGCGATCTTTACCGAAACCATGTGCCGCAGGGTGTCACCAGTATGGCGGCGGACCGCACCGGCAATCGCGGTGTGCGTGAAACCTGGGTGACGTTCGCGCTCGAGCATCTGTTCGGCGTGCCGATCCGGCAATTGCGCGAGGTGATCGACTTTCCGCAGCAGATCGTCCGCGCACCGGGGCTGCCCGACCATGTGCTCGGCGTTCTCAACCTGCGCCGGGAACTGGTCACGGTGATCGACCTGCGCAAGCTCTATGCGATGCCGCCGCTCGCGCATCCGGCCCAGGCCAAGGTGCTGATCGTCGAGCATCGGGGCGAGAAGTACGGGCTCGTGGTCGACTCGCGCGACAATATCGTGACCATCGATGCCGCCGATCGGATCAAGGTCCCCGCGATGTTCATGCAGCAGCAGAACAATCGCTTCGCGGGATGCCTGACGGGCGGCGTGGAGTTGCCCGGGCGCGGCACGTTGCTGTTGCTCGATCTGGTGGCGGTCTGCGCGCAGGCGGCGGGCAATGCGGCCGAATGCGCGGCCGACTGCGAGGATGACGCAGCAGAGCTGGCTGCATGACGCCCGCTGGGCGGCGTTATGCACTTGTAGAACGTTTTCCTTTTCCTTTGCCTTTTTCGGCCAACGGAATGTCGAGTGTGACGAGGGTAGACCCCGGCGACGACCGCACATCGAATCTACCGCCCAGTCTGCCGGCCCGGGCGCGCATGCTTTGCATGCCTGTTCCCGTGTGACTGCCATCGGCGTCCAGCGTAAAGCCCACACCGTTATCGTGCACCGTGAGCCGCAACCCGTCGGCATCGCGGTGAATGTCGACGTCGACATGGCTCGCGCCGCTATGCTTGAACACGTTCGTCAGCGCTTCCTGCAGGATGCGCGTCACATCGAGGCTCTGTGTCGACGGCAGCAGGAACGCGTCGATCCCCGATTGTTGCCAGTTCCATTCGATGCCCTGCGCTTCGAACAGACGCGTCAAGCGATGTCTGAGCGGCGCAATCTGTTCGGCGAGGGAGATCTCGCCGTACTGCTCGCCGCGCGACGAGTCGATGATGAAACGCAGATCGTCGCGCAGTTCCCTGAGAATCGCGAGGAACCGATGCGGGGGAACGTCGAGCGGCGCGCGCTCGAGCGTCACGATGCTGCTGAACAGCGTGCCGCCGAGGCCATCATGCAGTTCATGGGCGAACTTGAGCCGTTCGCCCAGACGCGCGTTGGTGATTTCCAGGTCGTGCTGACGATGCAAGGTACGCGCGAGATCGTGTCTTGCCGCTTCGACGCTCTGGGTGAGTTCGTGGTTGAAACGCTCGATGCGCCGCAGATTCTCGACGAACTGACGGCCGAGCATGAGCGCCATCCCCACCATCAGCACCTGGGCAGTTAGCGCTGCGAAGTAAAGGTTGTCGTGCAGCAGGCCGAGGAAGCTCAGCAAGTCATGCACGCCCGCGGCTACGAACACCGCTGCGCAGCATCCCAGTATGCGAAGTTCGGGGCGTCTGCTACGCCATGCGTAAACGAGAAAAACAAAGCAGGTTGCGAAGTAATGAATGGCCTGGACGCTGGAGAGGATCGCCCGCATTTGCGCAATGTGCGCGTGCGGCGTGAAC
>Ga0131853_10006826_pt1 | contig 20607 bp, 18 predicted proteins | sample TergutLab28metaG_FD_92764 | JGI IMG/M metagenome (GOLD analysis project Ga0131853, IMG submission 92764) | Labiotermes labralis P1 segment gut microbial communities from Petit-Saut dam, French Guiana - Lab288 P1 (version 2) (version 2) | ecosystem: Host-associated > Arthropoda: Insects >...
TCATCATGTGTTATTAGTGTTTATTATATGTTACACACAACTTTATAAAGATATGGAGAATGTCCACACAGACCACATCAATAAAACTATATCAGAGTACATTTGTGTGAAACCAAGAAGTTCACTACACTTGACACTCCCATTAGCATATATCACTGACTGAATTCACATCTATATGAAGACAAACACTTCAGAGAGTATTAAACTTGAAAGTTAATATAACTGAATGGCACCAAGTTTAGATCCATAAAACAAGAAATGGAAATGTCAGCTACACAAAAAAGAGCTGACAGAAGTATCAACAGACATAAATTAATGCTGAAGGAGAGGAAGAGAGGGTGGGTGGGTGGCTGAGTGGGAGTGTGTACAATATGCATGCACATGCATGTGTGTGTGTGTGTGTGTGTGTGTGCGCGTGTGCACAAAAATGCACACAAACTGTGTACGTTCCATGTATTATTCACTCTACGTCCCTATTGTACAGCTTCATGTCATTCACTTTTACAGGCAATTTGTAAGAAACATATTAACAGGGACAGATCATAAGATGAAGTGAGAAAGCCATGATACAGCTACCAAAAAAATGTTGGAGACCCACTAACATTTGCTGAAATTCTGCAGGAAACTTATTTCCCTTTACTGATAATTTTAGTGTAAAATTTGTTTGTTAATAACAGACCTTTAATACCAGCTGCAGCAACTCTAACTTGGTGCAGCTTAGGCAACACTTCACAGTCCAAAAATGAGAGTGAAGGACCACATAGGAACACACTGTTGTTATGGCTACTTGCATTCTGCAGATAGCAGTCAATACGACGAAGTTCTGCCTCCAAGTGGCTTGCATCCTTTGAAACATCACGTACATAGAAGCAAAACCGCGAGAAGAAATCTCTGTCAACAAGCAGCAGCACAAAGGATTAAAAAATAAACAGTCATTCTACTCATACAACCACATTAGTTAATATATTACCAGATATTAAGAATATGCATGTAGCATACCTGGTTGCTAGTTCTGCTTCTGGATCTTCTTGGTTCTGTTGCAAAATCCCGCCAGGAAAACGTAATTCCAGCAACGAAACAATGTCATCAGCCACATCAACTGGGTCTTCATCTGAACCCAAATACAAAGCTGGGACCCTCAACCTCAAACCTAAACGGCGGAAAGCCTCTGGTGGCCTTGCTACGTTCACTGGAATAGTCTCGAATCGTGGTAATATCATGGCTGTAACTTTGAGTTCAGCCAACATGAGAACACGCTGACTCTGGGGGCACGCCCCCAAACTTTTACCATCTTTGCCAGCCTTCACAAACAAAGTTACATTCGCAGGAGACTGGTTCATTGTTCTTACAGTCTTGGTGCCGTCGTCGGTGCTTCACATCTCCACGAAGGTGTAAGGTTAGGTGTCAACTTTCTTACACTTCAGTAAAGCATTTACGCCAAACCGTCAGCAACTGCTGATTACAGTTTTTCTCTCATTAAGAACCGACCAAAAATTTTAAAAACAGATGTCGCTCAGTTGGGCTATTTATATGCAATAACTTGTTTAGTAGCTAAAAATAGTAGGGCCGCAACACCTCACGTATTTCGCAAACGTCTGCTAGACAATGCGCCATTTTAAACTACAGCAAGAAATGCACTTACTTAAACTTTCTTTCTTAATACTGAGCAAAACTTGCGGTACAAAAACACTTACCTATAATTTGCTATTGTTTCCTTCTTCTGCTAAACAGACCGGAACAGCAACAAAACATTTTGTCATCACAGACCGCGTCTTCCGGTTTTCAGTCTATGATGAGATGAGAAGTAACCCATACAAGATGTGATTTAACGTAGATCACGAATAAGACCAGCGACGCGTTATTTGGATTGAGAGTAAACGATTAATAATGACGTAAAAATTCAGTAATTGAATCATGTCGAAGGATACCTCGCTTAAACATATTTTCAACAGTAATTGCTTTATATATAATACTATCATGCAAAATTTGTCATTACGACTTAGTACAGAAGCAAACTGTCTAAATAGTGTCTTTTATGTTTTCTTTCTGCATACGCTTGATGTTACCAATTGCTGAATTTGACATGTAAACATAATGTATGATATACAGTAAAAAGCTCCGTATTATATTTTATGTTTGTGTATAGCTCCAAGAATCCGTATCATTGCACATACTCCTTGTGCTGGTAACATACATAAGACTTGGCATGCGAATATATGCAGCCTAAATCCATTTTCTTACTTTTCAGGTTGTTATTTGCACAGAGTACGTAAACTCGCAGAAGCAATCATGTCAAAGTTTGCCATGAAACATGTAGCCGAAGGCATAATTATGTGAAATTTGACAATATGACACCTTTTGATGAGTTCATGTATCTCATGATTTCTGTTCTTCTTGGAGAAGAACCAGTAAGTAATATTCCGTTTATGTGAATAATTTTCTGTTTTGCAAAGAAGCAGTTGGCGAATATGAACCTGGGCCAGTGATTCTTCTGGATTCATATGACTACTAATTTCTGTAGGAACTAGGATAAGCTATACCTCATTACAGTGATGTGACATTCGTTCAAATTAAAAGTAACCAGATTTTTAGCTTGTGATCTGCATTATGAGATCATGTAGATTCAATGTTGAGATTTCAGTCTTCTCATTCAAAGTGTGGTCCCATTCTTAAAAGTTCCTTTCCCTGTTTCCCTGGTGCACAAATGACATAGTTTTTATTTGGTCTGCGTTACCAGAACATTGTAAATGTATCAGATATATTAAGTACTTTATTCCCATTTTGTAGACCTTGCGTGATTAACAAGGTGGGCCTTGCATTTAGAAGTTCGAGTATTCACAAACATGTAGATTTTGCATGAGCGTAACATAGTTTAATATTGTTAACATCACATATACATGTTATCATGTCTCATACAATAAGCTGTCCCAGCTCACCATATAAAAGCAAACGTGTATTTTACGTCATAATGTATCGTTGTGATGGAACAGTCATTGTGGTGAACACACACACACACACACATATATATATATATATATATATATACTTGGACAAAATGAGGCAGTAGTGTGCTACACGTAGCACATTTTGAATAACCCATCCCTGTAAACTGCCAGTAAACTTTGGTTTTATTTAGTTCACTAGCCCTAATATAAACCATTATAATAAATACATTCCCATTGACCCATTACAGCATTATAGTAAACTGTTGCTGATTACATATGTCTGAAATGTGAGGATCTAGTAATGAAAAGCAGTAATGTTGCACCCATCTCAAATGTTTTTAGATCCATCATGTGGGCACTGTTGAGGTTCAGTATATTAAAGGCATGACTTGCAGTCCAGTACATTCTGTTTCTTAATGGAAATTGTGAAGTAGGGCAGGGATATTTACAGACATTTGTGGGAGGACCTCCAGTAACACAGCTTTTGTATAGGCAGTAAAGTCAGGGACTCAGGGTACATGCAGACACACAAATGTAGGAGTCCACAGATTTTCCAGAAATCTTGGAGCTGCCACAAAATTCAAAGTGCCACGACATGAAGCAAATTCAGTATGGAGGACCCACAAATATTAGGTACCAGCATACAAAATCTAGTTGCCCCTGTGACCTGTACCCCTGCAAAGAAGGATGCTTTCATACAGCATAATTTTTCTATTCCCATGAACAATGAGCTGGCATTCAGAAGTTGTTTCTAGGATACACTGAGATATGCAGGGATGGCCTCCAGTGGAATCATTTCCTATTTTATGAAAATGGAAAAATTCAATCAAAAGTTTTGCAGTATGTATGCATACATACAAGTGCACATTGTTTTTCGTGACTTTTTCTCCTTCCAGGTAGTGAGAAAACACTAAAGATAGGTCAGTAATAGATATGGTGAGAACACAATAATAACCCTGCTTTGTCCCACAGCCATCAGTCATTTGTAATCATCAACCCATATTTCATTGGACACACATAACCTCACCAGTTGACGCAGGGTTCTTTCAGTATTCACTCAACTCTTGATTTTATTTCTTGTGCATTTTTCAGACAATTGAAGACTTCATTTTACTTGTTGGAACATTTGTGGCATTCATTGCATTCATTCTGTGGTGCTGCTTCCCTGTGGTGCCAAAAGAAGCAAATCCACCTCCACAGTATGACAGTCGAAGTTACAATCAATATAAAAAGGTTGACACGGGATATGAAACAAACTCCTAGCAGAAGATGTACTCCCATGATGAACGGGGGTACACATATCACAACAGGGCTATATTAGCATCCTCATCTAAATTAAACTCTGATGATACAATGACAAAACTTGAGCCCCATGACTAATTTTTCATAGATTTCATTTTACATCATAGGTAGAAATTTTCTTAATAATTAATATGAACAGCTATAACAACTGCAGCAATGTTTTCCTGAGAGGCAGATTGACTGTATTAAAATTATCACCCATAAGTTTCAGTGTATTGTACAGTACCATTTCAGAGGACTGATAAGTACTGCGGCTTCTAATTATATAGTTTATTACCGTTGACAGGGTAGCCAAAATTGTACAAAACTTTTTGAAACAGCAGAAATATCATTAGGAAATACTTTTTATTGCAGGGATACTACTACCTACTGATTAATGATTTTTATACATATCTTGTATTTATTATTATTCCTCCATTTTCACTGTCTCTTTTACACCATCAGTGAAATTGCCAGCACATTTCATGTACATATACAGTATATGATACTAATGAGTTAGAACATGTACACATACCAATTCTGGCATGTCACTCCTGTCATTTATCTCGACATCTCTTAAAACTTGTGGAAGAAGTGTATTGGACAAAATGTGTGTTTTTCTGTATAATGTATGTTCCAGACATTTTTACTCTTGTTAAATAATTAGCAGGCTGTGCTTGACATGCACTGAATACTTGCAGGTATTCAAATAAGCATTCAGTATTTTTGCATGATTTCAGTAAAAAGTGGAGTGGGCCAACAAATTTTAATCAAATGCCACAGTATCAAATTCTGTTAAAATCCATTCACATGTTCCCAAATTGTTACACATGGACAGACTGATTATGAACATGGCAAAGCTAATAGGTGCATTTATCAAACTTTCTTGTGTGAACATGCAAAAATTTAAGACTGTTGAATCATATTTAAACCATTTACATGGGAGGATCAAAAGGTTACTGTAACTTAATCATAAATTGTCATTAAAAGTGTATATGAAAACTAACCTAGTCACCTTTGGAGTACCGCCCATCTGTACACACATACACACACTTGCTGCGCCGTGGTCCTGCCATAGCTGGAAGCACATCGAAAAGTCCTCTTTGGGTATGGCTGTGAGACCTGCTTTTGCATTATGGTAAGCTTATTCAATGGACATAAAAGATGAACTTTGAGTCCACTCATGAGTGTCGGGAGAAACAAGAGGCCATATAAAGTGAGTTCTGGAGAATGTGGTAGCTGGGGGATGGTTGGAATTTGGTTCTTCAGCTAAAACTACTGCCCTGTGAGAGGGATGTGACAAGGAGAACTGTCATGGTGCAGGATCCATTTGTTTCTCCATTTTTTCGGCTCTGTCCACTGAGTGGCATCCCTCAAATGCTTCAGAACTTGAACATAAAAAGCAGAATTCACTCTTTCTCCTGCAGTTGCAAACTCATGGTGTAGAGCACCCAAGTTGTTGAAAAAGGAATCAGCATGACCTTCACTGAGATTTTGTGCACCACAGCTATTGTTTTGAGGTGATGTGTTGGTTTGCCATTCACAGGAATGATGTTTCATATCACTATCATATGTGAAGACCCAAGATTTCCCCTAGTAATTATCTTCAATAGTAGGTCTGCTTGCACTAATTGTTCAAAGAGTTTTCCAGCAAACACTGTCCTGGTTTCTGTCTGGTCCTGCAGCAGAATGTGTGGCACAAATTTTGATGCACACAATCCTTTGGACCAATCCATATTCAGATGCCATTTTCATTTAGTGTCTATTCATTCACCACATGCCAATCTGATACGAATGTGCAAACTGGTCACATTTTCATCATTCCTTCACTTTGCTGGCCTGCAGTCATGCTCAGCATCTTGTAGCAATTCCTTGACCATTTTTAAATGGACTGCACCAGTCATACACAATGGATGTTTTGAGCACCAGCAACACTTCTACTTCAGGGCTGACTGCAGCCCACAAACGTGTCCAAGCCCGATCCAACTTGCTTCATAGATAGCACATGTTCTAATCCTGTGAACTCATCCCTTACTTTTACATGAAGTAGTGTTATCTTGATAAAACTGAATTCTGGACACTTCTGACATATCTTAGTAGGTTAGTATAGGATAAGTTGGACATCCCCACTTTGCTTTTAAATTAACCTTTTGATGCCTAATGTCAACTATAGTGGTCGTACCGCACCGCTAACCTCTAGAGTTGCATTTTATATATTTATTCAACAAATATAGGTACTGAATATTTTAAACATGGTATATATTCTCCGTTTTTTTTTCTCTTCAAAATGCAGTTTGTTTCATAATTCTAACATACTTGGTTCCTGTATTATTCATATTTTATATACAGGTTGTGCTAAAATTAAAAAAAATAATTCTGGCGCCAAAAGGTTAATAGTTATATAAGAAGTAGTCAAGACAGCTCAGTTTATAAGTGTTTAATAGAGCAATATGTTTCGACCTTCTTTTTAATCAGTCATCATCAGGCTAAATGTACGTAATGTAAGACATAAAAGATTAATACATAAAGTGCCTTACTTGTTGGAAATTGAGATTCAGTTTTTACAAAATGATTATGTTTACATTATAAGTATGGATAAAACAACAGTTAAAATCGTTAAAAATATTTAAAAAGTGGGGGGAGGAAGGTGTTGTTTAGAGATGATGTTGATGGTTGGTGGTGTACATATTACAATCTGTTGTTTCCAGCCTGAATATAGGAATTTCTCTTGCAACTGGGGACGATCAACAATACCAGATCCCGTAGATTGTGGAAATAAGAGATTTTACCATCTATGCTTCTGTCAACACCATCTCTATAACCCCCCCCCCCCTTTTTTAAAACTATTTTATGTAACCATTTTAAACTATATTATCTGTTGTTTTTACCCATACTTATGTAAACATGGCCATTGTTTGGTAAAAATTGAAATCTCAATTTACAACAAGTAAGGAGTTTTATGTATTTCTCTTTTATGTCCTATATTACACATGTTTAGCCTGATTTTGACTGATTAAATAAAAAGGTCGAAACATGTCACCTTATTCAACACTTACAAACGTAGTAGTGTTAACTATTCCTTACATAACTTTTATGCCATATGGGTTGGTAAAGAAACAAGCAGTCCAAGAAGAGTCTCTCCTTGCACTTCTGGACCCTGAAGGTGAAAGTATTAAGATCCTTTGAAACATATATAACACTCTACCAGCTGGCATGGTGTAATATTACAAGAGACTTGTTTCTTTAACAGTAACACAAAGAGAACCTCAAATCTTGCATTATCTCCATCCTGTCCAAAGTCCAAATTAGAGGAAATACATGAACAGTTAGGGTCTATGTATACATATATCAGGATTAATACAAACCTAAATTTTGACATTAAGGAGGCAAAGGTCCACATTGGACAGTGGTGCCATCTAAGAAGATGAAGAAATTTTGAATTTGTATTACATACCTCCTGCCTTGAAACTAAAATCTTTCTGACATATGGAACATGTGTTCCATTATATTTTATATACCAGTGACAAGACACCTTGAAACATAGCACTTAGTTATGTTGTTGAATCAGATCTATCTCTGATACATGGAATGCTTCAACAGATTTGAATTACATTTTAAAACCCTTCTGTTTTGACCACATTCCTGCAGAATATATGCCATTAACAAATGATAAGGGAAGATATTTGAGAACAATTTTCGTTATCTTATGGTTTAAGTAACATTATTAGATTACTGAAATCCAGCAATGATATTGTATTAGTCCTGTACATATTATGCATAAGGATATATTTGTACAAAGATTTTATGAAACAATCACTTCACTTGAAAGAGTAAGTTTTGGAGGGGTGTTTAATGTTAAAAATTATTTTTAAAAAAATAAACAAGTTGTGGCAGTGTGACAAATAAAAGTGTTGGGTCCGGTGAGGCTCCCCCCCCCCCATATTTCAAAATATAAGTATCTGTAGGTAGGCATCATATAAAGGAAAAAGGACCTAATTCTTACTATCATTAAATACTGGATTTGTACCCATTAAAGAACAATATCTTTACAGTATATTGGTTGGCATTTATACTGCTTTTATTGAAAATAGTGTTTTCCTCTAAAATTGAAACCAGTGTGATATTTATATATACTTTCAATATTTCTGTGCCAAATCCAAATTCCAAGTTATGTTATGTTCTTGAGTTAATTCACAATAAACTACATGACTTACTTGGTAAATAAGAATAAATAAGCACCATAAAAGAACACTTGTTAAGTATATAACAATATCTGTTTATTCACACTCCTCCATGTTTTGGTTCATCATTCAACCATCATCAGGGACACATAAAGATTACTTGTATAAATGTTAAGGGCCATGATACATGTTATAATTTATATACAGTGTAAAAACTTAAAAGATGAAACTGGAATTATGTGTATATTATCAGAAGTATTGCATAACCATGAAGTACAACACACTTATATGTTACTACAACATGTAATTTTAATTCTGTGATTTTTAATGTAATAGTTGTTTGCGAGTGCACATCCACAATTTTTCAGTAGGGGTGCTGATGCTATATATAATTTCTGCTTGAGTTTAAAAACTATGTTATAAAAGTGTCACAAATATAACTAGTCATCTGCCAATTTTAGTGGCTGATTTCGGCTGTAAGGTAAATCACCTGAAACGTTTCACATAATTGTGTCTACAAAATCTGCATTTTTTAAATTTTGATTGAGGGGGGGGGGGGGGGGAATGCTTCAAGTGTATTAAATGCACCTTATATTTCAAATTTTTTTATCCAGTTCTGCTGAACAAGTTCATATGTACAAAATATTTTTAGTTTATTTCAAAATGAAGTTAAAATTTGAAGTCTTTTCTTTGTGTGTGTCTCCTCATTGTACTAAATTCTTTCTCTGCAAGAGCAGGTACAAAGATCTGCTACACAAAACAGACATATATTTTGATAACATATATGTCTTTATGTTAATGTGTTATGTACATTTGACATGAGTGTGTGACTTGGCTTGCATCTTTACTTAGTCCCCTGATCCATCACCAGATATATGTTGACACTATTAAATATTTCATTTGAAATATAGTTTTGCCAAGTGAACTTTATGCAAGTCATTTGCAGTGGAGAGAAATATTGGACGGTGAAGTAAGACAAGCTTTATACTGCCTGTCTCCTGTGATATAATCCTATGTTGTTTAGTATGTATGGTGTACTGATTAGTCAAAGGAATCTTCTGCCTCCATCATCTACCTAGAAACTGGAAGGTGCAGGTTCCTCTGAAACATCAGTAAATTTATATATGACTACACAACATAACAATGCAGGAGACAGCAGTCTTTAGAGCCAATACCATGACAAACTTTCTCATTTCAGTTTTGTAAGTTTTCTTTTTTAAAAGCTTAGAAACACATCACTTCCTTGTCTCACCTGAATGTAAGTCATTACTCACCACTGAAAATTATGCTATATGCTGCGATCAAGGATATATGATTAATGCATCATGTTTAGTCACAATGAAATGAAAAGCAACTTGCCTGTATGTGTTAGTGGTAGATTATTTGCATTTAAACCATGTTAGACCTTGCTAATTCACTATTCATTGGTGTTACCAAAGCATGTTTTTCACCTGTTTTGAGGTTGACACTTCTTAGAATTTGTATATAAAAGTTTCCCCTGCACACACCATGGAGGCATGTGAGGGGAGTATAGGTATAGCTCCAATCATTGTTCATGAATCTTGTCATTAGCTGTCAGTAAACATTCAGCTTCATGCCCCAGCCACTTTGCCCTCAGTACCCACTGAGCAGGAAGCTGAGTGGGCCCCAAAGCCAATCAGCACTTGTGGAGAACAGAAAATTCTCTTGCTCCTGCTGGGAATTAAACATGATTGATCCCTAGCCAATAACCCAGTCAGTATACCATACTTAGCAGGAAATTGACATTGTGACATGCTGAGTTGCAATTGCTACTGCAGAGTATGCCAGTTTGTTTGGCAATGTACATATTCTGACATAGTAACTTCAGATTTCCTACTTTTTAACTATAAACCATTTTGTTGATATTTGATATCTTTACTCTGGAATTTTTGTGTCCACCATGTATGTAGTTTCAAGATAGTATAACCTTACTTCCATTATACTGAAAATTGGTGTATGTGCAATGTTCAGACAAGTGTACTGTTATTTTATGTTTCCATTGTGGAATGGATTTTATTAAATGTTGCATTAGACAACTCAAAGATCTATGGGAAATGCCTAACTGAATAGAAGCTCTTTGTTTTGATTTTTGGGGCTCTTTGTAAATGCCTGACTCACTAACATTTCATTTTCCTGGGTGGTAACACTGACAGGGCGATCACTTTTTGGAGCATTACAGATGGACCCCGTTTCATCAAATTTATCACATATTCTGTAAATTGTTTGTCTACTTGGAGGTGTATCAAATTCTTCAGCCCATTTCTGTCGAACCTTTTCAGCATTCTCTGTCTTCCAGCATTGTTTAAGTATCCACTTTCATTGGTCGTTAGTTAAATTATCAGCCATCATTACCTAAAAGATAAATCATAAGTAAGGATACAAAATAATAACAATAATAATAAGAAGAAAAATTAAGACAAATAATACAAATAAATAATACAATAGTTAATAAATAAATAAATAATAATGCAAGAATAAACTCTGTGTTTCGCATACTCACAACTGTATATACATGCATGCATGCAACTTACTTTATTCTAATTCATACAATATAATGTCATGTCTTGGACTAACAGGTCTCAGTATTGGCCATTATTGGTCACCAGATTAGATGAACAAGAGACAGAATGCACAATTTACAAATTTATGTATATGTCAAGACTACAGTCAAATTCCTCCATTTTCCTTCATTTGTGACTAATTTTTAACTGTTGTCATTGTAGCATATTAATATTATGAAACAAGCTGGTAAAACAATTCTGCTGTAACTTTGACCCTTCAACCATGAATATTTAAAAACTCTGACAATGTGAATTTCTCATTTCCTTCGCATGTTAGATATATCCTACCTTCAACCTAAAGTTGTAAATATAAGCTGTGAGGGAAGAGGACAAAGTCAATTTTTCAGGACTGTGAAGGAATTTCCAGGCTTTCATGTATAATTTTGTTTTAACCAATACAGAAAAGAAGGCTGTTCTTTTGGCTGCCTGTGTCCACATCTGATGTCAATCCTGTTAATTTTGAAAAATTAAAAAACATGGTAAAATAATGCATGATGAATGTTATTGTTGCAAAAAGAACTCAGTACTGATATGAGAAACTTGAAGAGCATTGTTGTAATACAAGTCTGGATTTATGTAATGTAGCCAATGACCTATGTCATGTTCTTATTTTCTGAACCACGGCATTTAGCTTTGTAACTATTCTTATTTCTGCTACTGTGTGTTTATGTTCTATGCTAGTCAGTAACACATGAAAGTTATTAAATTTATTATGTTGTTATTTTAAACATGTATTTATGGTATTCAGATTCAGTAGATTTGTTAAACTTTATATCAACATTTTGAAACTTTAACCCATGTAAAAATGCCTCTATATTTCATCAGTTATTTGCCCTATAGTTCATTTATAAGACATTTTCTTAACATTTATACTGCTACTGCAATGCATTTAAATTGTATGTATGCTTAATTTATTCAGATATTTTTTCATTGCAGATTGATCTCAAAGGTAACTTATTTTATAATGTAATATTTATTGTAAGTTGTTGAATTTGTAAAGTCACTTATAAATATAAATAAAATTGAATGAAGTACATACATGTAGTTGTATGTAACACAGATTTAAATAATCTGATAAGAATACAAATTATCCTGTTCATGATCAGTTTTACAACACTATGAAAACTGTGGAGTGAGAGAGAAAACCAACAAGATGCAACTGTTAGATGTTTATTTTTAACAATTTCTCACCATGTTTCGGGCATCATTATGCCCATCTTCAGGAGAACAAGACGTATGTTACTGCATGTAGTGTGCTGCGCTGGTTCTGCTGGATGTGGTTGGTAGCAGTTGTGGGGCACTGCCTTGTAGGGTGTGAGCAAGGCAGCGCCCCACAACTGCTACCAACCACATCCAGCAGAACCAGCGCAGCACACCACATGCAGTAACATACGTCTTGTTCTCCTGAAGATGGGCATAATGATGCCCGAAACATGGTGAGAAATTGTTAAAAATGAACATCTAACAGTTGCATCTTGTTGGTTTTCTCTCTCACTACACAATTTGCTCACGATGCATGGTCACAGAAACCTAAAACTATGAAAACTGTTATATTTTCTTTGATAGTGTACTGTGCTTTCGTATCAGTTCATACATTACCAGGCATAATTTTATAAATCTGATATAACAGTAGTGACTATAATTAATATGTAACATAAAACTGCTAAGATTGAGTACTTTTATCTGAACTTGCCAGCTAAATTAATGTTAATTATGGAATAAAATAAAATTGTTATTTGGGCAAAGTGAGAGCAGTGGTAGGTTAAAATACTCTGAAATTATCAGTTGACAATTCTGTTACTCTGGCAACACTCATTACTAAATTAAAATTTCATCAACACCTGTTTTTGTACCATTCCCTTTTTTCCACAAAGATGGTGTGAAATCTGTTGCCAGAGGGCAGTGTGGATTCATACCAGGGTAGTTTTGAGTATAACCATACTTACAAGAAATCAACCATGCTAACACAAGAGTAAGAATAATATTCCAATTCATTTTTTTGAGAAAATACCTACATGTGCCATCACATAGTGTAAATCTTATATAAACATGGTACATATTAAAGAATCTCAGTGATTAAACAAAATATAATTCAATATACCACTTCTGTAATGTAATATTTTCCTTTAACTTCACATATTTAATATTCAAGCCTCCTATGGGCATTGTGTGCTGTACAGTTTTGCTGTAGCACATAATTCACCTGTAGTGTCAGAAGAATATGAACCACTCTCCGGCAGTCAAACCAGTTCCACATCTTCGAGCGTCCTGCACCGCCCATCCCCCCCTCTTTTTTGGTTTTTGATTACAAGTGCTCATTTCAGACTGCTTAAAATAATATATGTTTAAATAAAACTTGAATAACCAAATGTAAATATAATATTCATTTGAAAAATGAAATAATGACATAATAGGAACCAGTATTGTTTGTACCGGGCGATTTCATTGCATGGCATATAGGTGGTGCCGTTTCTTCCTCCGGCAAAATGTTAATGTCCATATATCAAATTGCCACTTGCTATGATGTAAATGATGACTGACTTCTATAAATCGATTAACCACGCGCAACCTAACCTGAATAACTACTCTTCTGTGAGTTTTAAATTGTGCCGTACTTTTTGCTTCACTTACTTTTTTCATTTTCTATACTATGCACCACTCTCGACCTTCATTGTTCTTATACACTTTCTCAACACAAAGTCATTGTTACGCTGTACAATTGGGGCTCCAATCTTTCGCTCACCCCCGCGTGTGTTGCTGTTGTCGTGGTTTCCATTTCTGTGCTTCAGGTTTTCACTATTCCCTTCCCGCAACCTACCACGTTTCGAAGGAAACACCCACAATGCAACACACTTTGTCTTCAAGCTGTGTGCTGTTAGCTTCGACGTGGTGTGAATAGTCTTCTTTATTTCACAAATAAAATGGTGGAACAAGTCATTCAAGTGACATCAGAATACGAAGAGCGATTGCGGAGGTGTGAATACGTACTGAGGTTCTCATACGGACGTCGGATGCTGAGGGATGACGGTGATCCGAACAGGTGCTCTCTGATGTACCTCTTCTGCAAACTATCCAACGCCATTCAGTTCCTGAAGGACATCAGCCTGTTTCGGAGTACGATGCAGTGTAATACCTGCAGTCAAGATATGACGTGGTCCGCAGATTCCAGTACTTCTGCATAAAGTATGTTTCTGCTGCTAGGAAACTTAAACAGAAAAGTAATTAGGTTAAAATGTGATGCATATGGGCAGAGTGCATCATGCCTTACTGTAACCATAGTTTTAGATTTGTAATTATGCCTGCATTTACTGGTAATGAAGTGATTGTGGGAATGTTCTTATTGCAGTTGCTGACTGACTGTGCATGGGAATTAGTTTTGGCCACCTGTGAGAGAAGATGGATCAATTGATTTGCAGTGTGAACTGGTGGTGAGTTGTATTTCTGTAGTTAGTACAGAAGCCTAGTCAGTGAACAGACTGTTCATAGTCTTTAATGATATACATTTGATTCCTTGCATTGGTAAGAACTTTTCTTTGCCACAACATTTAGAATTGCTGTGTTGTTCACCTGGCCTTTTGACTAACATGTTGTGTGCTCTTTCATCAGGGTTAAAGGGACAGGAGTGCGAAACTGACTTTTTATTACTAGATTTGGGAATGGGAATGCAATGAGGCAGTTCATCAACTACTTATAGAGTTGAAAAAAGCTTATGTTTCAGGTAGGAGGGGGATGTATAATATTCTCATTGAGTTTGGTGTACCTATGAAACTAGTTATGCTAATGGAAATGTGTGTAAATGAAAGTACACAGGGTCCAGGAAGACATATATTTCCTGTTAAGAATGGTTTGAAATGGGGAGACACTTTATCAGCATTGCTCACAACTTTGCTTTAGACTATAATTAGGAAGGTTCAGGCAAACCAGTATTTGAAATTAAATGGTACACATCAGCTTCTGGTTTATGCCGATGGTATCAACATATTGGGTGGATGCGTAAATACTCCTCAGAAAAACACAGAAGCTCTAATAGGTGCTAGTAAGGAGAGTGGACTGGCAGTAAATGCTGAGAAGACTAAACGTATGGTCACATTTTTAGATCAGCATGCAGGACAAAATCACATGATAAAAATGTGTATTAAGCCTTTGAATGGGTGGAATTGTACAAATATTTGGGAACAACCCTAACAATTCAAAATTTCATTAATGAAGAACTTGGGAGTAGATCGAAGATGGGGAATGCTTGCTGTCATTCAGTGCAGAATCTTCAGCCTTCCATTTTGCTATCCAAAAAGTAAAGTATAAGATATACAGAACTATAATTTTGCTTCTTGTTTTGTATGGGCGTGAAACTTTTCTTTCACACAGTGGGAGGAACATAGGCTGAGGGTGTTTGAGATTATTGTGCTGAGGAAGATATTTGGGCCACAGAGGGTTGAGGTAACATGAGAGTGGAGAAGACAGCAAAATGAAGAAATTTGTTATCTGTACTCACCACATTTTATTTGGTGATCAAATCAAGAAGAATGAGATGGGTGGGAATGCGGCATGTCTGGGAGACAGGATAGGAGCATGCAGGGTTTTGTTGGGGAAACACGAGGGAAAGAACCCACTTTGAATACCTAGGTCTAGATGGGAGGCTAATAGCAAAATGGATCTGCAAAAAGTGTGATGGGAGGATCTCTGGGTTCCATAAAATACAGGGAATTTCTGGACTGAGATGTTAATTTCTCAGGAAGGACTCTGCTCCTTGGAGTTAGTAAGAAAACCTAAGGCTTTCAGTTCCATTGTAGAGCCATTTATGGAAAGCTGTTACAGTCAGGTTATTGTATCTCCACCCTTGATGGCCACTACTAGGTTAGTCTTACAGTGACCGCACCGTGCTGCCTGCAGCTACTTACAGTGTTATGGAGCTCAGGTACAAATAATGTGATCAGCGCTTATGCCAGGCCTATGCGGTGTCATATAATGAAAACCATTTTAATCATTATTGTTTTTCTTATATATATTAAGTGAAATTATTTATTTACATGATTTTGAATAGCTCCAGCTCCAAGTACTGCAGGAACTTGATGTCTGAAGCTGCGATATAGTTAATATGATTGCTAAACTGTGGATTGCTTGTAACAACCATTCCCGAGCCCACGCATCTGTTGGCAGAAATATCAGCAATACTGGCTGTGGGCTACCGTTCATGCACTTTTCTGCCCTTTTGTACGGATGGTGAGTGGAGATGTAGGTTATTCTATTTTGAATAAATATATTTTGGAAATTTTATACATAGGAGTTAGAAAATATGTCTTTATGCAGTCCAGTTATTGTGTCATGTCTACTGTGTTTTTGTTGCATTTGCCTTTCCATTTTGAGTCACCTATGCCAGGCATACTGCATGAACCAGCAAGTTGTAGTGGGCAGTCAGAGGTTGTAGTGGTGTAGCAATGAAGAAGGGCAGCAAAGTTGTTTCAGAAAAGTGTTATAATGAAGAAGAATTACTTTGTGTGCAAAACACTTTTCCTTTACACTGTACAGTCTGGTGACATTATAAACAGTCAACGTGAATATGGCAGATAAGTTATGCTGTGCATAAATTTCCTAACCTATTTTTGTAGTGAAGTAAGACTGAAATGCCCCAAAATGAAATTAAAATTATGTTATTCAGTATCAAAAATTGGCATATGAATAAAAGAAAATGTTACTAGCATCAATGATAAAATATGTTAAATACTGCATCTTGTATTTAGACAGCTTAAAATGAAAGGTACAAGTAAAGGTGTCCTTTGGTTGATTGATTAAGCACCATGCCAGGAATGTCATTTAAGGCATTAGAAGTACATAAATACTTCTTTTAAATCTGCAGTACCAAAAGGGAGGAAGTGTTTAGCTGCCCATGTTTGGAAATTGCTAACATTTTATTAGTACATAATTCCTGAAAACCATGACAGCATTATGTATTTTAGGGTGGGATGTTACATAATAGAGTAAATGTATCAGAAGTGACATTACTGTCCGTTTATCATCCTGACAGTCCTGTGACTAGTCGCATCAAGTGAAGATGCTCATATATAACTGTACAGTAAGAGATCATTATCATAAACATCAAGGATTGGACCATTTGATTTGTTACAACTGCTCTCTCCAACGTTTCTTCGGTCTTCCAATTGTTCTCCTTCCTTGTGGTCTGTAGTATGATTTCAAAGGGGTTCGGTTTTGTGGCATTCTTTGCAACCATTTCCATCTGTATTCAACTATCTGGTCTAGTATGCGTGTAATCTGTAGTTCGTGGCGTGTGTAGTCGTTTGTCTTGTGGTCATAAAGGGTGTAGCCTGCCAGAGGTCTCAATAACTTCATTTCGTGCAGTAAGAGATAAAAGAAGGAATCATTCAGTAATCTGAAAGGTCCTGGATGGTGACCACAGGAAGAATTCATAGATTCAGAATTTTATCCAGTTTTCAGTACTAGCTTGAAAAGTCTCACGCCATTCAGCTTGTTGTGAACAGTGCCTTTCCAGTGCCTAGAGGCTGCAGCCATATCTTGTCTTACATTGGTCTGTGTAGTCTGCAGCTGCAGGCTGTGTTTGGTGATGATCCATTTTGATGTCAACCCTTCAGTGCTTGGTATCTTGAATAATGTAGTTGATTTTGTGATTAGGCTGTGGGCTGGATGATGCAGGTTCCGTTATCCAGGAGGGTTACAGACTTTCATCTTCTCCAAATATTTCCAAATCAGCTGAGCAGCCCACTCACCTCCCTGTTCATTGGGCAGACCATGTTATTTCCTTGGGCATAAAGGGGCCAGGGAATGAAGTTGAGCAAATCCTTCCATCTAATGCTGAGTTTAATAAGTGTAGGTGTACTTCTGCTCCCCCTCTGTTCACAGCATGGACCAGTCTACCTTTACTCATTAGTGCTTGAGTGTCCACATTTTTAATTGAATACATAATAACAACAGTTATAATCCTTCTTGTAACATGAGTCCTAATGTTATATTTCCTAGTACAGTTTTAATTCCTGTAATTGTATGTAACAAAGTATTGAAGCTGGCCAACATTGAGGGCAGAAAATGGTATAAATTGTGTAGTGTATACAGTGTGGAAGAGGCGCTCAAGATTTCAAACATGCTAGAAGTGTACAGTTAAATCAATGACAGGGCGAAAATTAGCATACTGTAACGTTAAATGTCATAGATGTAGTACTATAGTACTGACTGGGAACCAAAAATAGTGTATAAAAATGTGTGGTATGTAGTTAAAGTCATACAATCATTTTGTGGTGTCACATTGTCGCAGTACTTCATTTTGTGTCATACAGTTCTTAAGTTCTTTAGAAGTGTAATGATGTTGATACATCATGCAGATTGCAGTGTTGTGTGTTGTTCTGTGTGTCAGGGACTGTGGATGTTTACGGTTGCAACTGATACTGGTTCTGTTTTAATTTTGTCATTAAAGAGAAGCAGAATTCCTCATTATATACCTAAATTTACGGTGTTATTTCTATTATAATGTGTAACATAAGCCCTTAAAGAATTGTTACATAACCTGACACATAAACATCCTGCAACATTCTGCTGTTTGCATTGTGTATATGTACACATTTAGTAACTGAACAGCTGAGTGTCACACTGTGCAGTTATGAGGTTAGGATCGAGATTTAGCATGTTATATTAAAGTTTGTAATGTTGCAGAAATTCCGAACATCATAACCTAGAGACAGTGACGGAGTACTGGTACCTTACTGGCAAGGACTGTGTCCATGACCTGTGGAGATACTGACAGGCTAGTGCAGCTGTTGGCTACTGCAGCCAAGAGCATAACGCACAACAGGCATTGTCGGTCACTGCTAAATGGGAAAGGTAAGTAATGAACTGGTTTTTTATATATAGCATTTATGGTAGGGTATTGTGGTGGTTTGTGTCTGTTTATACTGATGAAGAATGGTGAACAGGTAATGCTTGTGCAAACGTGGAGGTTATGTCCATATGTGTGTGTGTGTGTGTGTGCGTGTGCAGTTTGAGAAAGATAAAGATAGATGCACGGGTGTGCATGCACACACAGACATACACACATGAGGATCGGTTGGTAAGGTACCTTATCTTGCAAGTTTTTTGTTAATGCATTTGGTCAGTGGGAGGTTACAGTTGCAGGGTGGAAGGGTAACATTCCACAGGCAAATGTGTGGGGCTCTGAAATAACACTTACGAATATTATTGTAGAGTCTCTGAAGACAGTACATCACAAACTCCTTATTGCTGTGAAACCTTACAAGCATCTACTGCCTCAAAATCAGTAATATAATATAAAATATAAAAAGTATCATATTAGAATTGGCTGAAGAAATTATCAAAACACGAGAAAAGCAACGAGTGGTGGGATGAAGAATGTAAAGAGGCCATCCCAAAGAAAAATATTGCCAGAAAGAAATGCTTACAAACAAGAACCAGCTCAAACCAAGAACAATATACACAAGCAAGAAAAGAAGCTAATAAGATCTGTAAAGAGAAAAAGAAGCAATGGTTAAATAATAGGCTAAAACAAATAGAAGCAGCACAGAAACAAAATGTAACAAGAAAGTTTTTTTTAAGGACATACAAACATTCCAAAATGATAGCTCTCCTCCCATATTTACTTGTAAAGATGAAAATGGTACATTAAAAACAATAAGCAAGAAGTTCTGGATAGATAGAAACAATATTTTGCAGATCTCATGAATACGGATAAAATGATCACCGATCAAACCCAAGAAGAAAGCTTCAAAGAGAATGAAATAGAGATAGAACAGCCAACTTAAAGAGAAGTAAGTGATATAATAATCAAATTAAAAAAGAATAAAGCCCCAGGTACAGACAATATACCTGCTGAACTAATTAAGTATGGAGGATATATACTAAAACATAGAATGTACAAATTAATATTACTAATCTGGAATAAAGAGCAACTACCTACAGAATGGCTGCAAGGGATAATTTGTCCAATATACAAAAAAAAATGTGACTGAGCAATATGTTCCAACTACAGGCCGATCATGTTACTTAACATGGCGTATAAGATATTCACAATTTTTCTGAACAACAGACTGTCAAAAATTGTGAACTCTAAACTGAGTGAAGCTCAGGCAGGATTTAGACCAAACAGATCAACATTAGACAATATATTTATTATACGTCAGACATTTGAAAAATGCCATGAATACAGTATAGATCTCCATCATATATTTGTCGATTATCTACAAGCCTTCGACTCTATCAATAGAAATAAAGTAATAGACAGTCGAAATGAATATAATATTCCATCCAAGTTAATAAAATTAATAGCATTAACACTCTCGGGAACAAGCGCAATGGTAAAAATAAACAATGAACTCAATGGAAAACTTGATGTTCAAACAGGGGTAAAACAGGGAGACCCCTTATCAGCCACACTCTTCAGTATTGCCATGGACTGTATATTAACCTTTAGAGCTCGTGCGTCCTACCGTTTAGGACGGCATTTAAATACCTCCGCGGTCCCTCATGGCTCGAGCGTCCTACCCTCTAGGACAGCCACAGCCTCAGCCGTTTAAATAATTCGCTCTCAATATATTTAGGGAGATTTCACTCATTTTTAGCACCACACTAGAAGTTTTTCCA
>Ga0131853_10006827_pt1 | contig 20607 bp, 15 predicted proteins | sample TergutLab28metaG_FD_92764 | JGI IMG/M metagenome (GOLD analysis project Ga0131853, IMG submission 92764) | Labiotermes labralis P1 segment gut microbial communities from Petit-Saut dam, French Guiana - Lab288 P1 (version 2) (version 2) | ecosystem: Host-associated > Arthropoda: Insects >...
CCTTCAATAACCCGTTGTAGAAGGCAGTTTCTACGCAAAATGTGACCAATCCAGTTAGCCTTCCGTTTACTTATTTCATGTAGGATATTCCTCTGCTCCTTGACTCTAAGTAATACTTCTTCATTTCTCACGTGGTCGGTCCATCTAATCTTTTCCATCCTTCTCCAGCACCACATTTCAAAACTCTCTAGGTGTTTCTGATCTACTGCCCGAAGCCTCCAAGTTTCAGACCATATAAAGCTATGCTCCAAATGTAGCACTTCACTAGCTTCTTCCTCAATTCTAAGTCCAGTATGCTAGTAAAAGAACCCTCTTCTTGTTGAATGCAGCTTTAACCATAGCAATCCTGCATTTAATTTCACAAGTGCATCTTTCATCATTTGTTAAAATGCTACCCAAATATTTAAAAGATTCCACATTCTCTAGTTGTTTTTGGTCTATCATAATTTTACTGGGAAAGGTTGTCTTGAAATTCTCATTACTTTTGTTTTTTCCACATTCATTTCCATTCCATAGCATCTTAAAATTTCAATTAGTTTATCAATGATATCCTGTAGCACCTTTTCTTCCTTAGCCAGTAACACAAGGTGATCTGCATATTTCACAGTGTGAATGATTTTCTCTCCTATTTTGAAGTCTCCAAACCCTTCCAGAGCTTCCTTGTAAGACATTCGCCATACAAGTTGAACGGAATTGGTGACACAGCATCCTTGTCTAACTCCTCTTCCAATCTTCACACTTCTTGTCTCCCCTGGGTTCAGTCGTACTTTAACACTCGGAGCCATGTACACATTGCTAGTCAGTCTTCTTTCACACCGGTCAATACCAGTTCCCTTTAGGATCTGCATTAATTTGGTCCAGTTGACTCGGTCAAATGCCTTCTGCCAGTCTATGAAGCAAACACATAGTTCCTCATCTAACTCTAAGGTTCGTTCTGATATTATTCTCAGCATTACAGTTGGACCCCTAGTTCCTTTTCCTGTTCTAAATCCAAACTGATTTCTGAATACATTCTCAATTTTCTTTTCAATCCTTCTTCTAAATATCTCAAAGTATTCCTTTTTGGCTCTATCTGTGGCTCTTTCCAATTCGTTCTTCAGCCTCCTGTAGTTCTTCCTCCTTTTGTCAATGTTGACATTCTTCCTTTTCCTTCTTTCATCCATTTTACTGATCATTTCCTGTGTAATCCATGGTTTTCTTGCTCTCTTCTCAACTTTCCCAACCAGACCACTGATAGTATCTAACTCACACATTACTTTATATCGTTCCACTACACTTTGACATTCCCGCTGTCATAACCATTTGCACCGAGTTTCTCTTCTAGAGTATCCTGCACTCCTTGTCATTGAGCATATAATTTTTCCAAATCCCATTATGGTCTTCTCTTTTGGAAATTATATTTTTTTTCAATATCGTACAGATCTTGGCAACTAGTAAATTGTGGTCAGAGTCAATATCTGCCCCAGGCAGTGTTTGCACATCCATCACACTGGTTCGGAATCGATGTTTCACAAGTATGTAGTCCAACTGATGTCGACTCCGATCTCCTGGTGCCTTCCATGTATACAGTCTTCTCTTAGGCTTCCTGAACCATGTGTTGGTGACAGTCCATTTCTTTCACAAAAGTTAATAAGCATTTGACCCCTGTGATTTTTTCTTCCTATGCCATGTGGTCCACCAATGTTTCTATATGATTCATCTCCAACAACACTATTCCAATCCCCATTATGATGGTGTTTGTGTCACCCATTCCATCTTCTTAAAAAATTTCTTCATTTATGTCATACAGCTCTTCCACTTCCATCATCTTCATGCTCTGATGTTCGCGTGTACACTTGCATCATCAAAATACTTATCAGCTTTGCCTGTTATTTAATAGCAATGATTCTGTCATTATAAACAGTCTTCTTAACAACACTTCTCACTGTACTTTTGTACACCAGTATTGCCACACCTTTTTCAGCCCGTTCACCTACAGAATAATACACTGTATACTCGCCTCTTATTTCACCTTGTCCTTTACCTCATACTTCACTGACACCTAGAATGGACACTTTGTTCTTCTGCATTTCCTTTTTCAAATTTTTCAATTTGTCCCCTAGAATCAAGGTTCTTACATTCCACGTTCCAATCTTGTAGCTGTGCTGTTCCTCCTCCTTTTCTTTGTAATCCTTGCTGTAGCGCCTGCTGCTGGATTTTTCCCCTAGAAACACTCCCCCCCAGAGAATCAATTGGAGGAGTAGTTTACCTCCAGAAGTACATTACATCCAGTAAAATTAAAGATATATTGATTGTTGTAAACTTCATTCATTCATTCATTCCATTGTCATGTGCAAAATGCAATGATTCCTTGCTGTTGTCAGGAGCTGTTTCCAGTTTTCTCTGCTATGTACTTTTTCTTGCCACCCTTCTCCACCAACTATCTTCCATCCTCTCTCACTTCATCTTGCCATCTATTTCTACCTCTCAATCTTTTTGTTCCCAAATTCATATATAGTATTCGTTTGGGAATTCTATATTCTTCCATTCTCTGTACATGCCCAAACCAACGTAATCTGTTTAACCTTATTGTCTCTGTTATAGTAGGTTTTTTAACCCTTGCATACATTTCTTTATTGGTTAATATCCTCCAGTTTTCTTTTTCTTTGTCATATACTGGGCCTAAAATTCTTCTGTACACTTTCCTTTCAAAAATGTTCATTTGCTTTCCATCTTTCTTTGTTAGTTTCCAGGTTTCTGATGCATATGTTAATGTTTTGTTTATTATTATGTTCTTTAATCTTAATTTTAGTTTCTTTGATATGTTTTTATTTTAAAAAAAATTTTTGTAGCATGAAGTATGTTTTGTTAGCATTTTTTATTCGTTCTTGCAAATCTATTTGGTTATTGTTATCTTCAATAAGTATAACTCCTAAATATTTAAAATTTTCATCTCTTTCAAATTCGTAATTTTTTATTTTCAAATGTCCTAATTTTATTTGCTTTAAACTGTTTTTCCTTCCACTATCATATATTTTGTCTTTTTTGGTTTATCTGTAGTCTGAACTTTCTGGCAATGTTTTCCATTTTTACATACAGTTTTTTATTTCTATTTAATTTTTTCCAATTAATACAATGTCATCTGCATATGCTAATACATTCAGTTGTTCTTTACCAATCTTTATACCACTAGGAACCATTTTTATACTTTGTATCACTTTCTGTAATGCCAAATTAAAGGATGACATTGTTCTATTCTGACCACACTTCTTGTCTTTTGTACACATGTTTTACGCATATTTATTAATTTGGTAGGAATTTTAAATTCTTCCTTACATTTTCATAGTGTATCTCCTCGTGTAGAGTCATATGCCTTTTGAAAATCAATGAATAAATAAATATTGTACACTCTGATTATACTCCCAAATTTTCTCATTTATTATTTTTAATGCAAATATGTTGTCAATTACTGATCTCTAAATCCATTCTGATAGTTCCCCATAATTTTTCCAATATATAGTTTAATTTTTCCCAGTATTATATATGACAAAATTTTGTAAGCTGCATTTCCTAGTGATATTCCCCTGTAATTCTTACACCTATCTCTCACTCCTCTTTTGTGTATAGGAACTATTATTGTTTCTTTCCATTCTTCAGGTATCCTTTTCACCTCCCAAATTTGTCTTACTACTAGTAGTTCCTAAATTCTATTCAGTAGTTTATCTCCTCCATATTTTATTAATTCTGGATGTATTCCATCAGTTCCAGCCACCCTGTTGTTTTTTTAAGTTTCTTATTGCCTTTTTTACATCTTCTAATAGTAGTAAGTTCTTCTACACCAACTTCAACTTCACTAATTTCCTTATTTCCTTTTTTGATTAATTCCCATGTTTCTTGTGTGTTCAGTAATTTGTCAGAGTTTTCCTTCCATAGTTCTGCTTTCTCCTTTGTATTCCATTTTTGTTCCTAATTATGCTAAATTTATGTTGATATCCTTTCTTAAATTGGTTTACTGTTTGATACATCTTCCTTGTGTTGTTATACTTTTGATACTCTTCTGTTGAGTCTATTACGTTTTTCATGTATACCTTTTTCTTCTTCCTAATTATTTTGTGAGCTTCTTTTCTTTTATGGTGATACTCCTGCTCTTCTTCTCCCTTCTTCCTTATGTCAACCACTTTTCTCTTGCTTTCTTCATTTGTTCGATTGCAAATTTGCATTCATCACACAATTTATTTTTAAATGTTTCTATACCTTCATCCTTTTCTGTAAGCTGCTGTTGTTTCCTTAATTATTGTTTTAACGTTCTCCCATTTATCATTAATACTATTGTCATACTATCTTCATTGTCCAAATTTTCCAGTATTTCAAACCTATTATTAATCTCTATAGCATATTCTTGTTTCCACTTTGGATTTTGAAAAATATGCACCATTTTTCTTTTCTCATTATATTTATTTTCAGTTTTTACCCTTATTTTCACTTTAAAATTTATCTTCAATAAGTTGTGATCTGATCACATGTCTGGTCCCCTTAGTCCTCTGATGTCTGTTATTGCACTCCTGAATCTATTACTAATTAAAACATTGTGAAGAAATTCTAATACATGTGGATATCTTGAGGGAAGTTAAGAGTGACATAGTGGTTCTGTGTTCCAGGCAAAGTGTTAGTGCACTGTGTAATGGGAATGTCTAGATCTAGTACCTGTGTGTTATCATACCTGATGATCAAAGAAGGTTTTACTGCTACTGAAGCAGTGAGAAGAGTCCGACTTCATCGTGATATTCGCCCGAATGACGGATTTCTTCACCAGTTGGCAGAACTAGACAATAAACTAAGACGAGAAAGGGGCCGTATCGCCAGTCTCTGATAAGGACTTAAGAGTGGTGTTAAAACTTTAATAATACACATGCAAAAATAAAACTAAATTAACCATGGAAAAATTAATATTTAATCCATAACACATATCATAAATGCAGTGACATATTACATGCTCTTCTTTCAAGTTTATTAGAAGAGAACATGCCATGAGCTAAGAAACTCTAGCCAATATATAACAAAAATTCATTCACCCAACAGGAAGCATAAGCTCATCTTCAATTTACTTAACCTTTCAGGTAGTCCTGTCCCTCACGTGAAAATGTCTTATAACATGTTGATTTATTAACATTTCAGTGATAAGAATATCTATTTCCTTTCATAAAACAGTCAGTTGATAGAACTGTTAATGGTGGCTAGAATCACAGCTATGAGGAACATAGCACATCTGTGTGTCTGAGTGTTTTCCATTCAAATAACACTGGACAGGCAGCCAGATTATGACCGTCCCAAAGTTTGAGTTAATATAAGAAAATACAGAATTGGCTTGCAACAGAAGTATTTTAAATCTGAGATGAAAGCACCAGTTAATTTAAAAACTGCAAAATAATTCAAGAATTTATAGCCTACAACTTGTATATTATTGCAATTATCTTCAATTATACTCTCTGTATTTATGTAAAGATGTGCCTGTACATGTTACTTATAGTATCTCATGAATTGTGATGGAGTGTTAAGTACAACAAGCATTTTAGGCTCAGCGAAGGTTATTGTAGAAATATCAAAGACAAATATTCTACTGTATGTCAGACTGAGATACATGCTGGTATAAGTATGAAAGCACATTTCATTAAATTCATAGGATGTAACAGTGAGGTTTGTCAGTTCCTTAATGAATACCATTGTTTAAATAAAAAACAAATTTATTTATCCTTAACATAGTTAATAATTTTTGTATTTGACAGCCTCATGTACAATATCTACAAATATACTGTTTTCGAATACTGTATACTAATACCTCCTATTCTTGTATCAGTAAACATCCTCCTTTGCAAGACCTCATATCTCTATTTGCAGAATACAGTTGTGTACAAAACATGAAATTCTGTTTTACTCACACATATGTGTACAAAACACCTGAAAATTCATCTAGGTTTAATACAGAAGAATGCATCATATTGCTTTGAATGTAGGGCTTCATTTTGCATGGAAAATTGTATGAAATACATATGTTCTGAGTCAGTAAGGGAATACATACAGGGCATTTGAAACTTTTGCAGAAAATGCCACATAAGGTGTTTGCAAAGAGATGCAACCTACTTAAATTCACCTATTTTGGCAAAAGACATTAAAAATAGCATGACAACTATTCATACGTATTCAAAGAGTGCTAATGGCAGTAGTCATAATGCAATGTACCACAAATTCTGTGCATTCCAAAGTACATGTCCTCATTGGAGTGTTAAAAAAATGTAATTTCAGTTTAATGTGCTCAACTAATTCAGTTACATTTAATTTATTAATGCCCACAATGCAGATGGTGTGCTGGAATTGAGAGAGAGGCAGTAAAGAGGAAAGTAGTATTATGTTGGTGGTGGAAGGATGTGAGAGGATAAGGCAACCAGTACAATATGTCCTTATTGTTCTAGTGTCTTTGCCTGCTAATATTCTTGTGCAGTTCTGTGTTTTATTCCCTTATTAGCCCTTAAAATAATTCCAAAATAATGAATGGAAAACTTAACCATCTGGCAAATGGTAAGAAAGAATGAGCAAAGAGAGCGTGGATATCAGTAAGTCTTGAACAAACTTGGTTTGATTCAGTGTTATGAAGGAAATAAAAAAAGTGTGACACTGTGCCGCAGGAATCCAAGAAACTCTAGATATGGGTTTCCAACCTTTTATGGCAACTGACCACACCCGCTACTGTGGGCTGGTTCATGGACTGCTCATGGAAAAATAAAAATAAGTGGCATAACTAACTGCCCAAATTTTTGTGTAATTCTTATAGTACATACATAATTTACAATTGTGGCCACGGCTGTGGTTGGAAACCCATGCTGTACACAGGTATATTCATATTACTGAGGAAAAATGAAACCTAAGTGTGCAGTTGCTATTATAGTGCAAAAAATGTAATGGAAACATTGGAGAGATTGAGGATTGTATCGCAAAAAGAAATGTGGGTTTCCAAGGTTCTCCCAGTTACTGATAAATGCCCACATTATTAAGACCACTGAACAGATCTCCCTGAAAACAATGGCTGTGTTTACCCCCACCTAATGCAACCTCATTACCATGGCTGACAGATCAAGGTGTCATAGCTTTACATTGTGTAATTAGCAACTAAAGGATAAAGAATGTTGGCAGCAATGTAGCTATAACAGATGGAACTTGCATCACAGAATTATGCAGAAATGTGCCAGTATTATGTAGGCATGGTGTGTGGTAAGAATTATTGTCACACCTTTTGAACGTAATCGCATATGAGCTGCCTTTGGTAATGAGACAAACATTCAGAGTATTGCCTTTCTAATTGCAGGATAGTTTTAATAATGTGGAGGAAATAGATGATGAGTTCCTGGAGTGCTATTATGATGTATCAACTGATGAATTAAAACTGCATGAAGAGCCTGGCCAAATTAAAACACAAGGTGGTGGTGATGAAACAAATTTGCCAAGTGACAACATTTTGCAAAATACTCTAGGAAAAACAGAAGGTTTGAAATAACCTGAAAACAACTGTTAAGACAAGATACAGAAAAAAAAAGTCGGCTTGTTATTAACTCCTGCATGAGAAGTCGTGGGTTGAGAATCAACTGAAGACAGAAAATTTTTAAATAAATCAGGCCAGCAACACCACCGAATATTTATGGCAACAATTTGTCAGTAACTCTGATGGCCATACTTTCAGGACACAGTAGCGCTGATCTTTTGACCAATTAAATCCCCTTCTCATCCATTGCCATCACTTGCCTCATCATTCTCTTCAAGTGGATTACAAAGGTCCTCCAATGGTACAGTCTCCTCAATCATCACCGAAGCAGCTCAATGATTACCATCATGTCGGTTATCCAACCATTCAGCAATGTCCATTTATCCCTCCATGTCACTGTTTCACACATTGTTAGGGGTCTTGTAAATTATAACATGATACAGACAGCCAGTGAAATTTAATAGTAATGACAGTGTAATGTAAATTAAGTGGAAGGGGGAAAATCTGGACAGAGAAATAACTTCTAAGGTTGCATATAAAACTACAGCTGAATGTTCATTAGGAATCTGTGAGAGGGAATTTCTTTTGGAATGTGTTGTATGTACACTTGTGTACACTTATTGTACTGGAGTATGTAGTTACTAAAAAAAAATTCTCAAATGTGGGAAAATGATCTATGGACTCTCTAAACTTATATTACTAGTTCCTGGTATTGTGTATTTTAAACTTACAAAAAATTTCAATCTCTTCTGGTGTTTATTCTCAACCGAGTTCCTTAGCTTAATTCAAAATATTTACAGTTCTTTGTACCGAAATTAACAATTTGCAATCACATGCAGCAAAACTGAAATTGTTACAAGTTATGGCATAATTTCATATCAGCAGTTCTGTCCACATATTTCTGTTTAACACCAAAGTAACACAAAATGTTTTCAATGAATTTCTTGCATTTCACTTTTTGGGCTCAAAAATTTGCAGGAAATATGAAAGTTATGCAGAATAGTTAAGTTTTACTAGGTCATTACACCAAACACACTTTTGCTATTGTGCTCTGGAAGAGCTAACAATAACAGCAGCAGCAATGCAGATGCATGAAATATTTCATCATGGTCTAATTAAATGTAATTAAAGGTTGCCAGTGATTTAGAATGTACCAATCGCCATGTAAACTTTAAAACAGATGTATTTAAAATTATGAAAAAATTACAAGACATTTTTTTCATTAGAGAGAACAGGATTCAAACTTGATTCTACAATAGAGCATTACAAACTGAACTCAATATAAGTGAAGCTTACTACTACTACTACTAATGGAGATTCTGATGAGACAGTGGAACACATCATAATGCATGCCCAATATTGGCAAGAGAACAATACATAAAGAGACATGATAGAGTGTGTGCTCAACTACAGTTTAACATATGCAAGGAAAAAGGGGTAACATTAGACAGCGAACACTGGTGTGCCCATGTACCAAAATCAGTCGAAACAAGCCATGAAGGTAAGGTTACCAAATTACGGAACCACAAGTGCGAATCGACAACCCAAACAATAAACTGAACATCATAATCTGAGATGATAAAAAATGAACATGCATGTTAATAGATGAAGCAATTCATGGAGACAGAAATGTTATCAACAAAGAAGCTGACAAGATTTTAAACTATAAAGACCAACTAAAAGAAATTCAACACGTGGAATGTGAAAGCAAAAGTGATATCAGTAATTAGAGGGGTGACTGGAACCATTTCAAAATCACTCAGACAATAACTGAGCAACATAGCAGGAAAGCACAAACTTAAGAAACTACAAAAGCAGCCACACTGGCCACTGGACACAAACTATGAAAAGTGTTAATGTAAAAGTACAAAACATTTCACAGGCAAAGCAGCATTAAATGTAACACAAATTGTGCTATAGGGTATGCCATTAGGAGGGCTCAGGTAAACCAGGATGGAATGAAATTAAATGGTACACATCAGCTTCTGGATTATGCTGATGGTGTTAATATTATGGGAGGAAGTGTACATACAATAAGAAAAAATGCAGAAGCTTTAGTAGTTGCTGGTAAGGAGATTGGACTAGAAGTAAATGGTGATAGTTTTAAGTACATGGTTATTTATCATGATCTGAATGCAGGACGAAGTCACAGTATGAAGACTGATATTAAGACCTTTGAAAGGGTGGAAGAGTTCAAATATTTGGGAACAACCTTACATAAAAATTCTATTTAGGAAGCAATTAAGAACACAAATCAGGGAATGCTTGCTATCATTCGGTGCAGAATCTTTTGTCTTCCAGGTTGCTATCCAAAAATTTAAAGATTAAAATGTACAGAACTATAATTTTGCCTGTGGTTTTGTATGGGTGTGAAACTTGGTTGCTAATATTGTGGAGAAACATAGGCTTAGGGTATTTGAGAATAGGGTGTTGTGGAGAATATTTGGGCCTAAGAGGGACAAGGTAATAGGAGAGTGGAGAAAACTACATATTGAGGAGCTTAATAATCTGTGTTTCACACCCAATATTGTTTGGGTGATAAGAATTGAGAAGAATGAGATGGGCAAGGCACATAATGCATATGGGGAAGAGGAGATGCGTATACAGGGTTTTGGTGGGGAAACCTGGGGGAAAAGAGAACTTGGGAGACCCAGGCATAGATGGGAGGGTAATATTAAGATGGACCTTCAGGAAGCGGGATGTGGAGGTTTTGGCTGGATCGAGCTGGCTCAGGATAGGGACAGGCGGTGGGCATTTGTGAATACGGTAATGAACATTGGGTTCCATAAAATTCCCCAATTTCTTGACTAGATGGAAACTGGCTAGCTTTTCAAGAAAGACTCTGCTCCATGTTGTCAGCAAATAAGTAAGCAGCACAAATTGTAAATACAGAACAGCTGCAACACTATATACTCTAGAAACCAGGTTTGCTTCAAGTATATAAATGTAAATGCCCTGCATACAGGTGATAACAAGGATGATGATGATGATGATAATAATGGGACATCTGTCATAAGTGATACAACGGTGGACTTTAACAGACCCAATACAGTGTTCATCAATAGGAAGTACAAAAAAGAACTAGTAACAGATATTGCACTTCCCTTGACCCATAACCTTTTCAGTACTGAGACAGAGAAATTTATGAAATATGACAATCTGGCCCTGGAAATCACAAATATCTGGAAGCATAACAGTGTATTTATACATGCCTTAGTCATCTCAGCAGCAGGAGTGGTTACCAAAAACTAACTAAATACTAGAGAATATAGGTTTAACCAAAAACATCTTAGGAGTAGGGAAAAAAGCAGTACTAGTACAAATGTGTCACAAAGTATGCAGATTCCTAGGACATGTCTCTTAGGGGACAGGATGAATTTCCTTCCCCTGACAACCTAATCCCACCAAAAATTTGGGATAAGTGAAGGTTTCCCAGTAGATAGATACTGAGAAGTGTTATTAAGTCAACGACAGTAACAACTATAATGCTAATGATGATGATAATTTCAATAACAAAACAACAACAGAGAAAAGTACACTGTCAATCACAACTAACGATGCTTATTACGCGATCTCATTTAAATTCAGACAACATGTACTGCAGTACTGTGTTAATATACTGAACGTACTACCTGACAATCACCCACTTCAGCTGAAACATGTTGTACAAACACTACCCAAATATATATATATATATACACACACATATAAACATCCTTAGTTGTGACTGAAGGTGTCTTTGTATCATTATCATCATCATCACCATCAGTATCAGTATGAAGTCAGACAAGATAAGTGCAACTTGCATACTGTGTGTTTCCACCTTCACTTGTAAATTGCTTTGGTATCTTTGAAACTGTAAGTATACAGCTCTTCACCTCAACCTGGGACAGTGGTGTGTGGATAGGTAAGAGCTGACTTCTGTGTTACTGCAATTGATGGCAAAGACAAATTGCAGTGCTAAAGAGTGATTACATTTGAACTTTACCATCTGGGAACAGGGATGTCAATTCTTCCACTCCTATGGGAATCATTTGAATAAGTAAATAAATATATATATACACACACACAATTTGGGTGTAGCAGTGCCTCAAGAAATAAGGGATTCTGTATCTCACAGTAGGGCTGAAGTGGCCCAACTCCACATTAGCTTGATGATGATGATGATGATGATGTCAGCAAGGCTGGCATCCATATTTTAACCTCTTTTTTATGGGAGGGAATGAAGGCCTTAATGGTAACGACACTAAAAAAAATGCACAGGCAGTAAACGTTAACTGTGCAGCTGATAAACACGACGGGTCTATGAGCTCTAAGGGCAGACATTCAACTGCCGCTACAGAACAGTTTTTTAATGGCCTACCAGCCTAGGGCCCTTGAAAAATAGCATTCTTTTGTATTATTATTTAATTTGTTAAGTTATAACCAAACATAATTATTTTACATCAGGTGGTACCTTTATGAGTGACATCCACCTAACTTGTGGCCCCATTAATTATTTAAAACCTCCCTATTAATCGGAAAGATATGCTGTACGCTTTCTCTCAATTTTCACTTTGTACTTCTTTTTACTTTTCTAAGAAACTAAGATGAAAGAAGCATGTCTATGAAATATACATATATATAGATATGTGTGTGTGCACGAGTGTGTAATGAATTATTTGCCAAAAAAGAAAAGTATTCTAAACTTAACTAAATGCAGCAAATATTTTGCGTCAGACACTTTTATCTTCTGTAGGAGTAATGTGCTGTTACTGAGAAAATGAAATGATATATTTCATTCTGATTGCTTACAGAAATAACACATATATCCAGGTTAATAAAAGCCATCTTTGCAGCATAAAAGAGTATTCTATATTCAGATCAACAAGACATCCTCATTGATATACATCTAGTATTTACAGTAAACAACCATGTGCTTGAAATGAATTATGAAATCAGTACACATTAAAAGCTTATAAAATCTTATTCAGAAAGGAACATTCTGGTACTCTATGGTGTAATTATTTTCACAGTATTATGTGTTGCATTATTAGCTTATATGTCATATCTACCGAAACAATAAACACAAAATATTATATTTGTGGCAAAAAACAATAAAACCAGTAATAATGAACATAAAGGAGCAAGAAACAGGAGGGCATTTAGGAAGGGCGTGTTTTCAGTGTTATTTCTTGAAGTCACACTCAAATACTTTAGTAACAGTAATACAAGCTTTTTAATGCTGTTCTGGAATAATCCATTATTAGCTCAATTTAAGCAGTTTTATGCTACTGTGGTGGCACTACAAGCAACTGGGTGTCTTCATTGCTTGAGAGGTATGACAGTAGACTTGTTGATGATGTGACACTTTCTCTGCTTGGAGATCCAGATGTCAAGGTGGAAGTAGATGAAAAAAGAGGAGAATAATTTCCTTCATCGCCAGCTTGTAGTTCTTGTTGAAGGTCAACAAGGCATGTGTCATACAATTCAACACGAGCAGGAAGAACTCCCTGTTCTCTGGATATCATACTAAGTGCTGTACTGGTAGATAGAGCATTGTGGTTTGAGTTTGTAGACTTGTTTTCATTTGTTACATGATCAGAAACAATAATGGATTCTCGCTGCTGTGAAGCTAATGATGTTTCCAGGGTAGCTGAAATGGGAATGGATGGAGTGTGACATGAAATAGGCAATGGAGGAAAGTCTGAATAATGTGATGTTCTGTGCCAAGAGGGAGTTGTTCCTGGCAATACAGGGTCAGCTGCAATAGGAGAGGTACCACTACTGACAGAATTTCTCTGTGATCTTCTCCGCCCACTTGAATACCTCTGAGAGGATCGTCTACTACTATGATGATGGCGTATGTTTGGCGAATAATGCTCCGACGTTGCAAGGGTAAATGTTCGACAACTACTTGGTGGAGCAATGCGCTGTAGTTGCTGGCACTCGCTTACTGCAACTGTATAAGCAGGTGGTGGTTCACGGTGAAAGAAATCATCTTGATGAGGGACTGACCTCAGTCCACTGGAAATGTGACTGATGTCTTCATGATGGATACTGTAATTATTAGACACAGCAAGACGAAGGCCGTAAAGACGACACATGCAACCAACCGCAATGACCAGTAGTAAGCCACAGATCAGTGAACCTATGATGGCTGCTGTAATGACAGAGAGCTGTGAAGCAAAAAAAAGAAAAATAAACTGCAATGGAAGATCTGTGGAACATTTTGATGCTAGCATGTTATGTAATCTACCATGTTACATACCATTATTTACAATAATTTTACTTTAATTCATCACAATCCACCATACTGTTACAGTCTTCAATTTTATCAAGCAACAGAAAACTCAGTGTTCTGAAAGATTATCAAGACAGTACAATTATTACTAAACCCTGAAAAATTTCTTTGAACCAAGCATATTTTACATGATGAAGAAGTTGCCATTTGTCAGAATGAATGTTGCAAACTTATTTAAAATTGCAGTATGACATCATATGCAGATATGTAATAAGACAGACCAACACATGGAAGTTTAATAATAATATTCTCAAGAATCATACAGAATACTAAAAACAACAGTTACTTAAATCAGGGCTCCAGTACAAACAACTTCAATCCATGCAGGATTTGAGATTCTCACAGCAGTGTTAGTGAGGATTCACATCTTCTGGGATGTGATATTGTGTTGGGTGAGTGGTTCCCAACACTACAAAGGAATATAGCATTCAATTTTCAAGAGCAGAGCAGTCCAATTTTCCCAGACTGCTTAACCCCTGAAGATCACTGCACTAACATTCATTCAGGACATCAGGGATCACAAAACATCACAACCCAGAAGCCCTGGATCCTCAAAGTAACTCTAGTGGCCAATCGCTCAAAGTCTCACAATATGCTTCATGCAAAGAGTATTTTGATAACTGTTTATTGCATACTAGCTATAATTTCAACATGAATCTCATTTCTTTACATACACACTTCTTCATTGTACTTACAAAGCAGTCACAATTATTCCAGATTAAATAAGGCACAAGAAAAAATACTGCACACATACTATCATATGCAACAAACTTCACCTCAGTAAACAAATGCACTTGACACAAACAGAATAGAAAAAAGTTATTGCTTCTAATACTGAACAGTACTTCACTCATTACCTGTGTTTATACCTAGTTTATGGTTATTCTGAGTACAGTATAACTCATTGCTCTGTAAATGTAAGGCAACATTATAGAAAATACACTTATCAATTGTACAGGTAATGGGGCTTCATGACTGAGGGTTAGATTTTCATGTTTCCAATGCATTTTGCTCCATCTACCATATGACTCTTCTATATTTCAAAATTAAATATACTGTGGCCCAGAGAAAACTTTCTTCATTTAGGGTTAAATTTTCAAGATCAAGAATTACATTCTATCACTCTGCAACTCAAGATAATGTGTGTGTGTGAGTGAGTGAGAGACAGAGAGCAAGATAGGGGATTTCACAGCATTCAGGAACCATAAATCTGGTATTTTTACCTTCACACAACTTTGTTCATCAATGGTGTCACCACAGTCTGCTTCATCTGAGTTGTCTCCACAATTCTGTACTGAGTTGCAATGTTCAGAAGGTATGTAACAACCATCACCATTGGCACAGGCAATTTTACCATCACAGTTCTTCTCTGTAATAATGCACAAAAATTATATCTGAATACTATGGAAATAGTAGTATTAAAGTGAAACTTAATGAAGTGGGTGAAGGTGTTGACTGGCTTCATCCATTCATACTATTGTTTAACACTTCACACCATTACTTGATTTTATTAAGGTAACTATTAACATGCTGATTCCAGTGGTCATGTGGTATAAGGCATGGGTCTGCGGCCGCTCAATGGCTGGGATTGTGGGTTCAAATCCTGCCAGGGCATGGATGTTTGTCTCTGTGGCATGTCCAATGAGTGTGATCATGAAGTCTTATACGGGGAGGCCATGACCCAAAATCTGGTTGATGAACCATAGTAAACAAACAACCTAGTAACATACTAATTCCTGAAAAAGTATTTCTGGCTGTAGTGAACATGACGTCCATCTCCAGACACCAATTTTTCTAATTCTGACCCTACTTTTTTCATTCCTTCAGAGGTGTGGGTTGTAGGTATTAAAGAATGTTGTAAAACAGCTTCTTTTGTACAGAACGTACACACACAGAAGAAGACTGAAACTAATGTTCACAATGCAAAGATGTATAGATTGCAACAAAATTTCCTTAACAACAAGAAAGCTACAGCCCTATTTCAACATAAGTGGGTCTATAGTTCTGTATAGGAAAAAGGTTTAGAATAAAAAACTAAGCTATCATAACACAATTTTCATTAGCACATTCACAGTGGACTGAATGCTAGATTACCCTTGCAGCCTAGCCAGTATTTGTTAAGCTGAACATTTCTTCACACATATTAAAAATACAGATACTTCCATCAGTTTTTCTTTCATGTGTTGCCTGAACTGTTCTCTATTGATTCTTGAATAGAGTAAGCCTCCATTACCAATTATGATATGAACCACAAGAACAAATGCTTGACTCTCAGCCATAATGTAAATCTCTACTTACATTTAGACAGAGGAAGTTCTGACCAAACGTGAAAAGCTGTACATGTAACTTAACAAAACACACACACACATACTTAGTCACAAATTAGTAACTTACCACATGTCATTTCATCGGAGTAATCACTGCAGTCTACTTTGTTATCACAAAGTTGATGATGTTTATAGCATCCTTCACCTGAATGGCATGCATATTCACCAGGGCATTTGTTACAGTCCAACTCATCTAAACCTGACATGCAGTCCCTTTCTCCATTACAACGCTGAGTCACATTGTTGAAACAATGTGTCTCTTGGTCCATGCATGGAATTTCATCTGGACCAGAGCATGGCGACACTGCAATGACATTATACTTGATCCCTCTGTAGATTCTGGACATGTCACACAGACTATTTAAACATACCACTTCTGTACAGAAACTGGCTAACCACCATGTGTTGAATAATGTGTCATCACTGGAATTCAGAATGTAACCCTTAACATTATAAAAACAGGAAAACATGAAGGATCTACATACTGCATACAGGCTACATATATAATGGTTTGCAGAACTATTAATGTACCAATAGATGTAAAAGACTTATGCAAAATCCATAGGAACTTTACACTATCTCAGTGGCCTATTCTTTTGCAATCCTTGAATGATGATGTGTAATACAAACTGATTCAAATTTGGTTTTAGAATTCCTGCAGGAATAACACACCATGAAGTGTATTTTATATTTGTCTATGTTACAATGCGTGCAAAAAAAAAGTGTGAAACACAGGATATTAACATAAAACCTGAACAGCTTATGCTCAATTAAATGCCCCCAGAAGATAACCTAAGTAGCTGAAACATGGTAGGCTGAGAACATTGTATGATATTTTGTAGATTGATGGTCATTACATATGTATATCTTCACTGGGATTCCCTTCGTTTTGATGTTATAATAGACGTTTCATTACTGTGAAGAATTCTAATTCTTTGTCAAAAAACACAGTTACCTCAGCTGCAGTATATATTAACAGCTGTTGGCACAGTAACGGATGCAAACAAAAATTAAACAAACCACCCCACCTTAAATATTGGAAGTGGAATCTGCTTTATATTGCATATTGTACCCTTTCCATTTCAAGAACATAAGAGCTTTGTTTAATAATCTAGTGAAATAACTAATGACAATTATGCCAGCTGGTTTCTAAATTTCTAAGTCGCACAGGAACAGCTTTCATACAAGAGACTGAAGTGGAGTGTGGACCCTACAATAAAACCACAGCTGTTCTCCTACATCCTTCCCAATTATGAGCCATGTATAACTTACAACCACTTGATGATGCTCTCAGGTGCAGGTACTGCAACAGTTATAAAAAATCACCACACGCATTTAGATAGGAATCCCACTGATGCACAAATCAAGCACACACTGTCAACAAAGAATTCCTTGGGCTGCTTGCTATACCACCATTCCACATCCCTCCTGCACTTTGTCATCTGATGTGAATGTATGGTCTTTGAGGGCTTTTTTAAGCATCCAAAGATATGAAAATCGCACAGAAATAAGGCCAGGCTGTATGTGGGATTTTTGAACAGCTCCCACTGTGTGGCATTCAGTTGGTCCTGCAATCTTTGGGCTACGTGGAGTGGGCATTGTGGTGCAGTAGGATGATGCCATCAGTGTGTTTACCCAGGCACTTATTTTTGATCTTGCTATGAACTATCTGACATATTTTAAATAAGTCAACAGACCGACAATCACAACTGTGTTTAGACAATACTTTTAATTCTCAATCTGCTGCATGTTTTAACTTCTATTTACAGCCAACATCAGGAAAAGGTATTGAGAGTATACAAGAGGAAAAACATTACTAGTTATAATGAAGTAACATTATTATTTAACACACAGACAGAGATATCAATCATATAGTTTAGTTTTTTGGCCAAACTAAGTTCAAATTAAAAATATTCAAAATAATATATTACAGTCTTGTGATATTTTTGTACTGTAGCACCTACAGTATAATGGGGTGTTTCCAGGCCAATAACTCCTTTTTTCTTGCCAGGTTTAGTTACCACATTCTAATCAATGAGAAGTAATGCAGAAGCCTCCTTAAGAACAGCTATAAATATACAAACCAGAACCATTATACAGATGTGTATATTTAAACACACACACACACAAATTACAGAAGTACAGTTTATATTAATTTTGAAAGTGTATGAGGAGATCGAGATCTTGTCAATCTTGTATTAATAAAGCCATATCTGAATTTTATTTTGGCATTCCAATCGGGCTACTAGGTGCTTTGAGGGGGATTGGATAACATGAGTAACTGGAATTAATTAACTGAATTGAAGACATAGGGAAGAGCTAATAAATGTGTGTGTTTGTCTGAAGTTTGAGCACTGGTCTTGTTCAGTGAAGGAATGGCTATCTGCAGTTGGTTGTTATTGTGTTATTGGGATATTGGGAGGTACAGGCCTAGGGTTGTCGCTGTGGTCTAGATAGGTTGATTCCCTGTAAGAATGTCAAAGAATGCACAAGGAAAGACAGTGCGCTTATCAGTCAACTGATTGTCTTCCTTCCTTTCTTTATGAATATGAAATTTCCCAATATTCTAAGAGAGACAAGCAGCAGACAGCTGCTTCTTCATAGAACCAGGAACATGCTCATGCTTCTGATAAAGCAATATGTAATTAGCTATTTTCTATGTTTTCAATTCAGATAATTAATTTCAGTTATTCATATTAACTAACACACTTCCTAAAACTTTCATAATTTAAACAGAGCAGTGCACTTAGAATGCCTGAAAAAAATTTAAAAAATTGGCTGTGCAAATTATAATTAATTAGAATATGGTAGCCAGACCTGTCAAGAAGAAGGAGTTACTGGCCTAAAAACTCACTTTTATACAACAGGTACTACATCAGACACCACATGACTTTAGTACATTAATTTTAATATATTTAATTTTAACTTCATTTGGCTGAAAAACTAACATGCTGGAGAACTGTATGACTGAGATCTCAATCCATACTTTAAATTTTCTTCATAATAATTACTAATGTACTTCCTCTTTTACAAATTTGATACCTTTGCGTTATGATGGCTTTAAATAAAAGCCAAACCGTGAATCACATTTTACACACTGAAAATGCTGTCTAAAAATATTTGTGTTTGTCAATCTACTGCCACATTTATGTATTTTACTCAATCACAAGGGGCTGTCACACCTTAAAATTAGCAGTATCAGTTTACACTGACTGTGTCATTATGTTATTTGAAGTCCAAGAGCACGGGTCTGTAGCTGTCAAATAGCACAATGAATATCACTTTACTAGCGGATGCCTGTGTGTGCCTGCTGAGATGAAGCAATGTGTCTAAATGCATGTGTGCTGGTTTTCCTGTTACTTCAAAATGGTGTTGTCACACCTAATTGTCCACCATGATCCACTGCAGAAAGCAATCACCCTCAGTACAGTACCACTGCTAATGTTCCAGGAATACTGACAGGCAATGCTCCTTGCATGTGTGTCTGCAGACATGGGACCCACTGGGAAAAACCTTGTCATATACCAAATTCAGTGCAAATACATGTACAATGTAGATGTTCACACTCAGTTTCACTGACAGGGAATAAATGGTCTGATGTCTGTCTTTGCAAACAGCATTCTCCAGATCAGCAACAGTGTCAGCCTGTACCAGTTTTGTTATGTCCATCATTTGTTGCCTGCTCATTCAGAACATACGCAGCCAATCCACCACCAGTCTCAGTACACATGAAGCACCAAATACAGCATATGTCTGATCATAAATTTTGGTAGGCTGACAATGTTCACTGCTGAGAAACTGTATCACTGCCCTGTCCTGTCTCAATATATTTAATGCCAGGCACACTATCTGTAAGGGTCAAGGGGAGTTGGCTGGGTCATGCCAGTGTTGGCGTGTGCCGCAGGGTGATAGCATCGGCCTAAGGCAGGCTGCTGCCTATTCTCCAGTGATGGTAGATGTGAAGAGCATCTGTGCATGGTGAAAAGCCACATCGTATGAGAGGTGACCCTGTTTGCGCAGAATACAGCGGATCTAAAGGAGTACACCTTGAAAAACAATCCCAATCCCTCAGTGTGGGTGCCGTAGATATGGGATGAATGGCAGTGGGTGAGTCTGTCATGAACGGTGTGCTCTGGGATACCAGGCAACCTCCCAGATGTAATTAGTCTTACCAGGCATAGGGGCTCTGCTTTATGTACTGGATTTTCTCCCACACTTATGAGATCAGTATTAGTAAAACTGAGAACGTACCAGAACTCATGGAATGCTCCTTAACTGAGGATTCCAGTAAGGATTCCAAGGGGGGCTCTAGCCAAGGGCAATGTCTGTGCTCAGAGGCACCACAAGGGGCAACCAAGCAGATTCCATGCTCACATGGGGCCAGTGAGACTCCCATTAGCTGGGGGGGGGGGGGGGGGGGGGCGCGGCACTCTCCAGGTCACCACACAAACAGAGAGCAAGGTGAGGGGAAAAGAAGGAGGTGAGGA
>Ga0131853_10006828_pt1 | contig 20607 bp, 16 predicted proteins | sample TergutLab28metaG_FD_92764 | JGI IMG/M metagenome (GOLD analysis project Ga0131853, IMG submission 92764) | Labiotermes labralis P1 segment gut microbial communities from Petit-Saut dam, French Guiana - Lab288 P1 (version 2) (version 2) | ecosystem: Host-associated > Arthropoda: Insects >...
CAACTTCCCCCACCCTGAACACGTGAAGGATACTCACGTACACAACGAGCATAAGCTCACACCGCTACAAGCATTATACGACATTTCTCCATCATTTACAAGTCGTATTTTATCTCAAGGGCAGAAGCCCCACGTTGCTAAGCAAAAGCGCAGCTTTTGTGAAAGCAGCGTAGGGTGAACTGAATATTTGGCGGGGTTTTATGCCCCCGCCAAATAGCTTTACATTTTCTACGAAAATGTAAAGCCTTGATAGGGTGCAGTGTACGTTTAGTTTAACGTGCTCTGCGCTTTTTTGTTTTCTGTAGTGTGAGCCTTGCCGGAGACAAACGAAATAAACAAAAAAGGGGGTAGATACATAAGAAAAAAAGCCAAAAACAACAAACATAAAACTTAATAAAAAAGCAAGCCCAGGAAACGAAAAGCTCCCTGTGCACAATGCTTAATAAACGTACATAACATTTGGTTATGTTTTCTGTTGAAATATTTTAATTGGTATTATCTTATAATGGATATCTTGCGTGAGGCAGTTACACAAGATGCCTAAAGACCAACACCAGCGGGTGGCCTCCGGCAAGGCATCCTCTATGTAGTTGTTCTTAAACTTACAAACTTATATATCATATCTTAAAATCCTTTCATAATTAAGCCCTTTCCAATAAAACTTAGCCCATATACTTTTCTCCATTTTACTTTTTTACCGCATATGTTATAATGTAGGCATTATTTTACGGAGGATAAAGTATTGTATGTGTGAGGTCAGCTCTGAACCAATTTACCGCCAAATAGTAAACAATGTATTAGACAGGATAGACACGGCCGAGCTTTCTTACGGGGCAAAGCTGCCCACAGAGAGAGAAATGGCTGTCAACTTTGGCGCCAGCAGAGGTACAGTAAAAAAAGCCTATGCCGAGCTTGAAAAAGACGGCGTAATAAGCATTGTGTGGGGCTCCGGCGCATATGTGATTAAAAAAAACACTGAGCATAAGCGCCCCGAGCACGAACTGGGTGAAGCTTTTTTCCAAGCCCTTGTAGAAAGCGGGTTGACACCTAAAGAAGCGGAGGAGTATGCAAGTATTAGATACTCAAAGGCCTTTAGGCCGGGGCAGGTTAACATAGCCCTTATAGATAACTGCCCTGAGTGCTTGTCTGTGTTTGCCCGCCAGCTTAAAGAATTTAGAGGGCTGAAAGTAAGCTCTTTTCTGCCGGAGGATTTAAGCAGGTTTAAAAACCGGCACTTGCTTTTTGATGAGTTTGACCTGCTTTTGGCCGGCGAAAATACTTCTCCGGCCCTTCAAAGCCTTTTGAGCCACTCTAAAACCAAAATTTTGCCCTTTAATGCCGCACCAAACAAAGACACACAAATAGACCTGATAAAAATAATGAATTTTGAAAAGTCCGGCTTATTTTCAGACAGCCGCGCTTTTAGAGATATAGTAAACGCCTATTTTGAGCCTAAAGGCCGGCGGTATGGTGAGAAAGACCAGCTGCTTGCCAAGTGGACAGATAAGGACGGGTTTGACAATTTTGTGGCCGATAAAAGATATTTAATTATGCCGCCGCTTTACAGTATGGAGATAATGACTACGGTGTACGACGGGCTTTTTGACTTCCTTCGCCGCGGCGGAGACATAATAGTGTTCAACTATGAGATTGAAAGAACTTCCCTTTTGCATGTAGAAGAAAGAGTTCAGAAAATTTTATACAGCACTTAGTAAAACTTAATTTTACTTAAAGCGTCACTTAATTATCTTTAAAATAATGCTTAATTAATCTCTGAGTGCATATAAAACCTTGCTAATTAATCAGCCCCATGATATTATTGAAGCAAAGTAATCTAAAACCACTTAAAATTTAAGGAGGTAGAGAGCAAATGCTAACAAACGGTGAAATAGGCGCAGCTATGGAAGTTAAACTTGACAATATTCTGCCGGAGTATCCAAAGTTTCAGGAAGGTATAAGGAGAGCACCCTCAAGGGGCTTTAGGCTCACAAAAGAGCAGACTAAAACAGCCCTTAAAAATGCCCTCCGTTATCTGCCTGAACAACTGCATGAAACACTGGCAGGTGAGTTTCTTGATGAGCTTAAAACCTATGGCAGAATATATGCCTACCGCTTTAGGCCTACAGAGCGTATCTATGCCAAGCCATTAAACGAATATAAAGGCAATTGCGTTGAAGGCAAAGCCTTTCAGCTTATGATAGACAATAACCTCGACTTTGACGTGGCCCTTTACCCCTACGAGCTGGTTACATACGGCGAAACAGGCTGTCCTTGCCAAAACTGGCTTCAATACAAACTCATCAAAAAATATTTGGAAGTTATGAATGACGAGCAAACCCTTGTAATACAAAGCGGCCACCCTTTGGGGCTGTTTCCGTCCAGGCAAAACTCACCGAGGGTTATTATCACCAACGCATTAATGATAGGCGCCTTTGACAACATGAAAGACTGGGAAATAGCCCAGCAAATGGGTGTTGCCAACTACGGCCAAATGACTGCCGGCGGTTGGATGTATATAGGCCCTCAGGGTATAGTGCATGGTACATTTAATACCCTTCTTAACGCAGCCAGACTGTATCTTGGCGCAGGTGAGCAGGAGGATATGAAAGGCAAGCTTTTTGTGTCTTCCGGTCTTGGCGGCATGAGTGGCGCACAGCCAAAAGCCGTTGAAATTTCAGGCGGGGTTGGCATTATCGCCGAGGTGGACCATTCAAGGATAGTAACCAGGCACAGCCAGGGCTGGGTGTCTAAGGTGACAGCCAGCGCCAAAGAAGCCTTTGAAATAGCTGACGAATACATGAAAAAAGGCGAGCCTATGAGCATTGCTTTCCACGGCAATATTGTGGATTTGCTGCGCTACGCTGTTGATGCTAATATAAAAATTGACTTGCTCAGCGACCAAACCAGCTGCCATAACACTTATGACGGTGGTTACTGCCCCGCCGGCATAAGCTTTGAAGAGCGCACCGAACTACTTAAAAATGACAGAGATAAGTTTGTCAAGCTGGTTGATGAAACCCTTAAAAAACATTTTGAGCTTATAAAAACCCTCTCTGACCGCGGCACTTATTTCTTTGACTATGGTAACGCCTTCTTAAAGTCTGTTTACGATGCAGGTGTTAAAGAAATTTCCAAAAACGGTTATGATGATAAAGACGGCTTCATTTTCCCGTCTTATGTTGAAGATATTATGGGCCCCCTGCTCTTTGATTACGGTTATGGCCCTTTCAGGTGGATTTGTCTTTCAGGCAAGCCCGATGACTTAGATAAAACCGACGCAGCCGCCATGAGCCTTATTGACCCAAACCGGCGCGGCCAAGACAGAGACAATTACATTTGGGTGAGAGATGCTAAAAAGAACAAGCTCGTAGTAGGCTCCCAGGCCCGTATACTTTATCAGGACGCAGAGGGCCGTGTGCGCATCGCACTTAGGTTCAATGAAATGGTGCGTAACGGTGAAGTAGGCCCAATTATGCTAGGCCGTGACCATCATGATGTGTCGGGAACAGACTCACCTTTCAGAGAAACAGCAAACATAAAAGACGGCTCTAATATCATGGCTGATATGGCCACCCAATGTTTCGCAGGTAACGCCGCCCGCGGCATGAGCCTTATAGCCCTTCACAATGGCGGCGGTGTTGGCATTTCCAAGTCTATAAACGGCGGCTTTGGCCTTGTGCTTGACGGCTCTGAAAGGGTTGATGAAATTATTAACCTCTCACTTATGTGGGACGTTATTGGCGGCGTAGCCAGGCGCTCCTGGGCAAGAAATGAAAATTCTATTTCAACTGCTGCCGAATATAATGAAAACTATAAGGGCAAAGGGCATATTACCATACCTTTTGTTGCCTGTGATGAGTTAGTTGATAAAGAGGTAGAGAAAATATTCTAGTTAAAATGCAACGGAGGGAAAGCTTTGAAACTGCAAGAATCGGCAGAAAACTATCTGGAAACCATATTTATGCTTAGCCTGGCAGGAGGCCACGTTCGCTCAGTCGATGTGGCCACTGAGCTTGAATATTCAAAGCCCTCCGTAAGTATTGCTATGAAAAACTTACGGGAGAATGGTTACATAAGCGTTAGCCCGGATGGAAACATTACATTAACCGAGCTTGGGCAAAAAATTGCCCAGTCTATGTATGAGCGGCATATGCTCATTTCCGACTGGCTTATTTTTCTGGGTGTCGATAAAAAAAACGCCGTGGCAGATGCCTGCAAAATGGAGCATACCATGAGCGAGCTGAGTTTTGCAGCTATTAAAAAACATATAGAAGAGTGGAAAAAAGGGTTACGTTAGTTTGACCTATTTATTTTTCATACCAGTTAGGTTTTACTTAGGCTTAAAGCTTTTATTAATTCATACAATAGAGCCTTTTTTCACGCACATACCCCAAAATAATAAAGCCTTCAGCCGAAGGCTTTATTATTTTTAGAATATATATCTTAACTAATTTATACATATGTATTGATTCTAGTTGGACGTATAACATTGATAACAATAACCTGTTGATGGAGAATGAAACGCATAATTGTATTGGCCACAAGAGCAGCGTCTGTAGTGTTGCCTATTGTCCCATCTAATCCAGCCTGTATAGCTATGTAACAGTAAGCCGCTATTTCTGCAACCGTAGCATTCTGCCCTATGATAATCTAAATTATGAGGAAAGTAATAAAAATTATGATTTTCAAATATTCCGTAACTACATCCATTATTCCACTGACTACATAATTTAGCATGTGCATAAGTATAATAATATGACCAATTATAAGGCATATTATGAGGCTCTACAAATACCGTTTTGCAATATAGGCATTCACTTTGGTGATAATAGCTGCTAATGCTCCTATAATTACGCTTAAAATGAGAAAAGCATGTAGAAAACGGAAATATATTATTACTATCCACCCCTCTTTCTGTAATTTCTATATTGTCATTAATATCTCTTTTTAAAATTTCGATAGCTTCCATCGTTGCTTCGATAAATTCTTCATATTCTTCAGTTGAAGAAAAGAATTGTTCCTGTGTATATGCCCACTCCAGTAAAAGCCTGCCTCTTTCTTCAGGATCTTGAACACTGTTTATACGTTCCATAGCTATTTCTGTGTCTGATCTGGCAGCCCTAAAAACTGACATATCTGCGTTAAATAATTCTGTATTCCTCCTCAGATTTTCTTCGCGCTCTTCCATTGTAACATTGTAGATTTCTTCATATTCTTCTTCAGGCAAATATTCTCTTAGGCTTAATATCCAATCCATATATATTTCGTCAACTTCTTCCAAGCTTCTTGCGTTATTCATTCTTTCTATTGTATCTTCTAAGCCGGGTAAATCATCTAAATGCACATGATTATGTGAAATAATTTCATTTTCTGCAAAACTTCTTGCACGCAAATCTGCTCCGTATGGTTTGTCATACTCGTCTCCAAGTTCCAACCTTCGGTTCTCTATAGTTGTAATAACATCATTATATAACTCATTAAAAGCTCTTTCAGTTAAATATTCTCTTTGTAGTTCTATAAACTCCAAATACATTTCATCAACTTCTTTGTGGCTGTTAGCAATTGTATTTACTCTTTCTAAATACTCCTCCACGCCTATAAACTCATAATCCTCTAAATTATCAACCCGTATCCGCAGCCATATGAAATCATTATTTAAACTAATTTCATCCAGCTCCTCTGCGGTTCTTTCAGATCTGGCCGGAACTGCCGTAATACTCACTGAAAATAAAAAAGTGAAAACTAACACTACTGATAATATTTTTTTCATAAAATATTACCTCCTCTTTTGTATGTTTTTGGCATTTTAGCCAATACAATTGTATTATATGCCTCTATATATTTAATGTCAATGCAAAAAAACATCTTTAAGAACTTTTTTATATTAAATAACTATGTTTTTCTATCATCTTTCTCTTCTCCTATTGTTAAAGACCGTTTTACTGATAAAAATACATCCTCTGCAAAATCTAAAAAAGCATACATATCCCACCTCCAGCAAAAACCATTACACTTCTCCGGGGTTAGAGTCTGAGTCTAATGTAATAAAGTAGTCATAAAAGGGCATCAGAAATTTATACCCGTTTACGAGGCGGTTTGAAAGTTCAGAAGAAAACAGCTCCTCACCATTTCGCTGCTGATGGATTAGTGAAAATGATTTCCTGTTATACCAAGCAGCTGTTTTGAGGGACGGAGCCTCTTTTTTACGCTTGTATTCATCCCCGTCAAGTATAAACTCGCCCTGTTTTTCCAACGGCGCAATGAGCTTCTCGAATTTTTTGAAGTCACGGTCAATACGCGCCCTGAATTTTGCCATTGTTACCGCCTTTGCTTGATAATAACCCAAGCCATAACTCCAATTTTCTGGAGATAAATCAAACCAGAACACCGGTGTAGATGTCCACTCCTCGCTGGGCCTTTCAATGGAAAACCATAGATTGCATCTGTATGGCTCTTTGCCGCGCACACGCCGCGCGTCCCTATAAATGCGAGAAACCTTATGAGTAAAGCCATGCTCGCCATAGTCTTGCGTGAGCCGCTCAAATACTTCTCTGCCTAATGCTTTCATAGGATTCTGAAAATCCCGCTGAAATTTCTCTTTGTTTGCCTCAAACCAAGCTTTTTCATTGTTCAGGCGTAAATTACACATAAAATCAATTGTGCCGGGAGTAAAGCCATTAAACATTTTATCCACCCTTTCTCAGTTTATAGCTAACGTACTTCATAAACGTGATAAGAAAACGCAGAATTTTTTTTCCGCAAGACAAGGAAGTGACAACGCAGCTTGCAATGCATTTTTTGCGGAGCAAAAAATTGCTTTCCATAATGTATGCGCTTTTCTAGCCAAAGGCTAGGAAAGCGCATTACAAGCAAGGAGGAACTGACGATGGCTTGCGGTGAAAAGACTAGTTTTCTATCACGGTTTTGGAGTTCGTTAGCTATAACATATCAAAAAACTACCCTTCATAGCATAAAAGAGATATTACATTTTATTATAGATGTCCCATCTGATAGTGTCAAACACTAATTTAGGGTCTTATTTAAATACAAAAAAAGCTTGTAAATTATATTTTTGATGAACCTGTCAAAAACAGAGCAATGCAAATGCCGAAAAACCAGGCTCGTACAAATTTAAAAGCATGAGCCCGTTTTTTTGTAATTATAATCCTAGAATACAAGAATTATTATTGTATTTGTGTTGAACGTATACTATACTAAAAATAGTGTGGATTTTGAAGAAAAACCGCACCGTCAATTATGCTCTGCTTATCTCAAGGGCGAAGCCCCGCCCCCGCTTCTAAGCCAAAGTTTACTTTGGCGAAAACGGCGGGGGGCTAACCGCCCAATTTATATTACACTAAAGTTAATGAGCACCCCGAAAATGAGCATTTTTGCTTTAGCAAAAGTGCGAATGGGGGCGTGGTTTCTGTCCATTTTGGACTGAAACCACTATATCTGCTTTAATTTTCATCGGAAACACAATTGTAACTATTGGTATTGTTAAGTTGATAAAATTAGTACGCGAAAAATAAGTGTTCGCCGGGGTGTCTAATATGAAGAAAAATATAATGAAAATCCTTGTGTTGGCGGCTGCTCTGCTTTTGCCGGCATGCAGCCGCCAGTCAGTTAATTATCCTGAAATAGATGATACTATTTTAGTTGATGTGGATTATATCGGCATAATCACTAATGATAACTACGGCGTCGCTGAAACCGCAGAAAAACCAAACGATTTACTTAACCGGATAAAAAACGGCGACTTTTCCGGCTTAAATAATAAAGCATCATTAGATGCCCTTGAAAAAATGCACAAAAACTTTGAAGCATTGGGGTACGAATGGTTAGAGTTTGATTTGAATGGTGACGGTGTAAATGAACTTATATTGCAAGAGCACACTTACTACGAAGAAAAGAATAGAATAGTCGCTATTTTTGCTTTTAATTATGAAAAGCATGAAACGGAGCTTGTTTATTTGCATACCATTGACCTGCCAAGATTTTTATTTTTAAGCGAAAGCGGGAATACAGTATGGTACAATCACTATTCCGGCATATATGATTATATTGGTTATAGCCATATTGTCTTTGATGATGAGTGGAATCGTATCCGCCCATATACATTGGAAATAACACATATTTATGATTTTTCAGAAATGCCTGAATACTGGTTTAACGAAAACCCTGATATGGGAGCAGTAGGTATATATTTCCATAAATCCATCGGAGTGCCCGGAGATGAATCCTACGTTAGAGAAATGTTAAGCGAAGAACAGTTTATGGAAATGTTTGAAGAGCTGACAGGCTTTCCTTTTAATAATGTACTTCCCGGTTGGTGGGACTGGAGGATTGATTTAATGTCATCAGACCAAGATAATGCTGCATTGTCTTGGCAAGAAGTATATGCTGATTTTTTAAGAACTCCATCAAGTTTTCCTGCATATGGCAGCGAATTCTATGAAATATTTATGGAATATCCACCTGACTGGTTTGAGTTTACCTTTGCCCTGCATGACTTTAACCAAGATGGCATACCTGAACTTCTTATATACAACATAGGGAGGGATATGGCCTCAGGCTCCGGTTTTGAAATCTATACTTTTGGCGGTAGCGAAGTGGTGTTTTTAGACTTTGTTCAAACAGAGCGCTCAAGAGGCCAGCTGTCGCTATCTGATAATCCCTCTTTCCCCGGTTTGTTTTTTCAATATACGGCATTTGATGTTAATTATGTATACTATGTCGAGCTGGTAAACGGACAGGCAATTATAACAGATGTCAGAGAGGTTTTTTACCTTGAGCATGGCGATGATGAAGGGCGATTTATGGCTGATGGAGAAATTCATGATATCCGGCAGCAGTCCTCGGCTTTCTCAGTTCACGATATAACTGAGGATAATATACAAGCCATTATCTTGCATTACAAGGCTGGGTGGGAGCAAGCTCTTCTGGGAGCGGATTTTGTACGCCGCCATATGCTCGGAAATACACTTAGAGAATATGTTAGGGTTATTGATGATGGCAAGGCATACGAATTATTTTCAACTTACGCTGTTAATTCCGATTATTGGTACGACTATGAGACCATGCTGTTTATATCTGAGGTTAGTAATGGCAGCTACCAATACATAGACAGCTTTGAGATAACCATGCGCTTGGGTAGCGCCATAAAGGGCATCACACTTATAGACATTGATTTTGATGGGATAAAAGATGTGCTGGTTTGGCTGGGCAGTTTTGGCAATCAAGGCGCTATGGTATATGATGCTTTTTTAAACCGCGAGAATTCGTATATAGAAACAAACTTTGCTGAAATACTAAATCCGGCAATTAACACACAAGATGGCAGCATTAGGGGCTCTACAAGAAATAGCGGCGCTTCGCACAGTTTTTTCATATATTCGTTTATCAATGACAGCTTCGTTAAAACTGATGAGTTTACAAGAGAAATAGATTTAGATGTAAACAAACCGAAATATCGTATTTCACTGAAAGATGGGGAAGCTGTAGAGGAAGTTTATTGGTATGACGAAGACTTTGACCTAATACAAAGTGTTTTTTACAGTGCAAACAGCCGGTGGGGTCTTAGTTTAGACAGCCATGTTGAATGGCAGCCTATATTTAGTTTAAGCCGGTGAGTTGCCTCTCCCCTGGAGCAGGCGCAAGGTCAAGGTTTTACATTTTGCCTTTGGCAAAATGTAAAACTATTGGGTGGGGCGCTGTGTGCCGGTGGCACACGTTTAGCGCGCGCGTAGCGCCGGGCCCGAAGGGCTTGAAAACCCCCACCTATCTAACAAAAAAGTGCAAAGCACTTTTTTATTAGATAGGCGGTTCGCCCACCGTTTTCGCCAAAGTAAACTTTGGCTTAGAAGCGGGGGTCTTCGCCCTTGAGATAAAAGGGATACATTTATATATAGTGGAGTTCCTTTGAAATAGTATCAGAAATTTAGCTTGATAAATTTCTGGTATCTGTTTCAAAGGTAGGCTACGGGCACGTTAGCGTCCCGGCCTGGTTCTACAAAATAGTTACATATGTAACTATTTTGTAGAACTTCCACTATATATTGTCAATATTAAGCAGTTTATGGCCTATATAGCTGACGTACTCCAAAAACGTGATATAAAACTTTCATTTTTGCCCGCAATTCATCGTCAGCTCCTCCTAGCTTGCCTTTGGGCAAGCGTCGTTGTCGCTTCCTTGCCTTGCGACAAAAATTTAATGTTTTCTAATCACGTTTCTGAAGTACGTCAGCTATATCCAAACAGCCAAAAGCTTTAAATTACTGTATAACGAGGTGCGTTTAATGAATAAGGTCATATTAATAATCTTTATATTCACTGCCATTCTTTTTTTGGCGGCTTGTAATACTCAACACATTACTTACTTAGAAGTTGAGGATATTTATACTCTGAGTGAAGATATTGAAACGGAAATTGAACCGGCCCAATATATAGGCTGTGCCGAAGATACTTCAACATTATCATGGCAGGAGGCATATGCCGCACTGCTAAGGGAAAATCATGCTGAGGAGCGCATTAGTCCTGACGGCAACCTTGCCGGTTTTGACCACTTTCTTTTGCATGATATTGACATGGACGGTATACCTGAACTATTTATCCGAAAACTAATTTATACAGGAAATACCAGGTATGACTATGATTTTATTGTAACTGTTTATACATTTAGAAATGGTGAAGTGGTGTCTCTTGAGTATAACGAGGAAGAGATATGGCTCCGCGACCTTTTTGCCGGCGCTGCCAGAACAAACATTGGGCCTGCACCCAGAAATATGCCTGGGTTTGTTTTTTCGATAATGGGCCCAAGCGCCGGGTTATTCGGTACAAGCTCATACTATTGGCGGGCCGTTATTGACGGAGACAGCTTGGTTATAGCTGATTACGGCGAATGGTATATTGATGTTAAAACCTTATATGAATTATTTGATGGCTTTGGCTACGATACTGATGATGACATACTGGATGCTGCTATCCAAGAGCATACGTATTTTTCTATAAACGGCAATCCGGTTTCGCTGGAAGAGCTTGAAAGAGTATTTGGCGTGTTTGAAGATGAGGATTGGTGGTATCATCAGCTTGCTACTGTAAATAGGAATAATATTAATGACTTAATTTTTGGTTGGGTGCCAAATGAGAGTGATAACAATATTCCGGCCAAAACAGTATTTAACAATGGCGGCAGTATTGTACAGTACGGTGACTTTGTTTACTTTTTTGTGCCTTATGGTGATAACTATTGGGTGCGTTCCCTTGTTAGGATGGATGTAGACAGCGGCCGGCAGCATGTGCTTATAGAGCAACTCTCACCTTTCAGCCGCATTTTATTTGCTGCTGAGGGTTTTATGTTTGTATCGGCCTGGTCAGAGTCTCATTCAAGCTTGGTGCTTTTAAGGATTGATTTGGTAGCAAATGAGCATGTAGTTTTAGATAAGGGCGAGTTAATCTATTTGGATACAGATACTTTAGAACTGTATTATTATGGGAGAGATGCCTACACCGGTTCTCAAAACGGGCTGTTTAAAATGAAAATTGACGGAAGGGGTAAAACGCGGATAGCACCACTGGGATACAGCTTTTTGGCAAAAATAGATGGTATTATTTATCTGGGCGGCGATTGGAACTCAGACTCTCCGAATGTAATATTGGCTAGAGTTGGCAGTGATAACGTATTAACAACAGTTGCTAACATACCGATACCGGCAAGAGCAGAAGATGATTGGGTTAATCCAAATGAACATATTGTGCATTTTGAATTGTGCGGCGATTGGATTTTTTTGAGTGTGGGCGGCTACCAGGGCAGTGGCAATTTTTTCTACGGCGGCTTGGTAAGGCTTAAAAAAGACGGCTCAAATATAGAGTGGCTTGATTTCGGCAATATAGACGAATTCTGGGTTATAGACAATTACGTATATTTTCAACAATTTTTTGAGAGCCCGTCTTCTTGGGCGCAAAGTCTTGTTCGCGTAGACCCTGGCACATTAGAAGTAGAATATCTGGGTGGAACAATTAAAAACCTCCATGCCTATGCAGACGGCTCTTTTTATCACCAGCTTCTTGCGCCGAAATCGGAAACTGCGGAGGCCACTGCTTCTTCAATATACAATTTGTATAGACATGACAAAGAGAGCGCAAGTGATGTAAGATTATTTTCGGGAGTTGACTTACCCACATCACCTGATAGTGCCTATATAGGCTACAGGCAAGTTGAAATTGTTGGGGATTATGTTTATTTTATAGCTTATACACATGGATTTGCATCAGGAGATAGCTGGCGCGGACATGAATGTTTTTATGGTTACTATCGAGTGCGGCACGACGGCAGCGCCTTGGAAGCACTTTATAAAGATGAAAATTTGCGCTGCCCTGTGGCACATGATTAATTAGGTTAAGCTGTGAAGATTAGTGAGGTGAAGTGCATGAGGGCAACTATATCTGGGATTTATATACTGCTTGTTATTGTGTTTTTGGCGGCTTGCAACAGTCAGGCCGCTCATTATACCGAAATAATTGATTTTGAAACAGAAACAGACAATAATTTAGCCGGCGCAACAAAAAACAACTCTCCTGACACCACTAACAATTATAGTAAAATTATTGAAAGAGGCAGTAACTTTCGTATTATTCAAACTGATGAATCCCGTTCTTGGCATTTACTTTATGAAATATATAATAATAACGGCGAGGTTGTATGGAGTTACACTACGGACAGACCTGCATGGATTAAGTATGCCGACGAAAACCTTTTAGAGTTTGGCGCAAGCGCCGGAACAAATGTGAGATGGGGCAATTTTTACTCTATTGAAAATGATATATTGTCAGATGTTTTTATGAATACAACTTATATTAAACATGAAATTATCGCTTATGCTGAGCGCCTTAATGGTAATGAGTGGAGGCTGGTTGTACGTAATGTTTTTGACCTTGAGAAATTTTATGAGGAGTTTTTCCTTGATGGCTTACACCTGACACATTCGACTTATGTGCAGTATGCGGGCGATAATAAAATTGAAATCGCAGCCTTGTCAGACGGGGTTGACTTTGATAAGAGCGCTTTTATTACTTTGGATTATCAAGAAATGCCCCTTATCTTTACCACAACCAAACAAATTCATGAGAATATGCCGCCATTTACTTTCCGGCGTATAGTTAGTAAAATTGAGGGCTCACCGCCGCTTTGGCCGGGATATGATGTTACAATCAGAATTTATGATGATAAGAAAAACCTAATACAAGAAATACCGGGGCTATAGCTAACGTACTTTAAAAACGTGATAAGAAAACTCAGAATTTTTTCCGCAAGACAAGGAAGTGACAACGCAGCTTGCAATGCATTTTTTGCGGAGCAAAAAATTGCTTTCCATAAGGTATGCGCTTTCCTAGCCAAAGGCTAGGAAACGCATTGCAAGCAAGGAGGAATTGACGATGGCTTGCGGCGAAAAGACTAGTTTTCTATCACGTTTTTGGAGTTCGTTAGCTATACATCAAAACACCTCACCCTACCACAGCATTGACTATGATTTAATGCAGCCTGCTTTTATTGACCTTAATTTTAACGGATATTTAGATATGCGCCTGTTCAGCATTTTTCACAGCGAAAGAGGGTCTTTTTGGGGGTAGCGTTATCATTGGCTTTGGGACAGTCAGCTTGGGCAGTTTGTTTTTAACGAGCAGCTGGACTTTCTTACAAGCGTAGATATTTAGGACAGATGAAAAAAGCAAAACCTGGAGCTATGTTGGAGTGAAAACGCCGGGAGCACTCAGGTAACCCACCACTACAGCTATGCAAACGGTGAATTTGTAGAGGTTCGCCGGGAAGAAAGCAATTTTGTGCGGCTGCATGAATCCCATGACAGGGACGGTGGAATATTTATTATAGTAAAAAACTATACTATAGTCCCGTACTTTTTCCATAACATACCGGCGCATAAGGCTTCGTCTGTATTTTCACAGTTGTAATTAAAGGATTTTTCATTAGTGCTATAGGCTAGGTCGTAATAGTTTTTCATCAACCCCCCAATTAGCTTGTCATATTGGCCATCCCTCAGCAGGGTTATGTAATCCGTCGTTTGTTTATGACCTATATAAGGTGCCAAAGAGGATAAAGCCGACGACATCTCCTCCTTGTCTCCAGTTTCAACCCGATAATCCTCTTTAATCCCGGCAATGCGCCGCTTAAGAGAAGACGTAATCAACACTTTCTCACCATTTGAAAGGGCCTGATATAAGCAATCAGGCAAAAATACTTTTCCTATTCTCTTGCTTTCACCTTCTATGAAAATTACTTTACTTTTTGCCTTAAAGAGATTATGAAATATCATAGATTCAAAAGTTTTTTGAGAGTGCGCACTGCTTAACCCCACACCACCCAACAGCGAACCCCTATGGTTGGCGCAGCCCTCTAAATCCAATATGTCGGCCCCGAGCTTTTGCAACTCATACAATATTTTTGTTTTCCCTGTTCCTGTTTTACCGTATAACACCACATATTGAAACCCAGCAACAATCTCAGGCAATTGGTCTATAATATAGCGGCGATAGCCTTTATACCCTTGATTGATTTTAACTATGGGCATACCCAATGCATGAAAAAGAGAGCCTATGCTTGAGGAACGGTATCCTCCTTTAGCGCAGAAAACAGCTATTTTCTTTTCATCTATTTGACTGAATTTATCAAACAAAAAAGGAAGCCGTATGCTGATTAAGTCAATTCCCTTGCGGGTAGCGGCCTCATTGCCGGACTCTTTATATAACATGCCTATAAGCGCTCGCTGCTCATCATCAAACAAAGGAATGTTAAGCGCACCCGGAATAGTGGCTTTTTTGTATTCGCCGGGGCTGCGCACATCTACAAAGGCGCATTTGAAATTTTGTTTAATAGTAGTCTCGTAATCCAAAGTTGCAAACATATATACCCCCAATTTGGCTATACCAATGAGAAGTCAAGTCTTTGAGACAGGCTCCGGCCGCTTTTACTTTTTTGGCTGTCCAATTTTTATACTATCATAACTATTTTATTGTGGCAATATGCTGTTTATAGTATTCAGGTATTCGCTCTAAGCCTGCTCAAACTTTTCACAATCTTCATTGCCGCACCTGGTACTTATTAACGGCTAGGAGAACGTGTTTACACTAGCTGTATAGTCCCAAATTAAGATGGGATGGTTCACGAATAAAATCAAAAGGATTAACCCCCCCCCCATGATTTAACGGTCAAGGCTTTACATTTTCTACAAAAATGTAAGGCTATTTGGTGGTGGGCATGAAACCCCCACCCTAACCGAACGTAGTGAGGTTGGTCAGTTCGCCCGCCGCTTAAAAATTAGCACCACCCCAAAAAGTCTTTGACTTTTCGGGGACCCTGGGCAAGCAAATTTTTTGAAGCGGGGGTCTTCTGCCCTTGAGATAAATTGATAAGTGGTTAACCCATTCTAATACCAATCCTAGATTAAAACCTGTAGTTTGAGTGCCGCCCCAAAAGCGCGAGGTGAAGCGCTTTTGGGGTGATTTTAGGCGTGAAAAAGTACAAGATTTTAATCAGGATTGGTATAAGTTTTCAACCTCTTATAGCAAATGATATTGAAAAACGTGAGGGGGCAAGTGCGGCCCAAAAACAGTCTATGTGCGGTTAAATCATCCGCACAGACCAATGGTTGGGGTAGGTGCTTTTGGGCAAAACCATACTTTACTGCAAAGAGGATTTGTACCTGGTTGGAAAGTTGCTTTGCTGCCAGTGGAAAGTCATACTTTACTGCAAAGGGGATTTGTACCTGGTTGGAAAGTTGCTTTGCTGTCAGTGGAAAGTCATAGGTTTTAGCACGTAGGCACCTCACGATTTTGAAAGCCGTTTGCTATAGCAAAGTTGTAAGCAAATATGTTTTCTTGTAAAGCGTAAAGACAATCAGCCAATGGAAGAGGGTATTTTTACGAAAAGCTATAATCATGGCCTCTTCTTCTATGGTTAAAACTGTTTTGTGCCATTATAACATGGGACTACACACCTAGCCTCTTAAATTATTATTCATCTATTCTAGACACACGAAATGTACCGGATATCCTCCAATCAAAGGGAACGGTGACAATTCCCGGCAAATCTGTTACCTCTGTGATACGGTAGCGGGTGTCAATGTTAAGGGTTAGTTTGTCACCACGGCGCAGGCGCTTACTTCTCTGACTTCCTCGTCAGATGTTAGATTTTCTATTCTTAATGTCACAGGGGCATTGTGCCAAACAAGACCACGAGAGGTACCTATGGTTATTATAGGGTCGCCTCTTCCGGCCATGGCTGAATCTGTATAGAGGTCAAGTACAGCACCGTGCCCTATGCTAAACCAGGACGTTCGTATAGAGTATGAGTTTCGTCGTGCCTCTACTTCTGTTGTTATAGCTATGCTGCCTACTGCCATAATCATTACTATTGTTAGTATCATCAATGCTTTTGACTTTTTCATATATTTGCCTCCTAATTTATATTTTGAGCAAGTTATTTTTTGCAAGACCAGCAAAAGAGAATCATCCACTTAGATGCAAGTTCAGATGAGTGGCAAAAGCCGGCCTTGCAGGTCTAACTATCTATGCTTAAAATTCGTACAAAGCAGTTACATAAGAAACTATTTATAGCGGTAAGACACAACATTACCATGCTTATCTCTACGGACGGATTTGCTGCCGAACGAGCCTGTTTCTATTCTGGTTGTGCCGGTATTGTTTCCATGCCTATCTCTGTGCTGGGTATAGCTGTCACCCCAAAAGCTTTTTTCGCGGATACTGGTTCCGGTTTTGTTGTGATTTTTGTCGTAATGAGTTGACCTGTTGTTCCCCAAAATGTCTTTATCATATCGGGTGCTTCCGTTGTAATTACCTGAATTATCGTATCTCTTTGTTATCTTATTACCCCAAAAATCAGTAGTGGAATAAGATGAGCCCTTTTTAGAACCGTCTGCCCTGTATTCTGTGCGATGTCTGCTCATAATTTTTTCTACTTTAATTTTATTATTTTATGTGCGTATGGTTTTAGCCTCTTGTGATTTTAACCTCAGCTCTCCATATTTTATTAAGGCCGAAATGTTTTTTGTTCATGGCAACAGTCTAGCCGAGATGTATTTGTTTGCACAAGAAAATAGCATTTTTAGTTTTTAACTATTTATTTAGAAAACTACAGCAAATTCCAAAAATTTGAAAAAAGCTCTAAGTTAGCTTAACCGGATACAGAACCAGCAAAATTTTTGGAAAAAAAGTTAGCTGTAACGGTTTTCGGCACAAAAAATCCAAAACAGACAATATTGATAACTTGCTGCTTTACTTGATATGCTTCGTATAGGAATTCAGTCAATGCTACCCTTGAAGCCGCAGGTCAACCGCCTAAGAGGCGGGGGTTTTCGCCCTTGAGATAAAGTATAGGAGTTGAATATTTATGGATTACAAGCTTTTTACAGGACCATATTTTATTTTTACTGCTAAAATCATTGAAAGTTTTTTGTATAAACAAAAACCGACAAATTAAAAGAAAGGGAAAGAAGTTTTGACAACAAGCAAAATGTTCAGCTCTGAGGCTATTGCCATAAATTTCTTGGAAGATTATCGGGCTGCGGAAAACATAAGAAACTACCTTAACCGATACTCTAAATATATTAAGGCTCTTGTAAAGGCAGATTGCTCCGCCCCCTGTCAAGTGGACACTCAAAAAAGAAAAACAATTGTAAACAAAGAATTTTTGTCAATAGTGTCAACAAAGGCTCACCACAGAATCAACGCAAACAACCCCATCTTTCAGCAAGATGGGGTTGTTTGCGTTGATTCTGCCCAAGTAATGTGGTGTCATAAATTTATGTCGAATATATGGTGATTGCAATGACAATAGTTCAAGATATCTCATGCTTCATTGCCGAAAACAGAATTGCCCTCATAAGCCTTGCTTGGTGCGCCCTTTATATCAAAATATTCAAAATAATCTCTAAGAAAGCCTGTTCACTCTAAGCCCATAATTTTTACAAAGCTATCTAAATCTGGAACATATGAAGCATACCCCCTAATAAAGTCATACAATCGATTATCTCGAATGTATTTGATTAGTCTTTTAGTTTTTACCACATGTTTTTTATCATCTAAATAATCACGTAATAGAAAGCGAAACAAGTCAAAATTCAATATTTCTTCTTGATTGAAATACATAAGCGGTAAGCGCAAAGAAACTAAATCAGGATTTTCGAGTTTGTAAGATTTTTTTTTAGCTATTTTATCTGTAACACTTCGCAGAAAAATTTTATCAATTCTTTTTACAGACTTATCACGAAAGTATGTCATGTATGAGGATTATTGTAAAGACCTTTATTCTAAGTCAGTTGAAAATAGCAAAAAAATAACTTTTATGGAATTGATACGAGAGATGTATTTTACAATGAAATGAAAGAAGTGAAAAAGTCTATTTTGACAAGTAAGAAGCATTCTGATAAAGTTAATGTTGCTATTAAAGATATAAGAAAATCTTCAAAAGTTGAAACCCCGACTAAAAAGTACCATTTTCTAAAGCTAAAGTCACCTTATAAGAAAAGAAATAAATAATAATACTCGGTTTTAAATAATGTAAATTTATATGTTAAAAAATATTTTCTACTCTGTTTAAGAAGGATTTTTGCAAAGAAATAGTGTGTTCAATAGGGGTTTTTCCATTTTTTATAGATTTGACGACATATTTTGTATCTTAGGCAACATAGATTGCAGATTTCATTACATATTGATAGGCAATTTGTAAGTATCATGACATGTTTGATTATTTCACGACATACATTAAGGCTTCATCTTACTATCTCCTGGCCCTAATGTATTAACTATACTCAAAGTATTTAATATCCTTTTTTGCATTATCGCAGCATTAACTATAGCCCTAATCATTAGAAATATATACATGAATACATGCCTAGCGCTCCGCTTTGAAACATCCTGCACAGAAGCAATACTCTAATTGTTAAATATATAAGACCAGCAATGCTAACCTTAAATTCTTCTATCAAGATACTCCATTTAATTTTAGTTTTGATAGATGATGTAACATACCTCTCTACAACGAACGCCTACAAGATAAATATATATGAAATCATGACCACCCGCTGAGGGGGTGGTTTGGCACTGGGCCCTATAAGGGGCTAATGCTAACTTGCGTCTAAAGACGCAATGAACAGTTTGCCAACAGTTCTTTATTCACAGGCTACTGCTAAAGCAGCCTTATTTCTTGCCTGTTTTTACCTGCTCACCCAGGTTGCTAGGCCGAGCAGCAAATGCAAAGCATTTGCGACCAGACCGTAAACGGGTCAATGTATTCTTCCAGTGTGATTTGGTCTGCTGCCAAATCTTCTTGTATCTGATTTCTGATATATTCTTCTATTTTCTTCGCATTTTTGCCTACTGTATCGACATAATAGCCCTTACACCAGAAATGTCTGTTGCCATATTTGTATTTCATATTTTCATGTCTATCGAATATCATTAGGCTACTTTTTCCTTTCAGATATCCCATTACTTCTGATACTGAAAATTTCGGCGGTATCTTCACCAACATATGCACATGGTCTCGGCATAACTCAGCTTCGATTATTTCCACGCCTTTTCGTTCGCACAGTTCTCGCAGTATCTTTCCTATGTCTGTTTTCAGTCGCCCATATACTATCCGTCTCCTATATTTTGGCACAAACACTATATGGTACTTACATTCCCATCTGGTATGTGCTAAACTATTTTTGCCCTCTTTGGACTCCTCCTCTGTTTAATACGGTCGGCAAACCTGTATTAATTCTTTCAGAGGATGGCTTTTGCTTATATGGTGAAATGAATTTAAAACTGCAATGCTTGCGTTGTGGATTTTATAGTGGAAGTTCTACAAAATAGTTACATATGTAACTATTTTGTAGAACTAGGCCGGGACGCTAACGCGCCCGTAGCCTACCTTTGAAACAGGTACCAGAAATTTATCAAGCTAAATTTCCGATACTATTTCAAAGGAATTCCACTATAAATTTAATTGAACGTCCCGCGCCGCGATCCCGAAGGGATTAAGATGTAGTCTTTTTTCGCCAAAGGCGAAAAAACCGTTCGAGCTTGTGACGCTAAAGCCCGTCACAAGACTTTCACTGACTAGGTGCGCCAAATGTGAACATAGTTCACCATTTAGGCTGTATCACTTTTAAAGTGATACAGCTATAGCTAAAGCTTCTTACTCCCCGGCATAGCCGGGGGTTTATGTCTCGCTAAAGCTACAACTAAAAAAATCCCCGTTGCTAGGCGGTTGCTAGTTTCGGGGATTTTTTTTGGTTTTAGAGAAAACAAAAAAGCCAGCAAACACTGATGTTTACTGACTTTCTCAAACTTGCGGGGGCAGGATTTGAACCTACGACCTTTGGGTTATGAGCCCAACGAGCTACCGAACTGCTCCACCCCGCGATATAATAAAAAATAAACTAAAAGCGAAAAAAGAAAGAAACACATAAAAACCAAACAGGGGAAAGAAAAAGGAAGGAAAAAACAAGGTCAAGGCTTTACATTTTCTAGAAAAATGTAAAGCTATTTGACGGTGGGCATGAAACCTCCACCAAATAGTCAGTTCGC
>Ga0131853_10006829_pt1 | contig 20606 bp, 13 predicted proteins | sample TergutLab28metaG_FD_92764 | JGI IMG/M metagenome (GOLD analysis project Ga0131853, IMG submission 92764) | Labiotermes labralis P1 segment gut microbial communities from Petit-Saut dam, French Guiana - Lab288 P1 (version 2) (version 2) | ecosystem: Host-associated > Arthropoda: Insects >...
AGTAAGTAAGTAAGTAAGTAAGTAAGTAAGTAAGGGACTGTTGACATTACTCGAGGTTGGGAAAATTGTGAGTTTTAGGATATGCGGACATGTGCACAGTGAGATAATTATAGGCCTACTCTTAAAAAATAAAACACACCGTTTATATAGTGGAAGGGACAGCTTCCTAATGAGAGTTTTGATCGGTCTAACTAAACCTTATTCGTCTATACGTACTTTTTTTAAAAGCATGAATACTGCAAAGAATTTACGAACTTCCCATACAGACGTATTTTCAAAACTGAAGGATCGAAGAAGCTTTTCTTTACCCCTGAGAACAGAGCCCCGAGTAGCCGTTGAATAGAACGCGGGTTGAGCGCCAGAGCCAGTCTGAACGTAGTGGAGAAAATAAAAACTGGAACCCCGATCGTCCAGCCTATAGCTGAGTCACAATACCTGCTATGCTATCCCTGCTCCCAGAACTGAGGGCATAGCTTGCTCAGTCACCGAATTGTAAAAACGTGAGAAAATAAGCCTATAGAACCAAGTTTACACGTCGTCTACGGCTTTACATAGATTTAGGTCATTTCTCAATTGTTCTGCTTTTGTTACTTTTTTCGTGATCCACTAATCTCGCAGCACTACATAGAAATCTGTTTTCATCTTTACAGATCTATATAAGAGTTCCTGTTTCTGTACGTTCGTTTCTTTTCCTGTTGTTATTAGTCAGCATTTATCCCTTTCAGTGTCTCATGTAGGCCAACAAAGGAGTTAAATTTCTCTTGGCCGCCACAGTTCAACTTAAACTTCTGCACGATCACCCTTCGTAACTTTGTTGTCCCGACGCGCTCAGTCTGGTAGGTGATCCTCTTACCGGAAACGGGTGTGGTTCACCGAATCACATACAGTTTTAATTATTTCTTTTTACTTGTTGTTTTATTTGCGCAATTTGATGTTGATAAAGCGAAAAAAAAAAGGCGCGCTGTATCAAGTTAAACAACTAAATCGTATGTTTATTGGACCGTGCATCATTGTGATAACTGAAGAATAAAAAACCAACTAGATGCCACTTATTATTTTATTGTACTTCTTATAGGCTCAACATGTTTCGGCCATTACTATACCCATCATCAGGAGCTCGCCACTATGATGTTGATTGCCACATTGGTCTTTTCGTTCTTGGTTTGCTGTATGTTGGAGTTTATGTGCGGTTAGGCTGGAGTAGTGTCCGGGCTGCAGGCTAAAGCACAAGTTGCAGCCCGGACACTACTCTAGCCTAACCGCACCATACCTCCAACATACAGAAAACTAAGAACGATACGACCAATGTGGTAATCAGCAGCATAGTCGCGAGCTCCTGATGATGGGCATAGTAATGGCCGAAACATGTTGAGCCTACAAGAAGTACAATAAAATAATAAGTGGCATCTAGTTGGGTTTTTATTCTTCAACTAAATCACATTTTATCAAAATAACAGTCACTTGTACTCCCACCTACACCACACTCGTACGCGACTGATTTCCTCACTGTACTGCTAACGTCCGTTATCAACTCCTAACTGCTTCGACGTTGAATTCTCTCCCCTCCTACCTATCACCAACGATCCTGAATATAAGTTGACAGACTGACCTACAACGCATGGCCATGAACCGTCCGTAACTGGCGCCAGCAATCCTAATAAACAACTACGTGTATATTATATTCCCTTCCCCAACAAAGGCCAGCACATATCATGTTTGAAACACGACATAAAATTTGTCTTCAACCATAACCACATAATTATACATACCAAACCGTCGTAATTAAGTATTAATGAAGTAACAGTTTAGGCCTATGTGTTCTTATACTCGCACTTCGGCCCTACATCTGCTAAAAACCCACAAGCAGCCACTACATTTATTTCGTATTAAATATCTTTTGAAAAGTCAGTATTGTATGCTCTATATAATGATACACCATCGATGGCAGTCATGTCGTTAACTCGATACCTTAAACGGAAATGTAAGACTCCTTCTTTGGACGGAAAATCGCGGCCGTCCATTTTGTAATTGATTATGGCGATTTAATGTGGTTGTCGCAAATGTTTCTTTTTGTTTTCGTGGGTTTTCGCGTTTATTTTGCCTACTTACATGGACAGATAGGCCTAGGATTCCGTTGTTTTTTAAAATGACGCTGCATCCTTGGATGAAAGGATCCTGACGTTTCGAGGCAAAGCAGTGCCTCATCTTGAAGTGTCGAAATGTCCAAGGAGACATTTCAGAAGACACTGCATATTTCGACCCTTGAAGATATGGTCGAAAAGCCACTAAACAGTTAAACACACATTACCACATAACACGCAACTCTACACACAACTTATTAAAACTGTACACATTACACGGTGTTTTGTTCAAGACCTGCATATTGTTAGCACTGCCAGTTGTGGTGCCAGTGGTACTGTGTCTTACATTACTATATAATGATCGTGGTAGTAGCAAATTCACAGTGGGTTTTCGAATGCTGTACGTCTACATACGGGTTTAGTAGCACAAGGAACTCCATCTCATTTCATTTCATCTTGCTTAACAATGTGATAAGTAAGAAACAAAACAATTGAATCGTTATTACTTCAAATTCTAAACAAGTCAACGTAAAGTGGGTTTACTTACACCAAATCTCTCGATTGCTTTCATCTTTTGTAGTGCCACACTTTCTGCTGCTCCTCAACTCCAGTCCAGTTTTTTCGGCAAAGCCAGACAAGGCGTGATATTTCGGCAACAGAGGTCAACTGAGAAGCGTACGCTGGGAGATAAGCAGAAATGTAAGCAGAGGTCTGTCCTCTCTCACACTCAGCATTAATACGTCAGAGTACATAGTTTCCCCTCTCACCAGTAACCCGCTGGCTATTGGCAACAGTACCAGCTGTTGCTAAGTCAATACTTCACTAATCTCCTCTAACATCTGTGTGGTAATATGCAATTCATCTTACAGTGGTGCCAGCCTCTTGTCATAGTCTGTGAAGGACTGAATATTAGTTTACATTTTTCTTTTAACCCAACTCAAAATAACATAACAAAGTGAAAAATTGCACGAAAATTATTATGCGAATCGTCAGTTGTTAAAGGCAATGTACACGACGTTTCGGGTGCTGATTATATTCTCGCCTGTATTCGTTATGATTAATCTGCCTGAATTTGTAGTTGTAAGATTTGGGCTCATCGCGGCAGTGACTATGATGATTGCCGCCATCGACTATGTTATGCCATGTAGTCTGGTAGAGGTGGTTTATATGTTCGATTTTAGGTGCGTTTCCAGAGAAAGAAAAGAGCGACTGCTAGCTTCTACACGTCTGTTCGTCCGGCTGCATGCATGGAACAAGTCGGCTGTCACCGGACGTTTTTTCATGACATTGATACTGGGGTTTTCATGAAAATTTGGAAGTTACCGTTGTTGCCAAGGTTACCAATGTACCCGTGTTAGCTATGGTTACTCCTAAGTGCCAGCAGTGTTTGTCGAGGCGGCTCTTTCTTCCTTCGTCGGTACTCACTCGACCCTAGCATTCTTTATTTAGCGATACAGTTTTAAGTTACAACTAATGAAAATAGTACTGTTTTAGAGCCGGTTACTTTTTTGTTTTTATTTTCTTTCATCCTTTGCATGGCTGTATGTTCTGTCTCTTTTGCGGTATGATCAATCGAGTGTTGAGGAAGTGGATTTTTCTTGGGCGTTATATACAGTTTATAAAGTTTGAATTTTATAATTCGGCAGTTTTAAATAATCAATGACTATGCATTAAGCTGATTCGATATTGAGATGAAACCAACATATGCATATAAACATATAAGAGTATCTTAAATTATAAACATAGTAAGTCTCCTACATGTACATGCTTCGGCCACTTCCCTAAGGATAGCTACAAGTGTGGCCGAAACATGCACATGTAGGAAGCTTACTCTGTTTATAGTATAAGATAGTCTTATTTATACGCATTAGTTGGTTTCAGCTCCATACTGAAATACTGTTTGTTATTGCACGATTTAAATTCTTTAATTTTTCACATTATTACAACGCAGCAAAAGAGTTCTACAGGGTCATTTTGTGGACACCAATTTATTCTTCGTTTTTCCTTTGACAGTTGTTTGTGCATTCAGTAAAATGCAGCACACTCGTAACATGAATTTGGCGCTGTTTAAAACTATTCACTTTTTACAAAACAGTTATGTTGCTCTTGATGTAAATTCAGTTTGGGGAAAGAAAGGTTGGGAAGTGGATTTCTGCGATACTGGAGATTATTACTTTGTCTTTATAAACTACGAGAAAATCTTGATTGCCAGTTGCTTAGGAAACACGGTTACATTAAGAGAGCATTCCGCACGTCTGTTTCGTAACTCCCGCTCGTTGCGCCAACGAACTGCTTGTCGTGGCCGGCAGACAAGTTCAATGTCTAATGCTGTGCGTCAAGCCCATAATGAAGTGCCTCGTGGGACAGGAGTGTATGTGTTTCTGTGGTGTTGAGTGTGGTGCGTCTGGCAGTCTGCATTGGTTACTGTGAGCGTATGCATAGAATTCTTCCTGTATGTAACTTAACACAATAATGTCAGATAACAGCGCATCCTCGACTTCGGTTATAAACTTCGGAGCCGGTCCAGCTAAACTACCTGCGGAGGTAAAGATTTATGTCATTTTAGACTAGACATTATAAAATCTTTCTCAGATAAACTCGGTACTAAATTTAAGTCATCGCAGAGTGAACGAGAATGGTTATCACGACTGGGGATTAGTGAAGCCGTATTGCTATTATTACAGAATTCAGTTGTAAGGATGAGATTGAGTTACCTTCGTGATCACAGGTTTGTCTGAGAAAGGTCGCTTGTGATTTTTGTAATTGCGAACGATGACAAGACAAAACTCGACTTTCATGTCTGCCAATGCAGCAGTGCCAATATTTGCCGCGTGGATGCGGGCTAGTATTGTTTCCCATTTGGCCGCTATCTGGTGGGAAGACAAGAGAGTGATACGGATTTCGGTGGCAATGCAGCGCGTAAACTTTAGTACGCCATGCTGCCATCTCTCCGCGGCGCGAAGTAGTAAAACGCCGGTAATGACCATCTCACAAATCTGTACTAAAAGCAGTCGTGACAAACACGACGGTAGGTCACTCGGTAAGGAAAATATGTATACTCACTAATTCTATATATTTTATTTTCCAGCTACCTGCACCCATTTTATGTCCTGTTTACTGATAAACGCAATTGATGCTGACAGTTGTATGATACCATACTGCCTTCCATAATATGTGATATTATTTTCACTACCTGTGTGCAGGTTTTGTATTACTACATGCACTTTTTTTTTGTGTTGCACCCTCACACTTGTTATGTGTGTTTCTTTTTCACTTGTTTTATTGTTAGTTGCTAATTAAAGATTTCTGTGTTCACTTGTTGGTTGAAGTACATGTAGTGTAACTCCAGTATGATAACCAACAAGTAACCACAGTGCCATTAACATCCTACATTCAGGCCAGTGGTGAATTCTTATCTGGAGGTCAGGTCTAGTGGAATGACATTTTCACCCTTCCACCAGACCTGACCCATGGATAAGGATTTGCTACTGATTCAAGAACCTGACAGAAGTGATTTTTTCACTTACTAGACTAGTGTGTGATTCTGCAAGCAGATCACCCTTATCATCCTTTACCATATTTGTTCCAGGTGGGGATCCATTTTGAAATTCATTTATGCCTGTCTGTGAGTTTCCACTTTTCTTGTTCTTACTATTTCTTTCATGTGCTATTTACAGTTCAGAAATTCCCACTTTATTTTTCTTGACATATTTTCCAGTTTAACGTCTTGTATTGTTCAGATTCTTTGCACTAATTGTGTCTGGATGATGTAAATAATGCAGTTTAGCTTGTTTCATTTGCTCAACAAATTTGGAACATTCTGCAACAAATCACGGTTTATGTTGCTTCATTCAGTTATAACTTAGAATCCCTATAGTTGAAATTTCCTCTAATATTTTCCCAGGCCCTGCTGATATTCTCTTTATCATAAAAGATCTCCAGAACTGCAATCACTGATTTTGACTGATGTTGTTCAAGTTCCACATTATTAGATTCTTGAGATTTGGTCTCTCCATATCAGTTATTTGTGCTGTTTGTTCATTTGCTCACATCTGTTTGGGAGTCTTCCCATAAACTGAGGTCCAAGTGTGTTTTTGTATATTTTGATGTGGGAATATTTTGCTCTTGACAATTACATTCTTCTGCATGGCTGACTTTAGTACCCATGGTGGAGGGCTGTCTATTGTTGGCTGCCTACAACTGCTTATTCAACATATTGGCAGGTCCCCTTCATATCCTGGGGCATCTTCTGTGTCTGCAATTATAGGACATGCCATGGCATAATGATAGGACCCACATGATAGGTTTTTTAAAAATATATCAACCTTCTGCACCCACCATTTTATCTGTTATCTTATTGCAGTTAATTTCTTTTCTCATACTATTCCATTCCCATTTTATTTCATTTTGACTTATTTTTATTATTAGTCAGCTGCCTTGAATAGTATAATATTGTACCTCTTCTTATAAGGGCCTGCTCTGAACTGTCAATTTGTATAGCATGGGCACAAGAAGATTGCAGATAACTGAGTTAGTAATGTACTGTGCTGTTATTAATTTGATAAAATTTTGTGATTAATGAAGAGTTGTAAATCAGTGCCCAAATATAATAAGTACAGCAGAAGGTCTGTCATATAATGCTTGTGGTTAATAGTTGCTCTTCCTTTGTTTCAGGTCCTGCAAGAAGTAGAGAGGGAGTTGGTCCATTATGGCACAACCAACATAAGTGTCATGGAGATGAGCCACCGCTCTGCAGATTATGCTTTCATCAATGATAGTGCACAGCAGGCTGTCAGGGAGCTTTTGTACGTACATTGTATGCTGCCATCATGTTGCAGTAAGATAAGTTGCTGCTTCAGATAATCATCCTTAAATGTTTGGTGAAATTGGAGTAAAAATGCCAATGACATGTTTCCAGGATTACACTGATCCCTTATTTTATGAATAGTTATGTACATATTTTCACATTACCACAATTGCAAAATGAACACCCTTCTTAAGTGAGTTTATATCCCCGCAGAACACGTGTTAAATTTGCTTATTCAGTTTGTCCAGCTATCCTATCTGTGTGCATATAACAATGCTAGGATTTCTGGATGAATCTACATGAAAGTTAATACTGGGGAATTTGATGAGAAATTATCCACCCATTTCAGTTTTAAGAGCATGTGAACCTAACTGAATTTGTGCATGAAAAACTAATATGCATTTCTGCATGCATATGCATACCCATTGTCCCACATGAAAAACAGAATATAGTGTATGTATATCTGTATTGTGTTTCCAATTAATAAAAACTATTACTTCTAACACAAGGTAATAGCATAGTTGTGATTATTCTTATGACTTATGTTTTTACTTTTATGAGTTAAAGAAAGACACTGTTATGCTTAATAATACGCCTTTGCTATCAAAATTTTGATGTTTGGACATGTTTAAGAGTTAGTAATTTAAATACTGGTTCTTACCTCACAGGTCAATTAGGGATATGTGACAGACAGTGTGTAGACATGTGGACTGTGAATTTTTGCTCTTGTTTTAAATATTTGTAAGCCAGTTGTTTAGAAACAGCATTTGCTTAAGTCATAGTGTGTTTATGTTTTTCAGGAACATTCCAGACAATTACAAGATCTTGTTCCTGCAGGGTGGAGGCACAGGCCTATTTGCTGCTGTGCCACTGAATCTTATATCTGAGACAGGGTATGCTGACTACATTGTAACAGGTGAGAATACAGGACAGAATATTTCAGTGAACAGAATTGTGTTTGATGTTATGGTGTGTACATATGACTAAAACAAATGTATATTAATATTTTTAGTCACACATGACTCATTGCTTTATAATCATATTTTACTTGGTGACTAGATGCCAAGTAAAATATGATTATATAGCAGTGTGTTGTGTGTAGTTGAAAAAATGTTAATATATATTTGTGATTGATACATCAGTGATGTTTCATGTAGGGAGTACATGTTATACCATATGTGTAGGGTCTTGGTCAGCCAAAGCAGCTAAAGAGGCAACAAAGTATGGCAAGGTGAATATGGTTCTGCCCAAGACTGACAGTTATGTGGACATTCCTGAACAAAGTACCTGGAATCTTAGCCCTAATGCTTCGTACGTCTACTACTGTGCCAATGAGACTGTTCACGGTAAGTCAGTTTTTGTTAATAAGGGAATATGAAAGTTAATATTGTGGTGCAGTAACAATATCAGAGCTGCTGCTAGGAGAGCTAAATTAAGGCAGCAAAAGAAGGCTGCATACTAATTTCAATAAACATTTCTTATATTCTGCATATATTAGGTGGCCAAGCATAGTCAGTGAGTGTTGAAATGTGTCCCATTTTCTTGTGTTCATGTAAATGCTGTGTGATTTTCTGTTGTACTATGCTCCCTTTTCTCATCATGAGCTCTGATCTGTGTTCACAGTTTGTTTTTCCATTCTTTGAAATATGTTAAGATGTTTTCTGATGGTTTTTCAAAAACAAGAAATGTGTAGTTGGCAGTTATTGGCTATACTTATTAATTTATTTTTCTTTTCTACTACTACTACATCCACCACAAAAACAAAAACTTCACAAATGAAATTAACCAGTAGCAATTTTAATGTACTTGCAAAAACATACTGTTTTCCTTTTAATTAAGAACATGTACATTCAAATTAATTATAAGGTGTGATAATATCATATTGGTATTGTCTTTTAAAATAAAAAATGTGTGTAGAATGTGCTCATCAGTTGTGTATCAAATGAGTCACTGGAGTTTCAGTTTGAACATATTCATCATATTTTTACTGAAAGATTGATGTTGTACTTTTTGGGCTAGTTGGTGCCAAATTTTATGTACCAAAAATTGTTTGAAACATTCTTACTCAGGGGAAAATTTTTATATGTGTGTTTCTTCTGGTGAGTAGTTCAGTAGATGTATGGAATAACAAATTATATTACTCCCATACTTTGGAAAATCAGTTCCTCATTCAGATTTATAGCACACACTATGTGCAGTAGGTAGGTATTTGTGTTGGTGCCCATGGATATAGTTTTATATTCCCAGTATGTGGAACAGAAAGTGTTAAAAAACTTATTAGTAACTATTGTGTATTCTTAACTTGCAGGAGTGGAATTTCCATTTATCCCAGATACCCAAGGTATTCCACTTGTGGCTGATATGTCATCTAATATTATGTCGGGGCCCTTGGATGTTTCTAAGGTAGAGTGTCCATGTTTTAAATTAGCGGGTGATTTGTGTGAAAAAATCAGAATGTTGTCCAGAAATTTCTGTTTGCTAAAAGGAAACAATGTAAATGAGGGGTTGATAATGGATGCATGATTTTTAGTTGAGCTTGAGTATATCATGTAAGTAAATCAGAGCACATGTATAAATATGATTGACTGACTCAGCATATCTCCATTGTACCTGAATAGATATTTACATTACATATAAATCTATAATGCTTAAATGTTTGTTGTGATGGACTGTCATACGTTGTATTATGCTGTCAATTAATGAAGTTACAGTGAGACTGTATCATTGGGAACCATAATTTGCACAAGAGTGGAGGAATTATGATTACTTATAATTATATTCTAAAAATGAACACTCTGACATCTTTCACATTGTTTAGTGCAATGGTGCCATTTTGTGATATACCTTGTTTATATGTAATAGGTTACTTACAGATTCACCAAATATGATTGTAGTGGTGCAAGAAGACTGTGTTGTACTTATTAACTTAGAAATGCAACTCCACTGGCCACTGAGAGATAACCTTTAATTTGTTATGTACCTACAGTCATGTGTCAGTGAATGCAACTTCTTTTGGGCAGTACCATTACTATCACCACACCCATCCTCTGGCTTATTGGTGCCAGTCTGTAAGCAAGTATTTCCTCACATAGCACTTTCACTCACTATTTAGACCATAATACATGCATTATATTGGCTCTTTACAAGTTAGGGTTCACTGGGCATAAACAGTTTGAGCACCTCACTTGCACCATAGAAGGAGAATTGGCAGGGAGTGTTTGTTGTGGTGATATTGGGGATGAGCAGTATGTCATAGATACTTACTGAAGGGGAAGCCTTGTTTGTGGTCACCATCTTAACGAAAGTTCCTCTTGGTGAGCTTTTGTAGTACTGTTGTGAATTGGGAGGTTTAGGTTGGGTGGATGGTGCATGCTCCAAAGTACTGCTTGTGCCAAGTGCATTTGACTCAAGTAGCATAGTTCAGTGTAGTCATTGTTATTTGTCAGGTGTCATCTATTACTAATAATGTGTACAGTCATTCCTTTATAAATGAATATGTGCATATAACATAATCTCTGTACAGGTTGTAGTGACGTGGGCACTTTCCTTTGAGATTGACATTTTGTGGGGTTTGAGATTTGCCAAAGGGCTATGTGTAATTATTTTTGACAGTATTTCAGCAGGAGACTTGCCTGTTCCTGCAGTTCTGGTATTGTAATGTTGCTGCAAATAAGCCCATAAATGAGATTTGAGATTCTTACATTTGTGCTTATGAGGGCTGAAGACTTGTGGATATTATGCCATATTGTTTAGTATATGAGCACCAGTATTTCAAAGAAGCTGACTACGTCTGTCTTTAGGGTAGTCCAGAAATCACAGACACTTTGTTGTAAGATACACAGACATTATTTCCTACAAAAGGAACTGAATATTTCGTACGTATGATACATATTTCATTTCTTTTGTATACAGTTTGGTGTGATTTTTGCTGGAGCCCAGAAAAACATTGGTCCTGCTGGTGTAACATTAGTGATTGTACGAGAGGATCTTCTGGGAAAGGCAGCTGTCACTTGCCCCACTGTTCTAGATTTTACTGTCATGGCGAAGGATAACTCACTTCACAATACACCTCCAACTTTCTCGTAAGGTCATAACCAAGTACAGTGATTACAGTTTCTTTTGTTTTTACTGTGTATGGAAATTTTAGTATGAACAGAGATTTCAGTTCACAAGAATTAAGGAGAGTTTAGAATGTATTTATTCTATGATGTTACCCTGGTATTTGATATAGTAATATGGTGGTGGGGCATGAAATATGTTAGGGAATTGAGATTCCAATTGAAAATACTTGATTTTTATCCTGTCAGCATAGCAGGATCTGTTTATATTGTTGTACTGGCAGGATAAAAACTCCAGTATTTTCATTTGTAATTTTGTTATGTAGCACAACAGGATACCAAAAATGAAGGTGCTAGAGAAATCATCTGAATTGGGATAGAACTATGTGTTAGTGTCAGCAAGCATGAAACATCATCACAAGTTTTACTGTTGGCAGAAATGCTTTATTTTATTATTATTAGTCTACAAGAAAGTAACAGCCTGTCTCAGTACTGTATCTGTTTTGAATTGTTCATGCATAATTTTCTCCAGCTGCATCAATATACATGGTGGTGCACAGAGACCTTCATCTTGTACTATTTTTCAGTGATTGCAATTCCTGCATTAGGGTTAGTCTTTGTGTTTCAATCTAATTTATCATAATTTTGTGTACTGTGAAGGAAGAATATATTTTTATTAACCTATAAATATATAATAAGTATTTAATTCTTCGCTGTTCCTTGTTGGAGATTGGAACGTGTTTATCGTGATGGACTGAGGTAAAGTATGCAAGACAGATAACCTAAACAGATCATTAGATATTCTAACTGTGTTGTGATTTGTCATACAGGATATATGTGATGGGACTGGTATTTAAATGGATCAAGAGAAATGGTGGTGTTGAAGGAATGCAAAAAAAGGCAATAGAAAAGAGCAATATCATATATGATGTTATCTCTTCGTCAAATAATTTCTACTACTGTCCTGTGAAGAATTCTGTTCGCAGTCAGATGAATGTTCCATTTCGTATTGGTGGACCAAACGCAAATGATGATTTGGAGAAGGAATTTCTTTCTGGAGCACAGAAACTGGGAATGTTACAGCTCAAAGGTCACAGGTATGTTGAAAAAGAGGACTTTGTTTATTGTAAATATATGTTCTTAGTATTTGGAGTTGTTTTCTGTGACACAGAGAAGTACATTTTGAATTTCTTGTTTAGGAATCAGGAAATTGTTATTTGCTTCAGACTTTTTGACCTTGAGTTGAAGAGTTGTAAATTAATGCAAGTGGCTACATTGCTTCCATTTTATTTCTATATATACTTCTTGTGAATCAGTGTTGCAGTTAGAAAGGGATTGGCCATATATACAGTAAAATGATATTGTGCACATATCAGTGGATATGTAATATATGCACATAAGAAGATACATATAGGGGGGGGGGGGAACTTCCTCAAATAGCTGATTGAAAAGCATTAATTATGTGTGCTATTGAATATGACTAGTCAGTCAAGTAACTGTTGATTACTAATATATGTTGTGTTTTGATTGAGTAAATTACTTTATTGTTACACAACACAATGGGATGGCTCCTATCAAAATAAATTGGTGTATTTTCAGTTATTTTTGACACTGTTGTATTTAATAGGCAAATATCATGTGACCAAAAATGTGACCACTTAATAAAACACTAGGCTGCTTGGTGCTGTTTGTACATGAAGGTGAAAAAAATGATAAACTTGCTGTATCAAATTATAATCTTGCTGCCATTTAATTTTCAGATTAGTAGGTGGTATACGGGCATCACTGTACAATGCCTTAACAGTGGATGAAGCTAAAGCATTAGCAGCATACATGAAGATTTTTTACCAGGCCCATAAGAAGTAAAGTGAACAGTAATAATCTGTATTCATACATCTGTATTGGTTATGTATTAAGATGCTGAACCTTACATGTTTTAAAAAAATTTAATTGTTTTTTTGAGAGAGTAAAGTCTTTTACACCTGCTTATCTCAACCTTGTGGTTGTGCTATAGATGAATTATTTTCAGTGTGACCTGTTAGGTGAAAATCAGAATAAAAATTAATAGTAGATGGTGGACGAAGTCCAGAAAGTAAGTAATCCAGCAACAGTGTCAATATCATCAGAATCTGTTAGAAGTGGAAAATTCATTTATGTTAGAATTTTTGCATTATTCAGCTTGGCTGACAGACACATTCATATTTAATACTACAAAGCATTTATCTTGTTGGTTATGATTCCTTTTGTATTTTTATTCTGGTTTACTTGATGTTGCTTTTCCTTGTCTAAGGTAAACTTCTGTCCAGCTATTTGTTACATAAGATTGTAAAAAATGAAGTTAGTGTAACTATAATTTTGTATGGGTGTGAAGCTTGGTCATGAAATACTTCAAATTGGTCTGTCTCATTAAGGGCAGAACTGGTTGAGGGTGTTGGAGAATAAGGTATTGAGGAAGATGTTCGGGCCTAATTGGGAGGAAGTAACAGGAGACTGGAGAAAACTGCATGAGGAGTTGTATGATTTGTACTCCTCACCAGATAATGCTGGGGTGATCAAATCATGGATGATGAGATAGGTGGAGTGTGTGCACATGTGGGTGAGGAGAGGAATGCATAAAGGTGTTGAATATGAAACTAGAAGAAAAGAGACCATTTGGAAGACCTTGGCATAGGTAAAAGGATAATATTAAAATGGATATAAAAGAAATATAGGGGACATGGACTGGATTAATTTGGTTGAAGTGGCAGGCTCTTGTGAACACAGTAATGAACCTTTGGGCTTCATAAAATAGAGGGAATTGTTGACTAGCTAAGGTGCTCTTAGCTCCCAAGAAGGACTCTGCTGCATGGAGTTAGTTATATAACACTGAATGATAAAATCATTAGTGAAAAATTTGTAATTGGCCACAGTTTAATTTGAGGTACTGTCCTGACATTTGTTTAGGGGGTCTGAAGAAAACCATCAAAACTCTAGTTGGGATAGTTGGTCTCCAGATTATTTGAAGCCAGGACTATTGGATCATGAGGTAGAGGCAGGCATGCTTTTCACTCCACTGCGACATTTGGTGTTAGACTATTGGTGGTTGCGTTTTGTAAAAATGTTTCCATCATAATTATTTTGTGCAGCTGAAACATGTAGTAATCATTATTGTATATTTATAGATTGTTGAGAACCAATATTAGCTTTCATACATGACAAATTTGTAACCTTGTACAGCCAAAAAATTTTTGCATAGAATGAAATTATGTGCTGTATGTACCAGAGTATGAGATGACCTGGCATGTAAGATGACTTCCCTTCACAGTTTTCAATTTACAGCAAAAATCCTGTACAGAATTTGTTTAATTTTGTGCATAATTATAAGGTTACTCCCACTTTTTCAGGACAAGTTTTGTTTTCATTGAGTCCCTTCGGTACAGTGGGGGAGGGGGGTTTGAAGCTCGGCATCACATCTTGGTATACCGCTCCCCCCACCCCCATCATACGGATTGCTTAAAAAACTTGAGTTTGGAGCCCGAAAAATCGATACTTGAGCGTGTTACAATCGATCTTGCGAAATCAAGGTGACTACTAGCGCTATCTATGCAGTAGATTTAAATATTCATTACAAAAGTTGTGCAATATCCTACGCGATGGCGCTGATATTCAAATCTGTTTTTGCACAGTCCAACATGGCCGGATTTGCGTTAAAGATGTCCGAGGATTATTCCTGAAATTGTGCAAGAAATTATGAGGCACAAGTGTAAAGCTGTGATAAATATGTGTCACAAAGGACTAAGTGTGTGTGCTTTTTCTTCGTGAACATGGATAGAACCGGGATCCTGAGAATTTAGGAACCGGAGGAAGACTGGGTAAGAATTACGTCCTTGTATGGTCATGTATGTTATCTGTCAAGTTTCAACCAATCGCGCCGTTATGTTTTGCACAGTAGATTACAACATGAAGTACTTTAAAATTTGACGTCCCACAGACGATTATCCAATACTGTGAATAGATAACTGTGAGGATTATTAATGAAGAATGAAATGACCTCAGTTTCAATTCTAAGGAGGTATTCATTCATTAAGGGATGCTGTTTAGGAACGTTCTTAATCGTGTATATATGATTTGTTATTGACAACGATCATGCCTTTCTTATGATATTGGGTTAGGTGACAGTGATATATTAGTAGGAAGATATGTTGGAATGATTCCTTAATATTTAACTTGGAAGGACATAATGTGAAATAGTGTTTCCCATGGCCTTAGCTTAGGCCCTATATGCGCAGTGGAAGGAAGGGAGTAAGCCAGGCGGCTGCCCTCGCACCACCATCCCCACAACAGATTTTTAAAATATCAAGCTCGAAAAAAATTCCGAAAAGAAGGAAATATGCCACATATTAATATCAAAATAAGAGTACTGAAAACATGTTCTTCTGTCTTGTATATAAAAGTGCTTAAGAACTGCCCCAACAAAATCGGTCTTGTAAGCAGATATTCTGACTGACCCTCATGGAAAAAGAAATTTTGGCGTTTTCCTTATTATCTATGCAGCTGCATTAACAGCATGCACTTATTTATATGTCTTTATTTACCAGAGTTGATGGTGACAACATTATATCTTAGAGGCTTAGCTTGAGTTTGTTGGTTTTTCAGCTTTATTGTTCAAAATGTGTGTTTTTCTGTGTTACATTAAGCAATGCGTATGTCTATAGATATTCTATGCTTGTAGTCATATACTTCAGTTGTTTGCTCTGTGTAACAGTCATTGTCATCTATAGTGGGATATATGAAGATATGTCTGAGTCAACTTTTGGAAATTTAATTTTTAATGTTTCTAAAGATTCCAAGGTCTTAATAACGAACTGGCACTATTATGAAAGTGATATTTATTTAACTGCTCCTGTAATAATTTTTGCAATGGTATACTGACTAATCCAGAAACTTGATTCAAGAGGCACTGCTTCTGGCTTCTGTGCTGGAGGTAACCAGTTTGAATCTCGATTCTAATACCAATTATTCTGACCGGTTTTCATGCGTTTCCACAGTCCTTTCAGGCAAATGGAAGAAGAGTGTCTCAAATAAGGCCACAGGTTCTTCTATTCATATGATTTTCAATTTCTTGTGCCATTTGATCCTTATATAGTGTGAGGTATATCATTGTCATTAATAAACCATAAAAAGCCTACCAAATTAAATGACAGGATCAGAAAAAGAATGAATACAAGGGGACATGCACACCCAAATGCAGAATATGGCTAATGGAGTGGTATATGTAGTTCTTTTTAGTTTATGTTTTACATTTACATTTACTCATAAAATAATCATACAGAATGTGATGTAACATTTAACTGAGCACAGGCAGATGTAGACAGTATGTGAAGAAATTTTATTCCACATTTGGCAGTTGTAATCATCGATTATGAATATGGAACTGTTGATTTCCTTTGTGGAAGTAAGACATTTTAAATCTTTTGAGATATAACACATGAAATTTGAATTCGAGTAGAAATGGGAAATTTCAGATCCCATTTTTAATTTTTCAGAACAGTGTCCACTGTCACGAAAGAAATTAATGAACCCTGTATAGAGGGGACATTTGGTCACTCAACCTAAAGCAGAGAATTGTTGCAGTTACTTTTCCATATTTTTTTATGTAGTATGGCAGCACCTGCCTTTTTAAGGTTCTCTTTCAGCAAAATTTATTGCACTGCACAGTGCGTTATCTCTGTTAAGTGCATTTGATACCTCATACAGAATTCTTTCATACAAGGAAACAATACATTTAAGCCGCTTTTTTAACATAAAAATTACTGTTTAGTTCTAAATTCTGAAACGTTCTTGTTCACACATTTCCATGTTTGTTCTGCCTTTTTTTTTTTTTTTTTTTAAGTGTGTGTTTTTCCCTGGTTTGTTTTTAAGCGTGAACAGCAAATATTTTGGGGTTGTTCCATATGCTTACATATCTGTTTAAGACAGGTCTAGGTGTATATGAATTGTTTGTTTTGAAGAAAGATAAAATATTACCCTGAACATGAGAGTGCAGCGGTTTCTTTGTTAATTTGAACCAGCAAAGGAGATTTAATATTTAATAACAAAGGATAAAAATTATAATATAATGAAAATTGATTACCTAATTGTAAGTAAATAAATACAGTACAACGGATTTGATGTTAAATTGGTTGACAGGACAGAAATGCTTACCTAATTGAGATAGCTCTCACTAATACCGAGAATACTGAAATGATTTTAAGCCTGCAACAGTTACATCCAAAAGTATAACAAATTGGCATATGACATTAAAATCACACGGTGGCATATGGGGCATATGACTATAGTCCTGATAGAACCTGGTGTGGTGTCGAAAACTCTGCACAAGAGCTTGAAATCTCCAAAAAATCCAAGGAGCAACAGTGCTTGGAAAATGCCACAGTGTCGGCAGATTTCTCAGTCTTCAATAATAATTTATGATAACATTTGTGTTGCTGTGAGGAACAGTGAAATAGCTGAGAAATGATGTTGATGATGGTAATGATGATAACAGCACTATGTGATATTCCTATGGCTCCTCATTTTTGAAACCCCAAGCTGTTGTGCGAAAGTTTATGATTTTTTGTCAGCCTGTATCAGTGTCTTTTAACTGGCAGGCAGCGGAAACCACAAGTTTATAAAAAGTACAAAACTGGAAATTACAAGTAAGTGTGATATGTCTGAAAAAGAAAGTAAGCAACCGTGTTCAGGCCAGTGTAATGCTCATACGAAACTTGCGGATTTGTGTTGCGTCAAAATGGGTGCTGGAGACTTACCGAAAAAGTTCTTCCGAAGCAATAAGCTTAGTAGACGAAGCGAGTAGCCCATATAATACGATGGAGTTGTTTGTTGTCTTCAAATTTTGCCGAATTGGATATGGATGTTAGTATCTCTTCTCATCAGTTCCATAGGTAACTATTCCCTATCCGATCTACGCTATCAGTATAAAAAATACATCCACAAACGCCCTAAACACATTCTCCTCTAGCGTCCACCTCCCATAGCAATGTTTTTTCCTTGTTCTGCTTTTTCACTGTCGACCTATAAACACCTAACGCGACAAACCCCTTCCTATCACCCGCAAGACGAGACATAACTCATGTAAAATGGTTAATGGGAACATTTTGTTATTCTTGCATCCAGGTGTATCTCTGTACCACAAACTTTAGAGCAATAAACATTTAAAAAAATGGTATCTCTTCTGCCATAAGCCAGTTTCAGATGTTCATGTAAATGTTGGGCATACCTTTAACAATATCAATTTAACCGATGAAACACCCAACGAAGATCTAGCTGTGGTGAGTGCTGCAAGTAGTTACATTCTATAGTCATGGTGTTCGAGTTTCTGAAACAGTGAACTGCCCATCCCGACTGAAATATTCCAAAGGTTCAGAGTTTTCATGCTTCTTGCAGGTGGGTGGTGGTCTGTAGCTTGAGTGGACCATGCTCGGTTGTTTACACGTTTCTTTACACTCACGTGGTAATTCTCACATTTCCTTCGACAATGTTCGCGATCTGCGTCGAATAAATTAGGACACACTTTGCGTAATTCGCTGTGATTGAAATGTAGTGATTTTAAAACGGAACAAGTTTTGTCAGAATGACAGTAACAACTGTTACGTAAATGATTCCGATACTAAAATATGCAGTTTAAAGGCTGAGTCTGTCTTAATTTTGCCCATTCCACTGGGCTTCTAAATAATGCGATTACCATTAGGGCTGGTATCGATTAAACAGTTACTCTGTCATTGCCGGCGCGTGAGCATTGTTACGTTACCGTGGATATTAACCATTTGGAGACTAAAATTATTCTAGATTACGTATAAAAAATTTAGTTTGCACGTCACAGAAAATTCTGTGACCAATGGAAAGACCGGTCGGTGAATACTGTGCGGAGAAATAATGGCGATCTATTGCAAGAGGAATACGGAATACTGTATCCAAGAAGAATTAATCTTGAAGATCGGACCGATAGGCTTCCCGAAACGTCGGTAACGAACTACCAACCTAAACCACGTAACATCCGGAAGATCGAAGACCTCGGCAACACCGCCGCGGATGTCTGAAATCTCGTCTATGTCGTTCTTTCCTATGCATATTAACGTTTCCAACAACAGACCTCGCATATTATCTTATTAAATCATTAGGCTGGATGTTAATACTTTCATAAGTATTTGAGGCCAGAAGCTTCATATGTTCTATTAAACAAGAAGTCTGTACTAAAAGTCTAAAATTCGTTGTTCTGGGATATTTTCCAGTTATCCTTAATAATCCATTTATTACCGTCTGGAATCATTGGACTTAGATTAGTGGGAAAGGGCAAGGCTTAGCAACTATAACAGACGATTGGTATAACACGGTGTGTGCGAACTTTCTACGCGTTGCTGCACTATTCATCCTTGCTATCAGAAGACACCTATTTGTCTGATGTATTTTTGAGTTAGCTGCAAATATCGTTTGTCTTTATTTAAAAAAAAAGACTTGTCGGAATATGTACAAAAATAAGAGTTTAGAATGTAGAAAACTTTATAAATGTATTTACAGTGTAAATAAATGTGACTACGTGTGTATGCTATTTTAAAAAGACCAACAAATGCAGTTGGGTTTATGAATGCAATTTAATGACATAATAATCACCGACATGTCTCGGCCATTCATGTGGCCGTCTTCAGGGTTGTGTTTTCACCATGTGAGTGGCCGAAACGTTTTGTTGGTCCTTTTTTTTTAAAAAAAAAAAATATACATCTGATTAATGCACGGAACATGGAAAGTAAAGAAGTGAATACACATATGTTACATTTAATGAGTTTGATGTGCCGGAGGTTTAGCAGGAAGGACATCCATCCTGGGTTTTGTACCACAGACTACGACTCTGAGATCCGGCTTCGCATCAAGGCGAGAAAAAATTCAGCCGATCTGGAGAAAGTAAAGTCACGAAGTTAATGCAGTAGTTTAGAGGATTTCAGTAGCATTTAGAGAATAATCTGGATCACTTTTTGATGAAGACTCGGTAGTTTTTAGTACTTACTACTCTGAATTACATTTTTAATGTGAAATTATTCGTGCTGAGAAATTTGGAGGTAATATAAAACTTTCTTGGAAAGTTCGTGGTGGAGATTTTCGATGTGGAATGTTACAACATCATAAGGGCGATCGTATTTAACATGGAGACTTCGGGGAATTCGCGGAAACACTAGAACATTTTGCAAGATTCTGTTTTATGGTCATGCATCTAGAAAGAGAGTTTTTCTTATTAAGGCAGTCAGACTGTACCTCACAGTTGATATGACTGCGCCACAAAATCTCTGGCGGCGAATAATCTGTATTACTACTACTACTACTACTACCACCACCACCACCTTCACTACTACTACTACTACTACCACCACCACCACACCACCACCTCCACTACTACTACTACTACTACTATCAACACCACCACCACCACCTCCACTACTACTACTACTATCACCACCATCACCACCACCACCACTAATACTACTACTGCTACTACCACCACTACTACTAATACCACTACTACTACTACTACTACTACTGCTACTGCTACTACTACTGATGCTACACTATGAGAGTCCAATATCGGGCCTCAGCCTTGTCGATTAATCTGAATACCAGAAACTTTTTTAGCGG
>Ga0131853_10006832_pt1 | contig 20603 bp, 23 predicted proteins | sample TergutLab28metaG_FD_92764 | JGI IMG/M metagenome (GOLD analysis project Ga0131853, IMG submission 92764) | Labiotermes labralis P1 segment gut microbial communities from Petit-Saut dam, French Guiana - Lab288 P1 (version 2) (version 2) | ecosystem: Host-associated > Arthropoda: Insects >...
TAACGATTTTTGATTCAGAAACAAGCTTTTCAAGAGCAAGCCAAAAAGCATGATTAAATTCCGACACTATATTGTCACCTCTTCATTTTAAAGCTTTATACCAAATCATCAAAACCAAAATAAGTTATCTGCCAGAACCTATATCACCCAGATTCGCAAAACGTTTTTCGTATTTTTTAAGTGCGCCGCTCAATACGTCATGAGCATCTATACCTAGCTCATGACACAGTACGAAAAGGGAAAACAAGCAATCCCCTACTTCATCTATTACTTGTGGGTTCGTGGAAAAATCCTTTTTCCCGTACTCTGTGCTTTTGAGTATCTCCTTACCAAGTTCACCTATCTCCGAAGCAAGATCAACATACCGGGTTTTTATATCGGTTTGCAGTTGGTGCTTGCAAATAAACTCGCCAACCACGCTCATCATGAGGCAAGTAAGATATATTTCATATCCTCGAAGGTTTTATCCAATAGCTCAGCATGAAATTCGCATTGTTTAACAAATTTAAAGCCGATTTTCTCGATTACACGCTGTGATTGGCTGTTTTCTGAAAAGTGGCAGCAGGTGAAGGCTTCTATACCGAGATTATTAAATCCATAGTCAATTACAGCCTTGGCTGCTTCCGGTATCAAGCCCTGTCCCCAAAAATCCTTTGAAAGTACATAGCCGATTTCTTTTGCTCTCAGATTTTTATAGATTTCTTCTTCGTTTGCCCATGATTTGTGAATCCCAAGCGAACCGATAACTTTATTCTCGGCTTTATGGAATATGGCAAAGACATCTTTTTTCTCAAAAAATGATTGCAGAATGCTCTTCGATGTTTCTATTGATTTATGATGCGGCCATCCTGCCATTTCACCAACACCGGGAACAGACGCATATGCGTAAAAATCCGCTAAATCTGGTTCTTCAAATGCACGTAGTATTAAGCGCTCTGTTTCAATTGTGATTTTTGATGTATCAATTTTGAAATCCATTACATAACCTCCAGCAAATTAAATTCGGGAAATACTTCCCGTTTTACAAACTCTCCACGCTCCATCATGGCTGAGATTTCACTCCACGACGCAGCGCGTGCATCAATTGTCTCACCTTCTTGCAGTACCACATCGGACAAGTCGAAGTCATGTCGAAATAGCCAATTATCGTGAAATGCGTTATCGAATTGCTGGTATGTTGAAAATAACTCTGCCGTTTCCGGGAGCAATACAAGACCACATTCTTCTCCGGCTTCGCGTATAGTCGCCCCAAGGCTTTCTTCTCCCGCTGTCGCGCTTCCGCTTGGGATTTCCCATAAGCCGGGGTAACCGATTTTATTAAATGCTCTTCGGGTTATAAGAAACTCACCTTTGCTGTTCATAATCCATGCCCGAACTACAAGGTGATAATCGCCCGGCTGCATTTTATCTATTCGCCTGTGTAAGCGACCTGTAGGGTTGCGGTTTTTATCTAGGATATCCCAATATTCTGTTTCTGCTTTTTCCTTGCCAAGCCATTTATCCAGTCGGTCATACAACACAGGCAATATATGCGGATATGTCATTTTTTCGGGAATGCTACGAAATTCACGCACTTCTTTCATTTCGCTATTAATTGGCAACTCACCAAGGGTTTCCACATCGGCATAAAAAACCTGCCCATTAGCATAGCTCTTGTCCGTATGGACAGCATAATCAAATGCCGGATGAATAAAAAATTTGATCGCGCCTGTCTCTTCTTGTAATTCACGCTTGGCACATTCAAGAGGGGTTTCGTCTGCCTCAATACGTCCACCGGCTGTCTCATAGGTATCGCGATCTTTATGACGAGGATATATCCAGTTTGCACCGCTACGGGCAAAAATCACTGTATATCGGTACTCTTTCAACTCACCAAGGTCAGTAGTATACACACGCCATTGCTCATCGGGTCTTGTGTAATTTTGCGCTTCTTTCCATTCTTCAATCAACTGCTCGATACTCTGCTGTCGCTGGCTTTGGTCGTCGCTTACAGCACGCGTTGCTACATCGAATGCCTGCGAGCTTAGCATCCATTTTTCCATACATCTATCACGCTCGTCGCCAAATAACGCGAATGCCGTTGCACCCATATTGTATACATTGGTTATTTCGTCAATATCCGCACCTAATTGAAACTCTTCCGGTGACATAAACCGCGAACTTCCCCACATGCGTCCCATTGGGTTTTTGTATGGCATTTTTGAGTAGAACTCAATATCGCAGATGGTGGTTTTTCCGGTATCGAAATCATACATTATACAGCCATCGTAGAAATCAATTGCCACATACCCTTGCCTTGCTACATGAGCATGAAACGCTAGTATTTCGTCATATACCTGAAGCCTTGTCTCAATTGGCATTTGCATGAATTTTTCACGCGACTCAGGATACATCCTTCCCATGCATTCGCTGTTAACCCATTCAAAAACACACATAAAACCACCGGCAATTACTTCTGTATTGATAAGCTTTGTAAGATTCGTATGCGCTAAATCCCTGTAAATGGCTTCTGTTGTTTTCATCCTTTCGATAGCTTCATCCGAGGTTATATTACTTCGCACCGTTGGAGCACCAGCGAATTTTACAAACCGCTTCGTTTTGCCATCATCAACCCCGAAACAGATATTGCCGGAGTCTTGGTTATCATATACCTTGAAAACCTTGCCGTATTTATTGAGAAACGAAAAATCATAGGGCTTTTTAAGCTTATATGGTACACCGTCTGCCCATTGGAGTATAAAATCATTGACTTCTGTCATAAATCGCCACCATCCCTTCGGAGCGTACTCTATCACAAAAATGCATCAAGCATCAATTTAAAAGTGATTATGCACAAAGAAACGGTATGCTAGCATACCGCTTTTTTGTGCAGTATTTACAGTTTGACTGAGTATGACATATATTGCAAAGTGTGTTCAAATTAAAAAGGAAGGGCAACTGGGCAAAAGAAAGCGTAACAGAGGCATATATAATAGGAATCGGAATTATCCCCTTACGTAGTGAGACGCATCTACATCGTCAACATAAAAGCGTTGAGTGTAGCGAAAGCAATCCATGCGAATACGGGATTGCTTCGCCGCTTCGCTCCTCAACGCTTTTATGTTGACGTGTTATACTACGCCTGGGGATAATTCCGATAGGAATTATCCCGCATGGGTTGCAAAATAATTATCGCAATAACATAACCCGTGCAGAGTTTACCTCCATTGCGGTTCCTATATATGAAGTAATAACCGGCAAAGAAATCACAGGTCGGATTACATTTGACAATACCAATGATATAAATGTCCAAAAGGCAGCATATATCGGCATTGTTACAGGTACAAGGGGTAATAACTTCTCTCCAAATATGCAGTTTAACCGGGAGCAGGCTGCGGTTATAGTATCTCGTCTGGCAGAAGCCATCGGTCAGCCGCTTCCACCATCACCTGCTACTTTTGCCGATAATTCAGAAATATCACCTTGGGCAAGGCAGCAAGCAGGGCAGGTTCAAGCTGCCCAACTAAGCAAAAACCATGAATATCTACCCATAAAAATGCTTAACAAAGCAGCCCCGATTGGATGTTAGTTTTGATACAATAGCAAATTTTATTATTCGAGAAGAAAAGAATATATATACGATGGATGATATAGCCCTGTTGGTTTGTAATATTCACCACATTTATATTGAAAGCCTAATTTTTCTATTATTCTTTTTGATATGACGTTATTAGGATGATGACCTGCAAAAAGCCCTGTTGCCTTCAACTTATCACGGGAATATTCAATTACCGCCTTCGCAGCTTCTGCACCAAAACCTTTCCCCCAGTGTTTGCTTGTTAAATGAAAACCAATTTCATATATACGCTTTTCTATATTATAAGGTCGCAAACCACAACAACCAATAAACCCTTCTGTAGATTTCTCAAAAATAGGCCAATATTGTACGTTGAACTGTTTTTCAATTTTAATTTCTAAAAGAAGCCTGTCTTTGATTTCTTGTTCAGTAAGTTCTCCAATTTTTGAAATATATTTTGTAACGGCTTCATCTCCCCATAACGAGAGTGCTAATATATAATCGTCCTTAGTCCAATATGAAAATATAATGCGCTCAGTTTCCAAAAAAAAATTTCTTTTATTCATCGTAACACTCCTTACATTACATAATTGGTTTTTTCGCAATTAAACATTGTAACGATATGAGGCAATTCTGGTTGAAAATGCTTATATTGTGAACATTACAACAAAAATTTGCTTTTTATCATTTTCGCAACAGTTTCGGGCATCAAATCAGAATTATCTATTTTCATGTAATTTTTATAAGGGATTTCCCCGTCATAGCTGACAACTCGGATTATATTGTCCAACTCAATTAACCTTGCGCTTGATGCTTCAACATCTTTTTTTGATGGCTTGTTTCTAAGTCTGTTTTCTGTGACATTTCGCTGTAGCCTTACCGCTTGCGATGCGACCAGTTCTACAAAATATATCTCTGCATTGTTACGCTCGAAAATGCCAACAAGGCTTTTGAAATAATCCCAAGCAGATGGTTTATCAAGATTACAGAAATAAGTAAAAATCATGCCGTATAATTCAGATTTTGAAAATTCTTCAAAAATCGCTGCCCTAATGCGTTCTTCTAACGGCACATCTCGTCTACCGAAAATTTCTACAACAGGCTCAATGCCCATATGACTGTGGAATAGCCTCAAATCGCTTATCTTTGATAGTTGTTGCCCGACTGTTGTTTTGCCTACTGCGGCAGCACCAAATAATATTACTAATTTCATTTGAGCATTCTCCTATGTCTAATATAAACTGCATACATTATACATCCAAAAATAATAAGACATTGGATATCGTGCAATTGTATCAACTCCACCGTCCAAACGCCCGATTGAACTAACAACTTTGATACAATTGTTAGAAGCCTTGGAATGCATTGATTTCGAAGCTTTTTGGCCTGTGTAATGTTCGTTTTGCTTGAAAATTAGACTCACGTACAGCAAATTCTCATGTAACAGCAATATTACCAATACACCCATAGTATTATGTCTACACGATACTTGCAACTGACACACGAATCTTATATACGTGTGTCAGTTGCCTTCGGCCTCTCTATTTTCCATATCTTTAAGCGTGATTTTGTCGTCTGCTAATGTGATGGAGGGGGATTTGCATGTGCTGAAATGTATTTTTGTTTCACAGTGCTTTGCTACAGCACGTAATCCCCAATACAATCATACCAGTGTATATATTTGTCGCCGTTTACATTCAGCACCTCGCTGTTTGGCAGTTTGTCTGTCCACAGTGCTTTGTAGCGGTCTTGTTTCCAATCGAAGCGGTTGTACCGCCTGAAAATAACGGTGCGCCCGTTTTGGTCTACATACAAAATAGTCATAATGCCCTCGCAGACTTCAACAATTGCGACGGTATCGTAGGAACGCCCGTTCATTTCCACTTTGTATCTACCGATGATGTCGGCGCATTCTTCTTTTGTGATAGTCATTGTGCTGTCGGCATTCAAAGTTGCGATGCCTTTCGCTTTTTGGTCAATTGCTCTGCCGATATTGTTGTTGCCTATTTGATAATTTTCCAGCCAGCTGTCGTCGTAAAAAGAGCCAAAGTGGAGCACATTGTCTTTTATGCGCATTTCTGCAACATAGGAAGCGTGAGTGTCTGACAGGCGCATAAATTTGGAATGTTTGTCGCTTACATTTCCGTTTTCGTCGGTATATTCCGTTTCCACTTGCACGCACGGAATGCCATGGACTTCCGCTTCGCGAATACAGTGCATTATGTGCATTCCCGTAAAGCGTTGGTCGGGGTCGTCATAGAATGCGAAGCTTGTTTTTTCGCCGACTCGCGGGATAATGAGCCAGCCAGGAATTTCTTCAAATCGTACATCAAAGGGTTTTTCGTTCATCTTTTCGATTGTAAATGCCGGCATAACCGCCGGAAATTTTTGATTTTTTTTCATGATATTTTCTCCTTTTTTGTAGGTTTCGTCCGTACCTTCATGTGCATATGTTGCCTTAAAATGCTCTTTAGCTGTGTTGATACGGCTTTTGACCGTACCAAGGGGAACTCCCAGCTTTGTGGCAATGTCTTTCTGGTTGTAGCCCCTGATGTAAAACAGATATAGAATCTGCTTGTCCTTGCCTCGCAGCATGTTCAGGGTGTCATTGACCAGCATTGCCGTTTCCATACCGTGGCTGTCCACCAAGCTGCCGCTTATTTCATCCAGCGGAATCTCCAGCTTTTTTGCCCTGGCTTTGTAATAATCGATGCACTTATTCGATGCAATACTAAACAGCCAGCTTTTGAACATACCCTTTTCGCGCAAGCGGTCAAACCCGTTGTAAGTCGCCAGCAAAATGTCTTGCAACACATCTTCCGCATCAGCATGGTTTGATATTTTGTGAAACAAGTACCGCTTTAGCATACTCAAGTGTGCAAGGCAAAGTGCCTCGTATTCCGTATGATTTTTCATGGGCGCACCTCCTTTCATTTTTTTGTGTTTCACTATGTAAGTCTGTGCTGAATGAGGAAAGGTTCATTTCGACAAAAAAATTGAGGCCGTCTTGCGAATCAATATTTAACAAAATGATTCACAAGGCAGCCTCTATCAATTGCATTAATTTTCCACATAATCTATAAAAATGATGTCAGGCAAAAGGGTGCAAAAGGGTGAAAATTTGCACGCAATCATCACCGTGAATTTGCTAACATGCTATTGTATCTTTCTTAAACCCCCGATTGGATAGTGACTTTGATACAATTGCCAGAAGCCTCGGAACGCTTATTTTCATACTTCTCTTTATTGTTAGTGCTGATTTTTACATAAATCTGTATAATAAAACGGTATACTTGCAAAAATATCTCGCTTTCGTTTGCACCCTTTGCACAGCATTTGGACACGAAACCAGAACCTTAACGCGGTTACGCAGGTTTCGTGTTGAGGTTCTGGTTTTGCAGAAAACATTTAATTGTTGGGGATATAAAATATTAAGACGCTATCACTACCATCATACTTAAAGTCTATGCTCCAACCCGAGTTTATGGCTCTGTCTGTCCATATATGCTCAAATAAGATTTTATATTCATCTAAGGTTAATTGAGTTTTTATATGTGTTGAAACGTGATAAACACTAAACCATAAATGATTTACAAAACGTATTATGCATTTAGTGTCTTCAAACATTTCTACAGACACATCTTCACCATTTATACGATTCTCTATCCATGCACAATATATAATAAATGCTTTTGATTCCTTATAAAATGGAACCCATGATTTGGCACATAAGTATTCGCCGGCACCATCATTAAACCATAAAAGTGCATTTTCAAATCCTATGAGCTCCCTTAGTTTACAAAAGAAATGTATAGTCTTTGATATGCTTTTTTCGGCATAAATCCATGCTTCTTTCTCTGGTAGGGCAGTAAACGAACTATATGGGAAATTATTTATGTTTGCGATGGGAAGCGTGATACATTCAATAAAGCATAATCGCCACTTCCCCTTATCTATTATGAAATCAAATCTATATTTATCATCTGGACATGAAAAAATAACAATTTTTTTATTTTCACCATCAAATAATTCAGCAGGTGATTTTATGTATTTTTCACGCCTGAATTGTGCAGTATAGCCCGATAAAAAAGGGAATAAAAATACCCTATTATCATCTGTAAAATCATCCTCTGAAAATGAATCATGCTTTAGTTTTTCGAGAAACTCATTCCATATTGAATGTACGTTCACTGTATCATCACTCCTTATACGAAGTACAAAAAATTTCATCATAATCCATATTACAAGTATGGCACATCTGTATTAATTATGCATCTAAAAGTATGAGGTGCACTTAAAATAGTGTTATTGTATCACGGTTACCATCCACCCCCCCCCCCTCTTTCATGCAACATATAGCGGTTCTGAGATGCATGAAATGTGTTACTTTTCCGGTTTTGGTCATGTCATCAAAGCCGGGTTTTGGATAGTGAGTTTACGCGTACCCCTCAAATCTGGGTTTTGTTTTTTCAATTCATTTAAGTTTCACTGATCCCGGTTAGCTCCGCATCGGCGTTAGTTTCCATATAGCGGATAATCTTCTCTAGCGACTGCTGGGCATGGGCAATATCTCCTGACACTACCGCTATACCTATGGTTAACGTCTGGTGTATATCCTGGGTATCGACTTCCGCAATTGAGGTGTTAAACCGCTGTCGGGTTTTGTCTACTATGCTGCGACAGACTATACGTTTTTCCTTTAGTGAGCTTACGTGTGGGATATAAAATGTAAGGATTGCGGATTCTACATACATATTAGATCACCGTTCCGGTGTAGACATGACCTTTTTTCACAGGTGCGCTTGGGTCATTTTCAAAGCGGAAAACTTCGCTTTCTTCTGCTATATGACAGATTGCTATCCCCATATCAATTGCGTGCATTCGGTTAAACATCAGCCCGAGCAGTGGATTGGCCTTTTTGCGATAACAGTGGATTTTTCCGCCTTCGGCTATAAAAAACCAGTTTTGTGCATTTATTGCACTTGGAGCTATGCGTGCTGCTTCCAGCCTTGGATCAGAGCCCTCGCTGATATCGGCTAGGGTCTTGCGCTTAAACTCCGATGATTCTCTGTGCAGCGATTCGGCTGGTTTTCCGAAGGACATGCTGATTACATGGGGAAGATTGGAGTCTTCTTTTTCTGTAGGCTTTGCCGCTCCAAGCCAGCAGGCACCGATTCCCATTTCAGAAAGACGCAAGTCAATCTGCTGCCCTATAAAACCTATATTTTCTAGGAAGCCTTCTTTTTCTTCGCTTCCGAAAATCAGATATTGCGGGGCTTTGATATTGAACATGCCTTTGGTCTTGGCTACGATTTCAATTGTGTAGGGTATGTCTGGGTATAGGGGTTTTACATTTTTGAATAGCTCCCGTACCTTTTCGATGGTGGCAGCATCAAGTGGAGTTGGGTCGTACTTTCTTATGGATTTGCGCTTGCGTATCATTTCATTCATGAGATGCCTCCTATGTCTCTGATAATGCCGGAAAACGGAAATGCTCCGGCAAGTTCCACTCGCCTTTGATGAAATATGGTTCATCAAGCGGTTTCCAGCTAGGGTTTACCCCTAGCCAATCCGGGTTAAATTCAAACTCCACTCGGGTCACGCCTGTAAACGGCAATTCCTTTGCTAGTGCTTCGAAGGGTATTGGTTCTTGCGAAATTACATCGGATATATACAGAGTGCCCTTTTCTTTGCGTGCAATCATTGCAAGCTCACGATTTGGCGAATACCAAATATGCTCCTTAAATCTGGGATTAGTCAGCATTTGACACATTTTTACTGGCTGGGTGTTTATGCTATCTAATAAACCGGAATAGGCGTTTTTTCGATATAGGGCTTTCTGTATAACATCATCGTCTGGGTGGCATTTTATCCATTCTCCGGTTGGGTTATTTATCTTTGTATTGACTATAGGGCGATAGGTTTGCACCGGTTTAAAACCGAAAATTGGGTAAAATTTCGTAACACTTGTGTTCGCACCTAGAAATGCAGGTACATCAGGATAAAGACCTAGTACATGATCCATTAGCTGCCTTGAAAGCCCTTTTCCGCGTTCGTTTGCCCGCGTTGCAACCGCTCCAAATTGGTGTGTGCGTACCGGTTGACCTTTTATCAGCATATCTGTTTTGAAAATGCTTACATTGGCAAGCATTTTTTCGTTTTCGATGAAGGAATAGCTCTCGTATCGCTCATCCCAGAGGCTTCTCTCTACCCATGGCTGGAAGGAGAAATGGAAAACCTCTTCTACCAAATCATCGTAAGCCGCGGTATAAACCGGGTCACAGCAATTATTCATTTTTATTATCATATCATCCCTCAATCCACTCACTCCAAACTTCCGGCTTATAGCCGACGGTTGCTTTTCTACCATTGCGGACAATTGGGGTTTTGAACATCCCCGGATTATCCTGTAGCCGTTCTTCCACATCAGCTTGGCTTGCCAAATGTGCTATATACTGGCTTTCATATTCCTTAGATTTTTCGTCGATTAGATTAGCCATTCCGCCTACGGCATTTTTCACACTTTGATATTCACCTTTGCTCATGCCGTATTTTACAATGTCGATTAGCTGAAATTTGATGCGTCGCTCTTTGAAAAATCGCTCCGCTTTTTTTGTATCAAAGCATTTGGTTTTGCCAAATATCTGGATGTTCATTTTTTGCCACCTTTCCTGCCTATGCTGTACTGCCACCATGGTCTAATATGAAACAGCACTGTTATTGCCTTCTTGGGGCATTTGTTTACGCAGCGATAGCATATTGTGCAATTATGTTTATGCTCAATTTTGCCTTCGACTTTTTCAAGGTTATTCATTGGGCATATCTTTACGCATATACCACAGGCATTGCAATTTTTACGGATTTTTACGTTTTTGCTGGCTCGCTCCTCAACTGTCTGCCATTTGGAGGATTGGTTTAAGCCTTCGCGGCTTTCTCCCTGCCATGCTTTGCCTTGGATACTGCCAATGAGCTGCGAAAACCGCGAAAATCCACGTTTTTTTACGATACCGGCTCTGATATCATTGCAGACTCGGTCCATTTTGGCTTTCGCCTTTATTATATATCGTTGCACTTTCTTTTTGGTAGGCTTCCAGATTGGCACATTGCCTACATTGCTTGGCATGAGGAAGTGCTCGGCATAGATGACTTCAATTGAGCCTTCCCAAAACATATCCGTAAAAACTCTTGCACCATCACCGGAGAAAAGCACCTGTGTCGTAAAGATGATTATTTTTTTCCCATCAAGCTCACTCATATGTCTTGTCACAAATTCGCGCATAATCCGCGGTACACGCGATGCGTAGATTGGGTAGCAAAAGGCAATAATATCATGTGACTTGATTTCATCGACGAAATTTACATCATCTTCAATGGATAGGCATTTTGCATCCATTTTGCGGCTGAACAGCTCCGCTATGAATTTTGAATTTCCCGTTGCAGAAAAATAAATAATTAACATGCATATCTCCCCTTTTTTGTAGTTATACCATATATTTACGGAAACCGCTTCTGTAATATTCACCAAAGAAAGCGGTATGCTAGCATACCGTTTTTTATTTAAATCGCACAAAAATAAACATGGCGTATAGTTGTCGTGTTTACTATGATATAGTCTACAAAAAAATCAGGAGGCAAGCTATGAATGAAAAAACAATTGCAAAAGCAGGCAGAATCATTGAAGGAAAAGCCGGGCAAGGAATGGATGGGTACTGTGTATTAGCACTTATCGACCTTGATGGTCACCCAACCGCATCCACTTTATCCGTTGCAAAAGCAAATGGTATCAAGTGGATAACTTTCGGCACCGGGCTAGAAGGCAATAAGGCAAACAGGATTAACAAGGACAACCGCGCAAGCGTTTGCTTCTCATCCGCAGGTTATAATATTACTCTGGTAGGCACTATTGAAATTCTAACCGATGCCAAATCCAAAAAGGAAAACTGGTATGATGGGCTTGAATACCATTTCTCCGGAACAGATGATCCTAACTTCTGCGTGCTTCGTTTTAAGACAAGCCGCTATAATCTTTATGTAGGTGAGGACGAAGTGAGCGGTAATATATAATGGTTCACTGTTTTGATGATTTTGTACAAGCCCTGCTAGATGCAGGATTCTCTATGGGGAGCGGCAATAACGATGGGATTTATTCCATTGTCAATTGGAACTGGAATGAGGAACCACCCTACCCTACTCCTGTAAGCTGGCATACAGGCAATATGGAAACCGACCCTTGGGAATGGCGTATTCGGGTGTTAGAAGAGCGCGACGATATTGCATATGCAAAAGTGTTTTTTAAGAAAAGTGGATTTATCACAAAACCGTGGTATCCGTATTTTCTAGCAGCACGGAGGGGAGAACAATCCTTTGATGATGCATATCAAGACGGGAACATAAGCCATTTTGGCAAGCGCATTTATGATGTGCTAACCACCCATGACAGACTCCCACTCCAAGACATCAAGCTGCATGGAAAGTTTACAAGGGAAGATAAAGCAGGCTTCGATAGGGCACTTACAGAGCTTCAAATGAAGATGTTTACCACAATCTGCTCAAGCCAACCCAGAATGTCGCAAAAAGGCCCGATAAACGGTGTCATGCCCTCAACTGTGCTATGTACTACAGAACGGTTTTTTGGCATGGATATGTTCAAGGAAGCCGCGAATATTAGTATTGAAGAAGCCAAAGCAAAAATAACCCAGCAGATATTAAAGCTAAACCCACAGGCTGAAGAAAAAAAGATAAATAAATTCATATTTGGATAAAAATCCTTTATACTGTCACCGTGAATCAGAAAATGATTCACGGTTTTTTTATGTGAAAAGGAGGCTACCCATGAAAGAGTTAAATGTAGAGTTAAATCTCGAAGTACAGGGCATGACATGCGCTCATTGCGAAAAGGCGATAATCAACGCACTTTCAGATCTAGGCGTAAAAACGGTAAAGGCATCAGCAAAAAAGAACAGTGTCAAAATAGTTTTCTCCCCAGAAACAACAAACCCTGAGGCAATCAAAAGTGAAATAAAGGAGATGGGTTATTATGTTTAAAATTACATTTATAGGCGCGGGAAGCGTTGGTTTTACCCGTACTCTTCTTACGGACATCATGACCGTGCCCGAATTAAAGGGCATCGAAATCGCATTCACAGATATTAATCAGCATAACTTGGACATGGTTACACAGCTATGTCAGCGCGACCTTGAAAGCAATGGGATCGCCACAAAAATCCAAGCAACAACCAACCGCCGCGCAGCCCTCAAGAATGCGAAGTACGTAATCAACTGCGTACGCATCGGGATGCTTTCCGCATTCGAAAGCGATATAGAAATCCCGCTAAAATACGGTGTCGACCAATGCGTAGGCGATACATTAGCAGCCGGCGGCATAATGTACGGGCAGCGTGGTATAGCCGCAATGCTGGACTTTTGCAAGGATATCCGCGAGGTTGCAGCAAAAGATGCAATAATGCTCAACTACGCCAACCCCAACGCAATGCTGACCTGGGCAGCCAATAAATACGGCAAAGTACCCACAATAGGTCTATGCCACGGCGTACAAGGCGGTCATCACCAAATAGCGGAAGCACTGGGGCTTGAGAAAAAAGATGTTGACATAATCTGTGCAGGTATCAACCATCAGACCTGGTACATCTCCGTAAAGCACAAAGGCGAGGATTTGACAGGAAAAATCCTGGAAGCATACGAAAACAACCCAGAGCTAGCAAAAACCGAAAAGGTACGCATAGATATGCTACGCCGCTTCGGCTACTACTCAACGGAATCAAACGGGCATTTGTCCGAATATGTAGCATGGTACCGCAAACGCCCCGAGGAAATCAAAAACTGGATTGACCTAGGCTTTTGGATAAACGGCGAAACAGGAGGATACCTACGAGTCTGTACCGAAGGGCGCAATTGGTTCGAAGAGGATTTCCCAAAATGGCTCAGCGAACCACCAAAAGAATATATATCCGAAACCCGCAGCGATGAACACGGCTCGTATATAATAGAAGGCTTAGAAACAGGACGAGTCTATCGCGGGCATTTTAATGTAATGAACAACGGCTGCATAACCAATCTTCCGACTGAATGCGTAGTAGAAGTTCCGGGATATGTAGACGGAAATGGCATATCCATTCCGCATGTAGGTGACCTTCCGATAGGTGCAGCAGCAATCTGCTCACAAAGCGTATGGGTGCAGCGTCTTGCTGTAGAAGCAGCTGTAAGCGGCGATATATATTTACTACGCCAAGCAATGATGATGGATCCACTAACAGGCGCGGTATGCACACCGCCGGAAATTGACCAAATGGTAGATGAAATGCTTGTAGCCTGCGAAAGCCTGCTACCCCAATACTCCACGGCAATAGCCGATGCAAAAATACGCCTGGCAGGTCCCCTGCTTCCGACAAGGGAAACAAGGGGCGCGGCAAGACTACAAACCAAAACCGTTGAGGAGTTACGTGCGCAAGCATAAGGAGGATGTAATGGTAATTCGTGAAACATTCGAAAAAAACCACGGCATACTACGCCTAATACCGGTATTCGTCCCGCGCAGCTTCAACAGACCCGGTCGCAGATTAAAGCTCCATCCCAATGACTACTATGCCCTAGGTACTGCCCGAGGAGCAATAAAAGAACGCTGGCTATCAAGTGTAGTCACCTGCTCAAACGGCCCACTAGCCGCCTCGGACGAGGGTTTAAGCTATGTAGAAACGGAAGTCGACCCCGTAACACTTAAAGATTTCGTGGAATATCTAGGGGCAGAAATCGTAGGGCAAGAACTAATGAATAAATACGGCAACTGGCCTATGTATAGCAAATTCTTTGACTACAACGAGCCTCTGTTCTTTCATCTACACCTAGACTTCGAAGCCGCTGCGCGGATTGGCTGTCTAAGCAAGCCTGAAGCTTACTACTACCCGCCTCAGCTTAACAATCACCCAGGTACATTCCCGCATACCTACTTTGGTCTTGACCCGGACGTTACAAAAGAAATGGTAGCCGAATGCCTACAAGACTACGAAAACCGCGATATCCGCATCACAGAGCTCTCTCGGGCATACCGCATTGAGCTGGGAACAGGATGGTATACCCCTCCAGGTGTACTACACGCCCCCGGCTCATACCTCACCTACGAGCCTCAGTGGAATAGCGATGTTTATTCAGTGTTCGAAAACATTGTCGCAGGAGAAGCTTATCCCTATGAATTCCTGGCAAACAACTGCCCAGAGGATAAAAAGCAAGACATGGAATACATCCTGAGCCTACTAGATTGGGAAAAGAACCTAGACCCTCATTACAAGAAAACATATTTCCGTCCACCAATCATAAGCAGTCAAGATGAAACCCACGTAGAAAAATGGATAACCTATGCCAACGACTACTTTGCCGCCAAGGAGCTTACCGTTTATCCCGGTCAAACAGTTACGATTAAAGACCCCGCCGCATATGGCTGTATCTTTGTGCAAGGGCATGGCAAATTTGGCACATACGACGCGGAAACCCCTGCGATGATACGCTTCGGTCAAAATACAGCCGATGAGTATTTTGTATCCGAGAAAACAGCCCGGGAGGGTGTCACCATTTCCAATCCATCCATGTACGATCCTATTGTTATCCTAAAGCATTTTGCAAACAATCACCCTAACAGCCCTAAGGAGGTAACTTAAATGCAAAACCATGAACTCAAAAGCAAAAAAATCAAAGATGCATTTATCAAGCTGAAAAACGAGAAGCCATTTACCAGTAAGCTCAAACTAGCCTGGAGCAACTGGGGTTTTGGCATAGAATCCCTGGAAACATCTTGTGCAAGGCTTGCCACAGCGGGAGTTGAATACATCGAACTGCACGGCAATCATTACGGTGCGGACTTGGGATACAAGCTAGATGAAACCCATAAAACCCTAGGCAAGCATGGCATCAAGGTAGCAGGAGTATGCGGGATGTTTTCACCAAACTGCGATTTATCCAGCAATAACCCTGTCCACAGGCAGGCGGCAATTGATTATCTGCGCAGGGAAATCCCATTTTGCAGAGCACTGGGAGGCAGTTATATCCTAGTAGTACCCGGAGCGGTAGGGCGCAATGCTGCCTATGACGGAGTAGAATTTGAACGCAGTGTCGAAACCATAAACATCGTTGCGGATTTATTCACCCAGCACAATGTACGAGCGGCAATTGAGCCAATCCGCAGTGCAGAAGTAAGCTTTTGCCATACCATCCAGGATGCAAAACAATATATCCAAGCCGTAAATCACCCAGGTGTAGCGCATATAAACGGCGACCTTTACCATATGCAAAGCGAAGAAAGTCATATAGGTGAGGCAATCCTTGATGCTAGTGACATGCTTGTAAATCTACACCTAGCCGATAGTAACCGCTGCGCACTTGGCGACGGCTCAATGGACATTGACACAATAATCATGGCACTATATCTCATCGGCTATAACGAAGGTGAAAGATATGTAACTCCAGAGCCACTAGGCCCTGGAGGCGACCCCTACCCCGCAATGTATGGCAAACCAGACCCGTCACAACTGGATTATCTGGTAAACCAAACAGTAAGCTATTTCAGACAGCGAGAGGATGCCGTTTTGCAATTTTAACTCAAGAAGGCACAAGATTGTAGTTTTGGAGGAGAGTGCATGATAAGACCTATGGAGATATCAGATATCCAGCGTGTAGCGGAAATACAAGTATTTTGCTGGCGAACATCTGAACTCGGCATTACCCCTAATGAGCATTTATTCAAAAACATGACTGTTTCAAAACGCGCTGAGTTCTTTGAAACGACGTTGTTAAACAATACTGATGAAACCTATGTCTATGACGATGGGATCATCAAAGCGTTCATTATGATTAGCCCAGGCGAAAATAGAGATACCCATAACTCAATGCACATCTCAAGCGTATATGTTGAACCATCTTTTCAACAAAATGGAATTGGTTCACAATTGATGGACTATGCAGAAAACATTGCCACCCAAAAAGGCTGTATGGAAATTAGCCTGTGGGTACTGGAGAAAAACCACCGTGCTCGAACTTTTTACGAAGCGTTAAAATATGAGCATGACGGCAACAAAAATACAGGTGGTCTTGGAACAACCGAAGTAAGATATCGAAAGCCCATGTAATTGTTTGAAATCAGCATCTCACTCGTGGTAAGTTTAACTCATGGAGGGAATGCCATGCATATAATTTGCCACCTAATGTAGAGGCTAATATTTACAGCATTTCCGTAAATGCAGATTATGACGTATATCCCAATATTGCAGAACCCACCGAATGGTGGCGGCTTGGCAACCTTAAAACTGATGGCGTAGACGTGATTATAAAAGCATATCGTGATGAAACAACACCCGGCATGAAGATGAATAGCGAGTTACCAGTAAGAGAATTAGCGCGGCTATATGGCGATAAAAACAGCAAAAAACTATATTATAAAACTAACCTTATATGCCGCTGGCTGCATCAGTGGGGCATTGACTATGTAAAGGAATGCGCGGGTGCAGCGCAACAATGTCATTAAGCTAAAGATTCTAGCCCGTCATTGCGAGGAACGAAGCAATCCAGTTCTTTTGCGGCTTCTGGATTGCTTCGCTTCGCTCGCAATGACGAGTTTATGGCTTGTTTTGTTGGCATTGGCGCAACCGCTTTCGCTCGAAGAGATTTATATTTTGGGAGGAAAAAATAAATGGGCATAATCAAAACACATGATGTTACATTGTATGGGGGCACTAACGACTGTGAAATTGTTTTACGCCCGCTTAGCGATTCAGATTTACCTCTATTATATAAATGGGGTGCTGACCCGGAAGTGGTATACTGGTCTGACACAGGAAATGTAAATGACTTCGATGAAGAAATGACTAGAAATATTTATGGAAGCGTTTCACAAAATGGGTTATGCTTTATTGCAGAAGTTAACGGGCACCCAATCGGGAACTTTTGGGTGCAAAAAATGAATATACCAGAAGTCGCGGCGTTGTATCCAGGGCTTGATGTTCGCAGAATTGAAGCCGAAATAGGCGAAAAGAATTACTGGGGGCGGGGTATCGGCACGGAAATCCTGCGTATGCTAATTGAGCACACATTTTACGTTGAAAATGTAGATATTTTGCACTGCTTTACAGCTGATTATAACTTGCGCAGCCAAAGGCTACTGCTTAAACATGGGTTTGTGCTATGCGGTGAGGATGATATAGAAGACAGCTTACGGGCAAAAAAAGAATATCATTACCGCTTAACCCGTGAGGATTATATCAAGCATCGCTTGCCGTCTTATTCCGCTATCATTACCCATTTTGGTGGAATTAACAAGCAGAACGATGTAGTAATATTGACAGACAATACAATGTATAAAACGGCACGGTATATTCAAAATGATAGCATGGCTTTTTCAAAAAGCATAGATATCATCAACCTTGATGACACAAATGACTACGAAAAAATCTATATGCTTAAACCTGACGATTTACTTATTCTTCATATTGGTATTGAAAGCTGGACAGGAACACATAAATGCATGGCATATGCTTTTGATAAGCCCAAAAATATCGCCGCAAAATATATTTGTATTCGTCCTACAATAACGGCAGAAGCTCTGCGGGAAGGTTTAAACACACCATTAGGAGTAATCGAAAAGGTTATAGAACAATACAGCAACCAACCATACGATAAACCAATTCGAGTAAAATCAAACTCCGGAACGGATATTTCACTTAATGCATATAAACCATGGATAGCACCGTTTAATACGCATAAACCGGGAGCAAACGCATACCTGCCACCGGCTGAAATCAGCTATAGCGTAAAACCAGGCACGGCAAACGGCATAATCGTTGCCGATGTAACAGTTGGCGAATTACGCGTTCATGCGGATTTAATTAACCCATTCGGCATTGTTGATCAACCTGTTTCAATTCATATTCTGAATGGTAATATTATAGATATTACTGGCAGTGAAATGGCACAGCAGCTCAAAACGGAGATCTGGAAGCTGCCTGCTAGCTGCCGCAGGGTTGTGGAACTTGGTTTTGGGCTTTCTACAATGACACCAAGTGGCATAATTGGCATAGATGAAAGCATAGCCGGAACCTGCCATTTTGGATTTGGAAATGGAAGCGGTAATGACGCTCCTATTCACTTGGATGTAGTTGTAAGCGGCTTCACCATAAAGCTTTTTTAGTATTTAACAGAGTACTATATCAAAGGAGGTGCGAGTATCTGCGGACGATATTCTGCCCTAACCGAGAAAGAAATAATCGAAATACGTCAGATAATCCAAGATATTTCTATTAGGATTACAAGTGATGATTTTTTTGATTATTCAATATCTGCTGATGATATCAGACCAACCAACAATGCCCCGGTCATTATTGACCAGGGCACAGGGGTAGTTTCATTACAGGATTTGCGATGGGGCTTTACAAAGTGGGACAGCAAGAGGGTAATAATAAATGCCCGAGTTGAGACACTTGAGACAAAAGACATGTTTTCACGACTGCTTGCGGCAGGTCGCTGTGTTGTCCCTGCCAGCAAGTATTACGAATGGCAGGATAAAATCAAGCACCACATAAAAGATAAAGACGGAAATCTACTTTTTATGACAGGGTTATACCGTGAAGGCGAAAAAGGTCGGGAATTTGTGATTATCACAAAAAATGCCAAAGGAGACATAATTAATGTCCATGATAGGATGCCGGTAATCCTTAAAGTCAACCAGATAAAAGACTGGCTATTTGGAAAGTTATCGCCTGATGATATTGTAAAGCACAAGTTTAATGCACAGGTTGAGCCCTGCGATGATGCTATGATGCAAATGAATTTATTTGAGTCGACTATACCTCATTAATCTCCCGAGCACCGTCATCGGTCTCGGCTACATAGAAGTCTGCTTTAAGCCCTGTATCGCTGGTATATGCCCAGCCCACCAACTCAATAAAATCATCCACGCTGTCCCTGTGTACTATGCTCACGGTGCAGCCGCCAAAACCGGCTCCGGTCATGCGGGAGCCTAGCATCTTGGTGCTCGAAGGTAGCGGGGCTTCGTCAATGTTTACAACCGGTGGTTTGTTTACTGACTCGGCGGCATAAACCAATGCATCTAACTCATCACCGGTTACTTCATAGAAACCCTGCAATGAATTGTGTGATGCGGTCATTAATACGCCTAGCTCGCTTAAATCACCAAATGATAGGGCATCAATTGCCTTCATTACTCTGTCATTTTCATTGATGGCATGTAGAGCTCTTTTGTATGCTACAACCTCAGGTGCATCAATAGCTAATGATGTTTTTTCATCGTTTTCATTTATTGCCTGCTCTCCAAACAGAGCCACCCTGATAACTTCCTCGCCGAAGGCTTTTTTGCCATATTCTTCGAACTCCTCTGGGGTTAAATCGCATAGGTTACTTATATTACAAACGGTGCGCAGTATTCTCAGAGCTTCTTCGCATTCCGCTCTGCGCTGGTTATATTTTGAGTCCACGAGGCTTCTAGGCTTATTTGTATTGGCAAGTACTAAGCGATAATCTCCTAGTCTCAGTGGCACATGTTTATATTCCAATGTATTGCAATCAAGCAGTACAGCATGATCCTTTTTGCACATTGCCGATGCAAACGGATCCATTATTCCGCAGTTTACTCCAAGGTACTCGTTTTCGGTTCGTTGGCATAAAAGCGCGACTTCTACTGAGGTCAACCCAAGCTCGAAGATCGTGCTAAGTGCTGTCGCTACCAAAACATTTATGCTTGCTGAAGAGGATAGCCCCGCATTGTTGGGCAGATTCCCCCACACATATAAATCATAACCGCTTATTTTATGCCCCATATCCATGAGGATTCTTGTTACAGCCTTGGGATTATTAGCCCATCCATGTGCCTTATCATATGATAGTTCGCCTAGGCTTACGCTAACCAGTGGTTCAATATTACCGCTATAAAGCCGTAAAATATCATCTTCACGCGGACATATTGCGGCATAAGTACCCAATGTCAAGGCACATGGAAAAACCATGCCACCATTGTAATCGATATGCTCGCCGA
>Ga0131853_10006833_pt1 | contig 20599 bp, 12 predicted proteins | sample TergutLab28metaG_FD_92764 | JGI IMG/M metagenome (GOLD analysis project Ga0131853, IMG submission 92764) | Labiotermes labralis P1 segment gut microbial communities from Petit-Saut dam, French Guiana - Lab288 P1 (version 2) (version 2) | ecosystem: Host-associated > Arthropoda: Insects >...
ATTTTGGAAGTCCTTCTAGTGACAGGATAAGGGCTGTTCCAATGAAGAGGCCCTGTCTACTTCATCTGAGGTCAATCGGTAAGTGCCTTCTGAGCCGCCGGGTGTTGTAAGTTTGCAGGAGTGATTGCAAGAGAGCGTTGGGATGAACCTCCAGTCTCTCGTGATGTTTGGAGCTTCGTTCGTGTAGAACATCTTTGATGAATCGTACTGATATGTAACTCATTTTCAACGGAGTTACAGCCGAAATTAAGATACCATATCGTGGGACGATCTGTCATAGTTCTTTTTTATGTCAGTTCCTGTTTTGTGTCATCAGTCATTGTGTCGCACCTGTTTCAAACTCGCGGTTTTCTTTAAATTGTGTCCTCCAAATTATCCCTGCAGCATTGACTGCAGGTTATAAACGATCGGCTCCAGGTTAAGGCTGTATGCGGGAATACAAAGTCCGTCGCTCAAAAAATTATTAGCTCAAACAACATTAACTTATATTGTGACCGACTGTCTTCAGTCAAACTTTTTTTTTAACAATAAGAAGCTCTTGTTTTAACTGAAGAATAAAAACCAACTAGATGCCACTTATTATTTTGTTGTACTACTTATAGGCTCAACATGTTTCAGGCATTACTATGCCCATTATCAGGAGCTCGCGACTATAATGTTGATTACCACATTGGTCGTTTCGTTCTTGGTTTGTTGTAGGTTGGAGGTTAGGTGCGGTTAGGCTGGAGTAATGTCCGAACTACAGGGTACAGCCTGGACACTACTCCAGCGTAACCGCATCTAACATCCAACCTACAGTAAATCAAGAACGAAACGACCAATGTGGTAATCAACATTATAGTCGCGAGCTCCTGATGATGGGCGTCATAGTGCCCGAAACATGTTGAGCCTATAAGAAGTACAATAAAATAATAAGTGGCATCTATTTGGTTTTTATTCTTCAGTTATCACAATGATGCACGGTCCAACAAACATCAAGCTCTTGTGTGTCTACAGGACAGCAGCTGAGGGCCTCTGTGTGGATTTCACCTAGAACCCTATTAACTTTTGGAGACCTTCGAATGAAATTGCACCACGGAGCTACCACCACTGACTTCGCTCTCGGCTTGTCGTAAGTAGAAAAGTAACAACTGCATCATATAATGTTGCAGCTACCGTGGTATTTTGCTTTTGGTAACATCAGATTTCTCCTAAATATTCATTGTTTTACATTTGCTGTGACGTAAGTTACTTTATTGCGATGTAAGGTTTAGGTTTGAGACGCAGTTCGCTCTGAATTTTACCTGAACTAGATTAATCTTCCCTAGGACTATGTATAGTGATGAGGTACAGTAACTCTATTGGTAAAACTACGTACATTAATGGAAAATTCAAGTTGAGAGTTCAAATGGAAGTCTCTTCAAAATATCTCCTAACTTCCAAACGACCTGTATTGCTTTCCCATTTTTAGGCGTGTTTCCAAAATTGAGAAAAGCGACTATTAGCCTCGTCATGTCTGTATATCTGTCTGTCTAGCTGTCTGCCTGTCTGTCTGTCTGTCTATCTGTATGGAGCAACTCGGCACCCACTGGCCGGATTTTCATGTAATTTTTCATTTTAATATTTTTCGAAAATATGTGGGAAAAATTAAAGTTTTATTAAAATATGGCAAGAATTACGGATCACATACAAGGAGACCTACGTATATTTATATATCGCTCAATTATTCTTAGCACAAGAAATGTTTAAAAAAAAAACTTTGTAAAGGAATTCATAACACACGTTTGATATTTTGTAATTGTTTTTTCGAAAATTGTGCCGTTTATAAGATAATGTGGAAAAATATGGTACATTTAGACAGGCCACAGACGACAATATAATGCGACGCATGCGCTTTGCATGCAGGATAAATATGGCTATAGGCACACGCTGAGAATTTGTAATAATTATTGCCTTTCCACTTCAAAAGCGAACGCACCTCAATGTTACGTCAATACATACATTGCCTGCCTTGTTCCTGTTTACCCTGACGAGGTCCTTTCAGATTCTGACAACTGCTTCCTGTATGAGTGCTTAATAAAGGAGCACGCATATATTCATTTTACCATAAGCCAGTGGCGAATTATTTATTGATTTATATTGAATACAATCTCTGCTACGTGTCTGTCCTACTGTGAAGAATGCTGGGTCAGAAACTGCGGTGAGTCAATCCTTCGAGGTCCGCTTCCTTTACTAACGATACGACCTTCAGAAACTAAATAACATAATCTAGGTAGCGTTTTAGCAAAAAACACAAATATGGTATAATTTAAATAGTGATTAAAAATAAACCCCGAAAATATATTTTGAGACCCAAAATATTTCGAGAAATTCTACTACTGAGAAACTGAAACCTGTGTCACCAGGCCTTACTAGGCCTAGACTAGCCTAAATGTCATATCTTACTAAATACAGTTTTGTATGCTACAATATTGTCCTGCACTAAAATACAGTACGATAATTACATGCTACCCAAAAGAAAAGTTCAAGTTCTTCCACGCAAATAATGCGGAATCGATCTTCATTTCAAATTTGTAAGGAGGGGTCGGTGAACGCGAAGTCCGCTTGATCTAAATTAGGGTGATCGAGGGTTCACGACATAACACTGCTTTAAATTTCTATACTTTGACAGCGGATGAGATCGAACACGTAATCATTTGAACAGTGTAGGTAAAACAGTTGGCACAGAATTTGTATTAAATGCTCTTTGATTTTTTTTCCAACTTTGCTACTACTAATATTTAAAACAAATTTGTCTGCAGTGTCAATTACCGTACTATGCAGCGCATCGAAAATAAGGTACTACAGTCAGTACATCCTCTTTTCTTGCCCAAGGTCACCAGGTGTTGTAGAAGGTGGCCGCGAGATGTCAGTGGTGGCTGCAGCAAAGCACGGAAGTGTGAACAAGGAGAACACCCTGAACATAACAGCTACGGTCACCTTTACCCCTTCACGAGGGATGATGCTTCTAGGCGGGAGACAACATCTCTATTTGGATCGCATCTCGCTGATGGATCACAACGGTAACAGGTAAGTTCCACTTGTCTGTACTGTCATTACGCGCTGTACGTTATGGACTGAAAGTTGATAGGCGGCGCCAGAGGTCAGGCGGTTTGTTGGTGGTTCAGTGCGGTGTCTTGCTTACAGTCTCACTCCGATCATTATGGAATTTGTGGTGTACGAAATGTTACTGGGTCAGATTTCCCTCAGAATTTCCGTTTTTCTTTCATAATTATTGTTTGTCCACTGTTGTGCACTTGTTTATCGTTTATCGTCACGGACTGACAGAACGGAGACCAAAATCACTTCAATCGTAAAATCAGAAGCTGTTTTTACTACATATTCCTTCAGGTTTAACGTTCAGTGATTCTACATTCTTGGCGCGTTTGCAGAGTTACGGAGAGAGACTACTTGCGTCGCCATGTTTTCTGTCTGTCTGTCTGTCTGTCGTTTGTCTGTCTGCCGTTTGTCTGTCTGCAAGGAACAACTCGGCTCTAACTGGACGTATTTTGAAGATTTTGTTATTTGATATTTGAAGGTTTTCCGAAAATCTGTCGAGAAAATTCAAGTTCGATTAAAGTCTGATAAGAATAAGACACGCAATGTACTGTACTGTACTGTACTGTACTGTATTGTACTGTACTGTACTGTACTGTACTGTATTGTACTGTACTGTACTGTACTGTACTGTACTGTACTGTACTGTACTGTACTGTACGCGTAAGCGTAACATTGAGACGCGTTCGAGAAAACGTTTTTGCAGTGAACAAGCAATAATTATTACACATTCCGAGTGTGTGTCTATAGCTTTACGTATCCAGCATGCAAAGCGTATTATACTCGGTGGCCTGTCTGGCTCTTCTTCTTTTTCTTCCTCCTCCTCCTCCTCCTCCTCATCTTCTTCTTAGATGGTAGAACTTCGTTTCCTTACTTGACTTCTCCCAGTCAGCTCAGTTTTTCGCCGCTCTTCCCAGTTTTAAAAGTTATGTTTATTAATATCTGTCTGTACACTGTTCCACCCTCTGGTTTTTTATCCCTGCCGGCAGAAATAAGGACTACTGGAAGAATATTAAGGAGACTTCTGGATCGTTGTATTGCGACCGAAATGGACCACGAGATCAAGTCCTTGAAATCACGATGATGATAATTGCGATGATAACATGAAGTAAAATGAAAGGATTTTCGAAACTAAGCAGAAATTTGTAATCGTAGAAAAGCCCGGGGAATGAACAGGACATTGAAGAAGAAGTTCCATATTACAGCCAGGTTCCGGAATGTTCTGGTACACTTACTGCTGTTAGGAACAACTGAATTCTCATAGCAGGGTAACAGAAGATGCTTTCTTTGGAGAAATGCTCTTCAACAATATATGCGAAGATCTACGCCCATTTCTAACTCATATTTCGCAGCAAATGTGCCCAATAATGTGCGTTTTTTACCACCCTAATAGACTAGCATAAACATTTATTATTGCTAATCATTTAACTCTTCTTCTCCCATCTGCATTACTAAAATCACTCAATATATACCCGATGACTTTGCGCGGTGATTTATATGAATGTGAGGCATGTTCTGTCTTTCAGTGGGAAGAACGTGGGTTGTGAATGTGATAGAAGGCAGTGCTGTGGTGGGGGTACGAAACATAATAACAGAAAGTTACACGTTATACGACTTCAAAATTCTAACCTTCACCAAACCTTGCAGAGTTATAAAACCAAAGGCGTCGAAATGGTATGGAGGAAAGGATGTGTAGAATGCAGGGGATATATGAGAAATGGCATGAAATTGTAGTGATAAAATTTCAAATAATGAATTAACATCAGAGAATTAGGTATGTATTACAGGATAATAATATAATATAATATAAGTGCAGATAAGACTAAGTACATGATCATGTCTCGAGATCAGAATGCAGGACGAATTCAGAGTGTGAGGATTGATAATAGTACTTTCGAGAGGGTGGAAGAGTTTAAATATTTGGAAAAAACTTTAACAAATCAAAATTATATTGCGGAAGAAATTAAGAGCTGATTGAGGTCAGGAAATGCTTGCTATCTTCCAGGTTGCTATCAAAAAATTTAAAGATCAAGATATATAGAACTATAATTTTTCCTGTTGTTTTGTATGGGTGTGAAGCTTGGTCGCTGACATTACGGGAGGAAAGGAAGCTGAGGATGTTTGAGAATATGGTGTTGAGGAGAATATTTGGACCTAGGAGGGACGAGGTAACGGGGGAATGGAGGAGAATGCATAACGAGGAGCTAAATGATTTGTACTCCTCACCCAATATTGTGCGAGTGTTAAAATCGAGAAGAATGAGATGGGCAGGGCATGTGGCGCGTATGGGTGAGGAGAAGGGGGTGTATAGGGTCTTGGTGGGGAAACCGGAGGGAAGGAGATCACTGGGGAGACCTAGGCGTAGGATTAGGATGGATCTCCAGGAGGTGGGATTTGGGTATATGGACTGGATTGGGCTGGCCCAGGATAGAGACAGGTAGCGGACGCTTGTGAGTGCGGTAATGAACCTTCAGGTTCCGTGAAATGCGGGGAATTTCTTGACTAGCTGCAAACCAGTTAGCTTCTCAAGAATGACTCTGCACCATGGAGTAAGTAAGTAAGTATAATATAATATAATATAATATAATATAGTATAATATAATGTTACATCATGTCATATTATATTTTTAAATGATGTTATTTAAAAACGCATCTTAGAATGACTGGGATATTCTCATGTGAACAGCAACCATTTGCTTCAAGATATAGATCTGTGGCGGACTCATATGGATTTTTGAGCTCCATAAAAGTGGTCAACTTAGTAATTTTCAGTTTTTCAATAGAAATCTTGTGTAACGTGGTTTATTACTTACATAGGCCCCTTAAAAATAAAAACGTTTCAACATAACATATAAACATTCTGTCGGTACTGCAAAGGGAACACAGTGTTCTTACATGAGAAAAACAATAGGTAAAGGCAGTGTAAGGAGACAGTGGCTGTGTCTGTGGAGAATCATAAGATACACATAAATAGTGCGGACAAAGCGTGGAGGGTCTGTGTCAAGTGTGAATTTATATATGTATACAAGGTAAAAGATAAAGTTATCCATACACAGGTCTGGAAGAGTCCTTAGGGCTCCAGATAGTTAAGGCCCCAAGAATTTACAGACAGTCGACATATGAAAGTTTTAAGGTTGTCAACCCTACGCCCCGGCTACCTTTACCCCCAGGAGATGTGTCTGTTACTAATTTCTGTTAGAGTCTGGGTCGATCCCAGGGCCATATTGAGATCATAAGGATTAAGTCAATGAAAAACCCGAAGGACCCCATCAGGAATCAAACTCACGTCCTTCTGACTTGTAACGCAGTGCCTCAACCAACTGCGTCACCGCTTATTCCAAATATATGTATGTATGTAATCACGAGGCTTGAAATGGTTAATTATTTCTTTTAGGCCTATACAATCACAGTTTTGCAGTTTCGAATTCTTGAGGCATCAGAGGTGAGACGTAATTCCAAAATGGACACCTAATGTAACTTTGTTCATTTATTTTTGTTACAGTTGGCAATACTGCAGGGAAACCCGTTTGCTTGAAGATAGAGTTGGAACGCCTTCAGATAGTATAACTGTTGAATTGACGCACTTACCATGTGTGTAATTAGGCGTACCATTCTTCAATAACTAGCAGGAGTCACGATGTCTCAGTCTGTACAGTGACTGCACTACTGGTGGACACCCGACGAATAACTGTTTGAATCCCGGCGGGGCAAGAGTTTTCTCTTCTCATGAGCGTCGAGACCGGGCGTGACACCAAACCAACCGCCCTATTCAGTGAGCATAATGGGCATTCTCCACGGCAGCATATCTTGCAGGGCGTGTATATCTAGCGTCGAAGTTAAGGAGGTGTGGATCTATAACTCCACTCCACCATATGCCCTTATCGTCACACCCCAGTTCTTTAAGGATAGTTTTAATATTGCCTTCCCAACTACGCCCAGGTCTCCCAACTAGTTTCTTCTCTTCAGGTCTTTCTACTCAAATTTTGTTTATAATTGACATAATTCTCACGGGTGCCACATTTTCCCCCTTACCTTATCCTTCTCGATTTGTTCGTCCTAATTACATTGATAGTGAGGATGAATTAAGCTGCTCAACATTATGCAGTTTTATCGTTTTCACGTTTTATTTTCCATCAATTGAAGACTTTCTGTTCTGAGGAAACATCAGTCTGTTTTCAAATCATTCGTTTCAAACTTTACACGAAGAGAGTAACGGTAACTTCCAGTAACACACTTTACATGACCACTATGATGGTGAATTTTAAGTTTAGTTATCCACAACCTACCTTATTTACCTTTGTTACGACAAATTTCATCACCCATAAGCAGAAGAAGTAATTTTAAATAGTTGTGTAGTTTAACGTTACATGGGAATAAATTTTCATTATTATGAATTACTTTTATTACAAGGGGTAACAGTACTTAACAAAGACGAATGTATAATTTATTAAATGTGGAGTATGTTTCACTTTTAAACAAGACATAAATATATGTAGTTACATTAGGGTGTTAAGGGACAGAATGCACTTTTTTGCTCTTCGTGGGTTCCGCAAATTGACTGCAAAAGAAATTAATTTGTAGTTAATGTAAGTATCTCTTCGAAAAGGTTAAAGTTTTCACCCCAGTTTATTCTTTAAATATTCAAGACTTTTCTTCTTTTTCTTTTACATTACGCTGCTTAGTGCTGACATCTAGGAGTGTAATAAAAAATGACGAAGTAATAGGAATGTTATTTGCGCCATCTCTTCGCATACACATGAACTAGCACTGTCGCTATCTATCAGCTAATGCTTGACGTGATTTGACATCGATTAAGTTCCATGCACAGACCGTCTTGCCAACAACCATGGAACAGGTGATTGCTGTGGCCTATTTCCATTTCAGAACATACTCTTTCTAAACCGTCCCACTTAAGAAGAGGACAGAACAGAATGTAGACAAACCGGTGGGATCGTTGTTCTTTTTTATTCCAGTAAGGTTTTGTAATTCTTTTCATCGCTACCCTTATTCCTGTAAGTTTAATTTTGCCTCACAAGGTAACGTGTGGTGTCAGTTGGTGTGATTAGAGTGCTAACACACTGTCAGCAGTTTACGTTCTATTTCAACTACTGCATTACAATTGCCATGTTATCCGACGCTTGTGTTGGTTTCCTGCTGCTTATGTTTGTGCCAGCGGTTCAAGACAACTTATAAAGGCTACAATCCCGGCTGATACATGCGGTGAGTGTGTTTAGATAATTTGTTTTGAGTAGTTGCTAGTGAATGAAGAGTACCTGTTCTCGTTTATCGGTTAAAATCTTCGGTGTTTTACTATTCAGTGTCATTGTTCATACCCGGTATTTAGTTGGGTTCCATCGAAGGGAGAGTGTTGATACAGGCTCTATGCCAGCACAAGGGAACACAACAGATCAACACGTAGACGTAAATTGTATATGCACCAAGCACGATTCGAGCCCCCGATCACGGTTTTTGAGAGCTCGACATTTATAGTCAAATGTAACAAGGAAATAACTGGTCGCCATAGGAAATAGGGTTTAAGAGTACAAGTGCGAATTGTCATGTGGGAAGAGCTGTAAATAACAGCATTTGATATATCGTTTGCTAGTTACAATGTGACATACATGAAAATATTTTGACATTTCGAAGACTGGATTGAATCTGAATAATATTCAAAAGGTAGCTTCATATATCACGGAAAACACACTGCATTACGGCGGTTTAAGAAAATAGTAACTTTTTTTTTAGGAATTCTGTGAAACACACAAATACACTTTGTCTGTATTATGAACGGTTGCTTAACACACACAAGCGCGCGCACGCACGCGCACACACACACACACACATTATTAAATATTATAAATGTTGGGGTCTGAAATGTCAAGCTCCCTTAATTGCACGTGACTTGGATATTTCTAACTCTTTAACAGATTTCATTTCACCTGATATATTTCCCATTTTTCCTTTGTGACATCGGCTGTGTGTCCTGAACTTTACCTGTTATTTGCAGGCAGTTTAACTAGGTACTTTTTTCCTGCAGTCTGTGCCTACAAATTACAAATATGCGTCATATATTCCTGAATATACATTTAAGGGGGGTGAAATGGGGGAGACATATGACTCTTGTGGAAGATAAAATAAATACCAAGACGATATTGGTAATTAAACATGGAGGAAAGAGAACATTTTGAAGATATAGGGGGATATGGGCGGACTACATTAAGATGAATATTAAGGAAATGGATTGGGCTTGCGCGGATTGGATTTACAAGCGTCAGACAGGGCACTTGAAGGGCTGTTGTGAATGCGGTAATGAGCTCTCAGCTTTCATACAATGTGAAAATTTTCTCAGTAGCTGAAGGAACTTTAGTTTCTGACGCCTGACTCCAATCCATGTAGTCAGTTCTTTCGTTAATTAGTTAATTAGATTATTGTGTAGTCGGATAATTATTTAGTTAATTACCTATTAATTATTTATTGTTCATTATTAAAGTGCTTACTGTCAATTCAGTCTCACGTGACTAATTACTGATATTCTCACGATAGTTTGTCAGTTCTTGTGAGATAACAGATAACCGTAAAGTATTTTTAAAGTCTTTATATGGATGACCTGAGGACGACCACAGAAAACCTCCGGATGTCACCTGGACTAGGATTCAAGCCCTATATGCTATATGGTATTCGATAGGATCTTATTTTTCAAACTGTTGTTGTACATCTCTTGAATTATGGCATCATCAGTGGTAAGGAAGCCCAAGCACATTGAACTGAAAGGACCTTTGTCGTAATAAATACTTGGCCTGTAATAACGTAATTACAATTACAATTATTGGACAGCTAACATTGCTTGTTCCCATTATTCCTTGAATGTTAAAGAGAGGTATCTTTCAAACCAAGTATTTTCTCTTAAACTTTTTCTGCGGTTTATCGATCTTATTGCTTAACAACGTTATTAATATCAAAATGGATTTTGAAGAGGTAGGCGTGAGCTCTGAATCCAACCGGTTCAACATCCTGCCCATTGCAAGGTTCAACATCCTGCCCAGTGCAAGGTTCCGTCAATATGACGCCCACACGTCATTTCCATGCAGTCAGCGGATCTGACTAGATGAAGGAACAATATTTTCACAAAGCAGGCACTGTCCTTGGAGCTGATTTCAAATAATTGTCACATGTATATGATTTTCATGCGAAATACATAGACTAAAAGTATAATTGATGCTTTGTGACATTAGTTAGCATATTTGTTCACCTGCGAGGTTTTTAAAAAGATTTCAATAAACCATTTATGTTCTACGTCATCTTCATTAAAATTATGTAGGGAATTTTATTTTGATTCTTTTTTGTTTTAATATACACTGTTTTTCCATGGCACTGTGATGGAAAATATGCATTATTCGCCTACCAATGAAATCATTATAAATTGACCATGGGGATTAGACAGTGCACGTATGACGTAACAATGTACAGCATTCGTGTAACCATTGTAGCCACTGAAATGTAACAGTGCGTTTTGTGTTGATTGTTAAGCTACGTGTTTTGCGTTCAATAACAAAAACCATGAAACATTGCTGACTGTGGCCATGTAAATGCAACAATATCTTCTGTGTGTATTGTTGAGCTACGTGTTTTACGTTTAACAACAAAAACAATAAAACACTGCTGACTGTTGCCATGGACATGCAACCGCAGATTCCCTTTTCATTGTTGTAAGCTACGAGGTAGTTTTTACTGCTGTCAGTAATATCACCGTAATTAGGTCTCCTGTGAAGTGCCCGATATTTTTGTCCCATTTGAAACAAACTTGGAATTTGTCAACAGATTGTAAAAAAAAAAAAAAATCAGATTTCACTCAAATAGTCAAGCGGGAGCCGAGTTGATATATACAGACAGATGGGCCGGAGGACAAAGCTAGTAGGAGCTTGGTACGATGTATGCAAACACTAGTCATGGCGTTCTTCAGTTATATAGGCTACAGTTTGCTGGAAACTTTGCTGAATTTATTTGTTTATACGTGGGTTATTTATGTCCTGTTAATTGGGGGAGGGGGCAGGGTGAGTCTTTAATGCTGTGTATAGAAGAAATGGCAAGCAGGATGTCGTGGCCTATTTGAAAATATTCTTAAATTCGTCTATATAGCTTATAATCCGGAAGGGATTTGAACCGCGTGTCTCTCGAATCCATTTCGAAATTTTACGTGTGAACCAGCATGCTCGTTGTAACTATTACAGTGTGTAGTTTGCTCCCCTGTTAAAAGCTATTTAGGCGCTATTGATTGAAGATACGAATAATAACTTTGCATGTATGTGTGGAGTAAATGGACAAAAACCAATGAGGGCAATCAAGGCTTAATATAATCCACGTTCGGTTCAGTTGATTGATCATACAGTATTTAAACCAACAAATTACGCAATCACTAACAAATAATCATTCGTCACTTGCGTTCCTCTTACATGTTTCGATCTCCACAAAGTCATCATCAGGTAGGTATATACAAAGGCATAGAAGTGAATCAAGTTCTGTGGAAGGTGTGCGCGACTTGCACATCTTTGACAGAATTTGCAGGGTTCTTTACCCTCAAGATGGAGACAGCAAAGTTGTCAGAAACGTTGCTAACTTTCAGCCACTCTGTCACAACCAAGAAGACCGTATTGCTGTGACCCTCGTTGCTGTGACAAACCCAGATCGCAGTACAAACATGTGACTTTGTATGAACGACAGCTTTCCCGACCTACATTGTACAGTACAGTCGAATGTCCCAACAGTTCCTTTTTTAGTTTATGCAAGTTAGAATTGAAAGAATTACGTTACGTTTTTCAATTCCGATGAGCAGGCCTCAAACACGCTGTTGTACGCGAGGAACCGTTACATATATCTAACTGCCTCTCACATTTATCTATAGTCTTAAGAAATAAGCGATGGTCACATATTTCAACTTCTTTTCCCAGATAATCAGACATTTCTCATTGAAGAACGTCATGAAAATAAAATAATATTTAAATATTCGGGTGAGCATTAATTTATAAGTCGGTTATGACGATTTAAATTTTATGATTATAGTTACTGGATTCAAACACGAAAGTAATGCTAGATAATACCATTTTAAAGAAGATGGGCAGGGCAAGTGACACGTATGACAGACAGAATAGCTACACACAGGGTTTTGGTGGGAAGAACTGACGGAAAGAGAACGCTCGGAAAACCTAAAAGTAGGTGGGAGGATAATATTAAAACAGTTCTTCAAGAAGGGAGCTGGACCATGGACTGAATTAATCTGGTTCAAGATATAAACAGGTTGCGGTCTCTAGTGAATGCGGTAATGAACACTTCGGTACCAAAAAATGTTGGAATTTCTTAACTAGCTGAGGACCTTTCAGCTTCTCCGGAAGGACCCTGCTCCATGGAGTTGGTCAATTAGTTAGTTAGTTAGTTGGGTAGTTAACGTTTTAAAATAGTTACGTTAAATTTTGAGGTTTTACAAATATGGTTTCAATAGCATTTAACCTAATAACACTTCCCATTGGTCCAAGTATGTTAATATTTGCAATAAGGAGGCTGTATCAGAACAGGGTCAACGATGTATGCAAATCAACGGTAACAGAGTTTAATGTATCATGATTGTAGGCGCTGTGCATAAAGCTAGACCACGAGACGAAGTAGGAGATAACCTTCAGTAAACCTGCTTCGACACAGTTCTGCTGTCACAAATTCTGCACACTTGTTCTGGGTCTTCGTGGGTTGCTGCTCAGCAGGATGTTCGTAAAAAAAAATCTGAGAAATGTAGATCGTCTAAAACCGCATTGATGCTTCATTGTATGCTTGTGAATTTAGATTTATCAATCGCTCTCTATACACGCTCTCGCAAAATTTCGAAAAACGACAATTAGTTTTGTCATGTCTGTCTGTCCGTCCGTCCGTCCGCACTGAATATCGACTCTTACTGGGCGGATTTTCGTGCAAATTTATATTTAAGGACTTTTCTAAAACCGTCGGGAATATTCAAGTTCCATGAATATCTAACAAGAATAACGGGTACTTTACAGGACTATCTACTTATGTTTATGATAATATCTCGCTAAATTCTACTTGTAATGAGAAATATTTCAGACATAAAAGTTGTAGATAAAATCGAAACGCCCATTTTATGTTCAATAACTGTTTTCCGAAAATAGTGCCCTGTGAGATATAGTGTGCAAAAACATTGTAGAGTCAGACGTGTCACAGATGCCAATATATTTCGGTGCATATGATTTGCATGCTGCTTAACTAAGGCTACAAACACACGCTCAGAATATGTAACACTTGCTGCTTTTCTACGGCAGAAATAGTTCGACGAAGGCGCCTCACTCTTACGTCATACGTATATTGTGTCCCTTGTTTTGTACTTACTAGAAGCACTGTTGCTACCGAGCTAACAATAGCTGCTGCCGGTACAGAATAAATTTGCCGATGACAACAAAAAGTATTCTATAATTAGCCATCCCCGTTGTGTGTATATAAACAATAGAAGCAGGCATTAACCAGTAACACAACAATTTATATTCTAAAGATGTTTAATAAAGGATAATAGTTACCACATGTTTTGACCTATTCCGGCCATCATCAGGTATTCATCTGAAAGTATGGTGGTAGTGCTTTATAGAATTGATGTGGTTATGTCACGATGGTGAGATCTCATTATCTGGGATATTTGTTATTGTTAAGAGATGTGGGGGGGGGGGGTTGGCTTCCGTGATGTGCGCTAGCTTGTGGTGCAAAGCTCGAGTAGGTGTTTGTTTGCTGCTGTCCTATGTGGGACTGTTGTTTAACAAAAAGTATCTATGAAAAACTGATAAACCTACTTGTGGAAAACACATCTGATTTATTACGAATTTAGATTGCTGGGCCAAAGCAATTTTTTTGACGAAACTGGATACCTGTAACACAACTCTACTGATCAGCATAATATTTCTGTTTCGAACAAAGTAGCTCGCTGCCTGTAGTGAAACCTACAGGGAAATTACGAAGTTCAGAGTTGGCCACGTCTCTCCCCTACAGTCAGCTAGGTGAATACAGTCCGTGATGGGCCCTGTATGTGTTACTGCTGAAGAGGGGTGCAGCCAAAAATTCACAGATTCGAATAGTGGTCTTCGTTACATTGATAACCTAAGTGACCTTGACTGTAACGCACTTCGGACACAAAATTACTATTGAACACGTACAGCTGTTTTTGCACCAAGTACATAACTGAACGAAAAACAGGTTCTTTTTGTATTTGTTATACAGCATCTTCTGAAAAAAAGAGATACATGTAATTTTTTTATAACTTTATATTAATACGTTTCATTTTATGGACCAGTAGTTTTTACGATGATTTTTTTTATATTCGACATACGATTTGATTTTCTACGGCTGTGAATGTGTAGGCCACAATCTTTTGCTGTGTATTAACGTGTATATTTACAGCTATGTAGTCTGAATATCTTGGAGGATAATATTAATTGGAAGGATAATATTAAAATTGATCCTCAAGAATTGGGATGTTAAGGTATGGACTGAATTGATGTAGCTCAGTATACGAACAGATGACAGGCGTTTGTGAAGTAATAGAACTTCGGGTTCTTCAGATTCAGGGAATTTTCTGATTAAGCGGGAACTGCTAACGTTGCAGTAAGGAATCTGGTCCACGGATTTATTTAATTATTTTTAATGTCGTTAGTTTATATATCTACCACACTACAATTTGTCTCGTCCTAGAATATGCTGCAATTATCTTAGTATTCATAACTTTACATAACTTTACATAAATACTACCTTTAATATCCGATCGATACAAGCAGCGTTTAAAAATTATCCCACAATATTTGTTGTAGAATATGAACAACATTTTTCAAACTTGAAAAATACGAATGTTTTTTACGTTAAACACGTCACACGAATTGGGCATTACGTGGATTCACACCACAGAACTCCATACACTATGTATTGTCTCCACCTAACGGTACCAGGCTGTGCATGAGGGGCGGGGAGGAGAAAATAAAGTGGTCCTCCTCCATTGCGCACAGATGCCATATTGTCCCGTACTAAAAAGTGTCTTGGCTTTGGATCAGTAGGCTACTAAGGCCATACGGTATTTTAGTTTGTTTTGTAATGTGGACATATTCCAGCTACTGTCACGAACAGTAAGATATGACACGGATCACATCGGTCCTATTATGTCGGAGCGGCTTGCGGGATTTATGGATTACAATGAGAGATCGTGAGAGGTTTGCATGCGGCCTGTGTGTTGCCTTGTTAGTTTGTAACCTTATGAACTTGGAGGACGTCTGTCCTGAGTGCAGTAAATGGCATTGAAAGCTTCATCCGCGACAAAAAAGCACCTTCCGTACATGCTCTTTTGTGCGGCTGCTGTTTAATGATGCAGAGATTTCTGTTCACTTATACTCTTACACCTTGTGACTAAGAAATTTGTTCTTTCGTCATGAAGGAAGCACATAGGTTGTGTTTTAAAACAGAATATGTGTATATATATGTGTGTGTGTGTGTGTGTGTGTGTGTGTGTGTGTAATATGATAATGTAGAAAGTAGTTTAGAACTACACTTATTCGGACGCTGGTTACCCGGATCTGCTTGGCCCATCGGACAAATTTGTCGAGAATTCTACATTATTAACATGCCTTGAAAAACTGCTGGTTATCGGATCAAGTACAGTAAAGTGTTATGGCTTATGGAACCTCAAATCAGGTGTGGTCGGGAGGTTTAGGCGCAGATACATACTGTAAATAGTAACAGCCAAATTTCAAACTGCCAATTTAACCTATTTTCAAAGAAAAATCCAATTATCCAGATTTTCTGCATATCCAGTTGGGTCGCCGTCCCAATTAATCCGGTAAGTGGAGTTCCACTTTATTTAATAATCTTTTATTATTAACCAGCTAGTTTTAGCATTATAGAGTTGAAGAGGGACATTGGTTATAAATGAGAAAAGAATAATACTACAAATACGAAGCACTCGCACACATGACACTGTATTACCGGCGGAGACATTATCAGGCAATACCAGATAAGACAGAACCAACCACAAAAATTGGTCTCGGACACTTAGGAAATTGATCATAAATTAATAGTAATGTACAGTTACGCTAAAATACAGCAATTTTATGGTATTCAACAATGTGTGCTACATGTTTCGGCCTGTACGACCATCTGCAGGTATGGATGTACTGTACGTACTAGTTGCGAGATGCGGTAAATTTTACAATTATCTTAACATTTGAATACTAAATATTTTATCTCGTGTATCCGTTGTTTTTACAATCATGCCGCTTTGTTTCCATATTTGTTAAAAGTATTTTGTCACCCCCATCCCATTGATTCACTCTAATTTACACATCCTCTCAATCCGCGACTTCATCTATCATTTAACCGAAAGGCTTTACAACAGATGTCTGAACCATCCAAACCCCCTCATCAGCTCCATAGGTAACTATTCCTTATCCGATCTACGCTATCAGTACAAAAAATACATCCACAAAAGCCCTAAACACATTCTCCTCTAACGTCCACCTCCCATAGCAGTGTCTTTTCCTTGTTCTGCTTTTTCACTGTCGACCTATAAACACCTAACACGACAAACCCCTTCATATCACCCGCAAGACGAGACATAACTCATGTAAAATGGTGAATTGGGAACATTTTGTTAATCTTGTATCCAGGTGTATCTCTGTACTGCAAACTTCAAAGCAATAAACATTTTCCAAAAAAAAAAAGTATTTTGTAAAAATGTGTTTTCGCAAAGTGTATTTAGTTTGATTTGGATACTTAGTTCCCCGGTGTGTTTATAAATATCAATAAATTTATCAGTTGTATATATTCATTTCTAAACATAGTCGTAGAATCCTAAACATGTAGCATGCATTTTGAATAAAACAAAATTGCCTCTGGCCGTAAAATTTATAGTACTACTGACTAATCAAAGCAAAACGGGATGAATTTCATCAACACAGATCATAAATAAAATATTAGCTCTTAAGGGGTGTTACACAATATAGATTGTCAGTTACTTACCTACATTTCGGACAACATATTGGTCCCACCTTCAAGACGCAGACTTCTGCGGATAACGTCACAGCTAGAGTGCTCAGTGCCAGTGAAGGAATCTTGTCAGTGGAATTCTTGCACAGAAATGTTCCACAATCAATTTAGAACAGTATGTCGGGACATTAAAGAAGTTACAACGAATTCGAGGGTTTCGACCAAACAGGAAGTTGAACCGATTCGCCCTGCTGCACTAGAACAGCGGACCCCACACCAGTCTGCACAATAGGGAGGCAAATGCAACAGCGCGTGAACTTTTCTCCTTCATCCTAACCACAGTCCACATTTAGGATCCTTCGACTGCCATATTCTTGAACCATTGTAACATGGGGACGCCCTTTTGCGAATGAATTCGAGCTGCAAAAGAGCGTGTAGGAAGAGTTCCGACGTCTCAGCAATGAGTTTTGTGCGACCGGTGTAAGACTTCTCACCCAAAGGTAAAAAAAATTTAGATGATAATGAAGAAGACTTTTTGGAAATATAATCTGAACTTTGTAAGGGATATACCCATGATGTAAGTAAATTTCACTATAATTGTAGTTCCAGAGGGAAAAAATAAGTGGAATTACATTCGTAACGCCTTCGTATAAAGTACAGATTTTGGTAGGATTCATGCTTGTGTGCATGTTCAGTACAGAGTGAGCTTACAGTAGCAGGCTTTAACGTGTTGCAGTAATTGTGATGTTTAATTGTTTAATTTCAGTAAGTATTTGTGTCGATCTATCCCAGTGGCCGCGCAGTTTAAGGCGTCTGTCTGCGGCCACTCGCTGGCTTGATTGCGGATTCGAGTCCCGCCGGGGACATGGATGCCTGTCTCTTGCGAGTGTTGTGTGTTGTCAGGTAGAAGTCTCTGCGTCGGACTGAACACTCGTCCGGAATCCTACCGACTGTGGTGTGTCTGAGTGTGATCGTGAAGCCTCGATAATGAGAGGGCCCTAGCCTACTGGGGGCTGTTGAGCCAATTGGGGGGGGGGGGGATTTATTTCGACTTTTTTTAGTTATTAATATTGTTTACATGAAACAAAGATATGGTCACCATTACGCCAATCCATACTCATTTGTAATTGTCAATCAGTCAATATCGTATAAGGAAATAACCGGTGTTAATTGCGGGCATCGCATGAAACAAACTCTTGGCAAAATGCACAGTTTCTTAAAGTTAGAAAGTATTGTATACGTAGTAACCAATAGGCTTTAAACGGATAGTTAAAAGAAAGGAAAATGGCGTGATAGGACACACAAAACACGTGCGGGAAAAGAAAATTCTTGAAAAACTTTCACCGTGAGACCTGAAGAAAAGAGGCAGTGTTGGAGATATAGACTTTTCTGGCGGCATAATATGAATACTGATTCCAAAGGTGTAAGTGTGACTGTTTTGAACGAAAGCATTTGTCTAGGAAAAGAGACACGTGTACTGATCTTGTGAATGTGGTACTGAAATTTATGGACCCATAAAAGGTGGCAAATTTTGACCAGCTAAATGATATAAGTTATTCAGAATAAATAGGAGAAATTTTACCTACGTAATGTGAAATTTGAACTACGTCACGACTGCAACACTGAGTGGGGTTAGAGGTTATAACAAAGGAGAACATGGAGGTTTTAAAGGACGACGTATCATATGGTAAAGGAAACTACTTTTCACACCTTCAGAGTAGAGAAATGCTCTTCTACCCTAAAGACAGGGGTAGTAAATTACTCCGAAACTGTGGTGCCTACCTACCAGACTGCGTGACGTGACACGCTATTGTGGCGAATAAGAGTAGTTGATCCATTTGACAGAGAATAAAGAAAGCAGACAAAAATACAAAGTTGTCACGCTTCCGTTTGTGTGTCTGTCGCTATGGAAGGCCATTGTGAAGAAGATGGATGTCGGAACGCTGAAGATGCTCATGAGGGCGATGACCTACAACCCAGACGACTTCAACTGCATTCCACGGTTTAAGATGTCGTGCAGGGACAGACAATGCATGCTGTCGGTTCCGCATTGATGCTTGCACGCGTTCCTTGGTATGTAGACAGACGTATTGATGAACTGCAAGCTACAAACAAGTGAAGGTGCCTAACAGCACTACATTTTCACCTGTGACCAACCCTTGGGCTATCATCTGTTAACACTTTCAAATGAACATTGATGTCCAGCTGTAAGTGAGGTTGTATCCGTCGAGTGTTTAAAGACAGTTATTATTACTTGTGATTACGCTTTCTTAGCATGACGCGCACAACTTGAATGTAGAATGAGACACTTCATTTCGGCGCAGATTGCAAAGTAGGGTTGCATTAAATTTAGTAGAATCTAAAGCAAAAATTTCTGGACGAATTAAATTCTGTAATCTTTAAGTGGGCCATCCCCGTTGTGCAAGTATAAATATTAAATAAAGATAAACAAATGAGACACAACTAGAGTATATTATTTATTTACAAGGTGTAGTATTTTAATTGACTACATGTTCTGTCTTCACTAAGCTATAATCAGGTCGCAATACTTGATGATTTTAATTCTATGCACCCCAAATTAAACTTCACTGAAGAAATGGAACAAAACAACACACTAATTATCTAGACATAACCATCCATAAAACCCCTACAAACATAAAAATTTCAATCTATAGAAAACCCACGTTCACTGACACTCTCATCCCCTACAATTCCAACCACCCCACACAACACAAATATGCAGCAATCAGATTCTTATACAACAGGTTAAACTCCTATCACCTTAACAACGAAGAATAGCATCACGAAGAAAGCATCATCCACAACGTCCTTCACAATAATTCCAACCCACTACTTCTCCACAAACACAACACCCTTAACCAAACCCAATCACAAAATCCTCCAGAAAACAAACACAAATGGACCACATTCACATACGTAAGAAAAGAAACCACCTACGTTACTAATATATTCAGACACTCAAATATACAGATAGCCTACCGTACAAACAATACCTTACAGAACCGTGAACTCAGAATATTCAAAACCCAGATAAATTCTCACTTTCCGGCGTATACAAACTAACATGACCTGACTGTAAAAAAGCATATATAGGACAAACAGCTAAAGACTTCATAACAAGATATAATGAAAACAAACGCCCTTTCCGAAATAACACCCACTCGTCAAAATTTGCAGAGCATCTACTTGAACATATGCATTCCTTTGCAAACATCCACGACGTTATGCAAATACTACAATTCCAAAAGAATGGTCTTCACCTTAATAAAATACAGCGATTCCATATTCACATAGGAGCTGCATCAAACAATCACCTCAACGATGATCACACAATGGCCCTCAAAAGAATCTTCGATACTATCTTTAAACACTTTCCTAACGTAAACTAACCCCCCCCCCCCCCCCCCCCCCCCCCCCCCCCCCACCCCCACCCTCCCACCCAAACAACACAACAACCCCCCCACACACCAACAATATACCCCCCTCACCCCCC
>Ga0131853_10006834_pt1 | contig 20597 bp, 16 predicted proteins | sample TergutLab28metaG_FD_92764 | JGI IMG/M metagenome (GOLD analysis project Ga0131853, IMG submission 92764) | Labiotermes labralis P1 segment gut microbial communities from Petit-Saut dam, French Guiana - Lab288 P1 (version 2) (version 2) | ecosystem: Host-associated > Arthropoda: Insects >...
ACATAATGGAAAACCAATTTATTCCATTCTCATATCCATTCTGCAGTTTCGAGGACAACAATTAATATTAGTAGAAATAACTACAATTACAGAACAGTCATTTCACTATGTCAGTTCACTCAGTACACCCTACATAACAGAAGAGCTTTTTTGGCTATCAGAAACACATATAGCATTTACATATCCTTAATACCACCAGTAATGACGTACATTGTTAAAGTACAAAATAGTTCAAAATATCCAAGTACCTTTGCTGTACATATGTTCCCTGTCTTAACTGCATGGCAGCATTCGTACATACCATTTTTGTCAGCCTCGTTTACTTGATCAATATCATGAAATGCCCTAACGACCAGGACCTGCCGATATGCATGCTAAATGCCAATGCCAAATGTTGGCCCCTGGAGATTGGCTTTCAATGTGTGCGACAGCAGAAGTGGTCTTACATACACGGGTGTCAGGTGTGTATGTTGCACAAGACATGTCTACCGACTGTTGGCTGACAACTGATTTGTCTTGTTATGTGCACTGCGCAAGTTTTTAAAATCAGTTACCCTATACATCTCGTTAGTTTAAGTATACCAACTTATTATGTAACAATTAAAATCAAAGCAAACTACATACTTAAATACAACTTCATTATTAAAACACTTCATTCTGTTTCATGATATAACACAAAAAAAAAACACATTTGTAAGACACATTATAAACCTCTTCTCTTCCAAAAATAAGCATCTTGAAACTGGAAACCAAGACACATCTCTTTTTCCATATTGTGGCAACATACCATATCCATTATGCTTGCTCCTGTCACGGTTTTCTCCTACTCAAAGCACCATGCAAAAAAAAAAATATAGTTTATTATGTGATTACATAAATACAATGCTTGCAGTAAATGCTATTTTCATGACCTGCAATCTTGCAAACAGATGGGTGTGTATTAAATTACAGTTCTTCACACTTAATGATCACATCAAATCATCCCTGCCATCACAGAGACCTGGATGGTCCTCTATTCTAGTCTAAACATTGGTGTGTCACATGGAAATTCCTTGTGTAACATGGAAGGATTGAAGTGCTACTGGACACATTTAATAAGCTGTAATTACTTAATTTCAGATAAAGAAAATACAGTACAGACTCAATGTTCATGAGTAACTGGGACCAATGAAAAGTGCCACAAAATTAGACGCCATTTTTGAAATAAAACAAATATTTGCTTTCAGGAACTTATAAGATACAAGTAATAATATAAGATAAGTTCAAAAAGGCACACAAATCATGAATGTTAATTTCAGTAACAATGCAAAACAGTACCTTGTACAACAGAGTTAAGAAGCATGAAAGCAATGAACCTCACTTCATGAAAGAAGGTCTGATGGGACTTATAGTGATATGCATACCAGCAGAAGAGTGGAAGGAAGCCAACTGTCTCACAGCAATTTGCTGGAACCAGTCACAACAGGCTGAAATAAGTGTATAAAAATGGGCAATCACAAAACATTGGAACACCAAACATTGAGGCTCACAAACTTCAACACTCTATTGTATTACACATATTTAATGACAAACCGCCCCACCTAATATGGAACGCTGAATGCCAAACACCACAATCTTAAAAATTACACACCCAAAATGCATGCCTAGCTTGTTTTTACTGCATATCAACAGCACACACGCACGCACACTCGGGTGTGCATGAACACACTCATCAGGCCTGTAGCCAGACCCTGAATACAGGGGGTGCATATATGTACATACATTTATATACATATATAATAAACTAGTATACATATGCTGTGTGTGTATGTGTGTGTGTGGTATATGAAATATACATAAGCCTAAAAAGCACCTGTTGTCAGGCACAAAATCAACACTTTAAATTACATAATGCATTCTACAACATTGCACACAATATTCTGCACAGACATACATACATACATACATTTCTGAAAATTAGGCAACACATGGCTATGGTAGGGTGTCTCACGTCTTTTGTTGGGCTGATCAGCTTGTTTATCTTTGATATTTTGCTGCTCCTAGTGGGTGCATCCAGATTTGTAGTGGGGGAATTGCATCCAGTTGCACCCTCCAGATGATAGGCCTGAAACACACACATACACACACACACACACACAAACACTTAATAATTCTACACCTTCACTGGTCTTGATGTCCATCCCTGAAGGCACAATTCTGCTGATGACAACCAAATCATACACCCGTGCATACAGCCCCTCAATTTTTGACATGTCATTAAGTTTCACTTATAAATTTACCTAGAAGCTTTCAGTATGAAGCCCAAGCAGTTCAGCAAAAACCATTTAAAAGATATGGAAATGAAACATACAAATGCAGACAGCAAAGCCGATGACATGTTCACCCACATACTGCAAGTGTTACAGCTCCTTCATTATGCACACACCACCTCAAATTTTGCAAAGTGCAAAGTAAAAGTTGATATCACAATTACATCAAGGCTGAAGCCACAACACCATGCCCAAATGTCAAGCAAGTATGTACAAGATCCTTCCTTCATCTGACAAGTATTATTTGTCATTCCCACCACTACTATGCCACATGTGGGAGCTACAACAATTGAGCAATGTCAATTTGATACACAAGCTAACAGGAAGTGACAATCAATTATTGTCAGATAAAATAATGACCCTACAATAATTTACAGTTTAGTAACTCAGTAGATGATCACTTAATATAGATAAAAACAGTCTAGTATCTTTAATTTTGTAACAGTACCAATGAAACTACATTTCTGCAATACATACTGTAGTAAGAAAGTTTTGGTTCAACGTGCTTGATAGAGTTCTGACAATGACGCTTTGTGAAATTCATTGTGAGAGGATACACAATCAATAAATCCAAGCATAATAGTGTCCAAGATGTTTTACACTACATTGCATCTTGTAACATTACTTAAATACTGGTCATACTACTCCACCAATTCCAAGATGCTCCGATTACAGTTCATAAGTAGCATCAGGCTTACGTTCTGTCAGCATGGTATTGAGTGACATATGTGGCTGGGAATAAGCCTGTACGAGCACCAATCTCTCCATGCCACCAATGCTGATCGGTGCGTTCCCTTACTGTAATCACATCGCCTCGTCGAAACTCTAACTCTCCAGGCTCCTGTGGTGTGAAGTCGTACAAAGCCTGAACTAAGCACTGGAAAGTTAAAAGTAATAGCACATTTAGACTCATCTGCAAAGCAGAATGTTAATTACTACTTCACTCAAAATTTAAGTTCCTCCTAGCAGCATTGCTGAAGATTCAAGTTTCCTGGGATGTGACACTGTCACTGTGGGTACTGTTCTTGATGTTTCAAACAATCACAGTGCCATCATCTTGATGATCAAGCAGTCCAAGATGGGCCTGAAGATACAGCACAATGATTCTTTTAAATATCAGGAACTATACACATGACAACAATGTCAAATTGAGGAAAACTTGCCTCTTAAAAATACCACTCCTTAACTATCCATTTTCCTAACATTCTCAGCATATAATGATGAAAATCCCTGCTGTGTCTTTTAAATTCGTAAGCTATTTGTCAAACTCTGATAAATTCAGTGCACTTCAGCTCCACTAAATCTGGTGAACAAAACACATTTTCAATAAGGAAGAGCTACTTGGCTCTGTTCAACAAACCTATCAGGTTGCTTCATACTGCTCCATAAATGTGGACAAAAAAATATGTTTGATCATGCTGATATAAAATTAGCTACAAAAATCTTAAAGTATTAACAGTCCCAAGTCTAATTGCATGTGCTGCTGTGTAGGTAGAACTATTCAGCCAAGGACAGAGCAACACATACAAAAACACCTGAATTTTCTAACAAGGGTGAATATTAATGAAAACTGGGGCAGTTAAACTCAGCCAGGAAATGCCAGTCTGACTGGACATGCAGCGCTGCATAGATTGGCTATACACCAGTGCTGCACAGTTTGGTTTTACATGTAGGGCTGCACAGTTTGGCGGTACACGCAGCACTGTATAGTTTGGCTGTACATGCAGCACTGTATGTTTGACTTTACACAGAGCACTGTATAGTTTGGCTATACACACAGCACTGTATGATTGGCTTTACACACAGCACTGTATGATTGGCTTTATGTACAGCACTGTATGTTTGGCTATACATGCAGCACTGTATAGTTTGCTTTCATGCCACAGCCTGTACATATGTGCGGCCATCCCAACTTACTGCTTGCTCATCACCTCAGACCCATCACTCACTTCAGTCTAGGGTCTAGTGTAGGAATGTATGGAGCCATATAAACATTACACATTCATACTGCGTGCCACCAATAAATAACTTCAATGCACATCCTATCAATAAATCAACAAACACATTACAACAGCCATGATAACGCTGACAAAAGCTGCTCAAAGTCATTCAAACTTGCTTACAAGTGGCAGCCATCAACCATGTATTACAAGGACATAAACAGATTCGTTTACTTCAGTTTCAGCTGATTACTGATGCAGTCATGATATGATGTTTGATTCTGCAATAATTTTCTGACCTGGTAAATAACAGTAATGGAGAGCATGGACAAATCAGCGCAAGTCTTTCTGCTATTTCAGGGTGAGTCTTTGCCACCTCACATATAAAGCATATAGTATGTCTCAAAGCCCACATTCTTGCAATGCAATGAAGTTAACAGCCTGAATCATCAGGCCATGGACAGCATCTTCTCACAAGTGTACAGATGGTAACTCCATGAATTAACTTTCAGCATTACTTTTATGTATACAGTGCAAAATGAACTATTTTAGGAAATTCCATGTCACTTCAACTAAGCACAGCACTACCGTATTTTCCTTATAGCAGAAGAAAATAGAATTCACACCAGCAATCACTGCGGACTGATATAACGCGAAACAGCTTCGATACTGAACTGATGCAGCCATTACAATTCATGACCACAACAATCATCAGAGTATTCAACACACTCACCTCCCCAGGGACCATATCTCTCAGCTTCACATCCTGCGACCTCGAAACTGAAGCAGTCCGATGATACTCTACTAATTCATTCAAGCTGTTAAATTTAACAACCCAAAGGAAGAATTTTCCTTGGGCATCACGCAGTACCTTGAAATGCTGCACGCCATCTGAGCATCTAAAAAAAAAAAAAAAAACTACAAATTGCAATGAATAAAGTCCCATGCAGGCCCCTGATCTGGGATGTGGTGCTGCATCACTGAGTGGCAAACTGAACATTTTAAGACAGCATACTGGTCTCATCTCAGAATAATGAACTTTTTGACCCTTGATGATGAGACCAGTAAGCTTTCTCAAAACACCAGACATGCAGTATGACAGCACAGAAATAGAGAGTCCTCACACAACTGCAAGAGCCTCGAAACTCACAACTTTAATAAGATAAGTTACGTTACAGTCACAGATGTCATATTTCAGCATATGTTATTAATCACATGCAGAAAAGTCATTTCACCACAATACACAAGTTGTAAAATGGTCTTACTTAGTGAAGTACAATATTGTGTGTAATTTCAACCTGAGGATGGCCTAATAACACAGGGCAAAACACGTGCAATGTATTTTACACTATTACTGTTATGTTCACTGACAAGAGAGTTTATTCCTTATTACTTATGGTTATTTACCAAACATAAGGGGATGCCATAATCCAAGAACTGTCAGTCTGTGCCACGTAACAAACTGGTGGATGTTTATTCACACAAATTACATCTTCATTTCACATCAACGATGGATCAGGAATCTTCAAGAGCTGTGAAACAGATATGGGCCCTTTCGGAGCAGAACGCAAAAACAGACTCAGATTTGTAAGATATTAGGTGCTAAAGGCAGCACCAATAATGCTTCCAGTCTTTAAGCAAAAATATCCTCGGACTGCCACAAACATCTAGGCAGCAAGGTCCTCTAAAATGTTGTCACCTACACCCCAATCTAGCAGTGCAGCATTTATATGCCATGTAATATCAGAGAACACTGGAATCGTGCTACTTGCCTGGCTGGTTTTAATGGTAAGAAGTTGGGGGAAAAACAAAGGGTTACCACAAATACATATTTAAAGCAGTCATCAAACATGACAGATTATAAATTTCCATAGTGGTGCAGTTGAGGATTCAGGTCCCCTTGACGCTGCTGATTCTTCTGTAACACCTTGACCACTGAAGATGAAGGCACTACATTCATTCGGAACATCAGGACACACTAACCCAATGACATTGCATCACATCCCAGTAGACTCAAATCATCACTCACATTTAACAGTCGAGTCAAACTGCAGAGAATGTTGCTTCCAATAACACCATGTTTCTTTTCACAACATGCAGCACTTACATCCAGTTTTCCAAGCAATATTATTTCATAACAAATCTCTCAATCAAACAGCCACATTGATCAACATTAAAACATAAGCCCAAGCCTTTAAGTACAGACATCTTAATCAAGCTTTTACCAAAATCACTGGTTTCCTTACACACTTCATACATATTCACTTTCCTTGTCCTTTTGTATTCACTTTTAACATCAGTGACTAAAATATAAATAAAACCCATCTGTTGTCTAGTTGAAATAATTTCCTTTGAAATGTCTCCAATGTAACACCAATTACCCCAGGTTTTCTTTGGAATATCCCCAACATAACACCAATTTTGTCTAGCTTTTCCTCAGCATGTGTCTTGTGTGTTTTCTTTCTGTCTAAAATGAAATTTGTTCCATGAAAAATTTCACATATTTGTAAATTGTTTTCCTGTGTACAACTGGCAAATTAGGAAATATCTGTCTAAATTTATAATGACACTTCTTGCAGCATACAAAAATCTACACAGCAGCTACAGAAGACTTATAGGGGTCTCACAGTGTCTCAGATATGCTGCATATGAATGAGCCAGTGTACAACATAATCAGCCCATCAGAAAGTGACTAGCAATCTGAGTCATTTAAAATAACAGCACTGCAAACAGCAGACCCCAAGAAGGTGTTGACACATGTCAGGTCACCACATGAATTACATTCTTATGTAATTTATGTCCAATGGTTATACTGATTATACTGAAGTTCAAACATTCATGCAGGTACTATCACACCTAAAGGAAGGGTACTGTATAAAACACACAATTTTAGAAGTGTAGCAGGAGGTGACTTGTGCTACAGCACTACAAAGTGACTGTACTGCAATGCTGTTCCTCAGCTACTTACTTTACTGAAAGAGAAAAGTCTCCAGGTGAACTCTCGCTAACTCGTATTAGGAACGCTCCTTCATGCTTGTTTAACAGCAATTTTTCTGCATCTGCTCTGGTGATTCTACCATAATACCAGCTAAAAATCAAATAAGCACATCAAATAACACTCACAAATGGTGTTCAGAAATAGGTTCAATTTTTTTACATCACAGTCATTTATAATGTTCGTGACTCCAACAGAAAAAAGGGTTCTTTGTTGCTCTCAGTCACTTCTGTATGTTACAGAGATAGATATGTTCAGAATTCCATAACTGTGTTTGGCCTAGCAATCACAACTGAACTGTGAATATTATGACTGAGGTTAGAAAATAAAAGAAGAATTTACATGTAAAAAAATTTAAGCTCTCAGCTGAGTAAAAATTATCGTATAATACAACCCCTTAGACGAATAACAAGTATAATTATCTTGATAAGTATGTATTTTGCAAACTTCCACTTGCATTTGATATATGGTGTCTTTTTTTTAAAGGGAAAGGAGACAGTAACATGGAAAGTAAAACAATTTTTAAAAAATGACAGTTACAAGAGTAATTTGTAATGCAGAAAGAGTTACTTCCTACAGGGAATTGTTTAAAATATTAAATCTACTCCCAATGTCGTGTGTGTGTGTGTGTGTGTGTATATATATATATATATATAATGAAAATTCTGCACTACATAAAATTAAACTAAAGTAGGTTCAAATACAACTCACATAGGTATGATTATAATGCATGGGCAAAGATCAGATCTTCAATCTACGATTTGTAGAAATGATATATTTTTAAAAAGTGTAAACAAAACAGGGACAAAACTGTACCATAAGTTATCAAGTGATTTAAAGGATTTAGAGAAAATAAAACTTTTTGAAGGAAAGTAAAATCATTTTTATTGCAACAGACCATCTATTCTGTCTTACAAAATTTTATCACAGAAAATGTATCTCTTGGATATGAGGACTTCATTTAAGAAAGGGAACTTCAGTAACTCTATGAACTGTTAACTTCTTCAATCTGTGTATTATAACAGGGACACGTAAGAAGATTCATGTGAACAGATAAGCATGTAGTAGTGGTATGTCCTACACAAATTTTTTCAAGAAGGATGAAAGTAAACAAGTACAATTATCTCTGTACAATAAGAACTATCCTCTGAAAAATATTTTAGTATTGTGAAAATCAGCATAGCCTGAGGGACTCACCAACCACTTCTGACCCAACCTGAAAACACGTTCACCTCTCATTATAACTTACATAAATACTGTGAGCAATTAAATGACGTCAATAAGAGTATGGTGCCTTCATCACTACCGCTGTGCCAAGATCAACATGCATAACCAAACACAAACCAACCTTCATTAGAAGAAGGTGGAGAAGAATGTAGTCATACTCAGCTTTATGCAAAGCACCTTTTCCTCACATTATGCAAACTTTTCTATACATATACATACATACACACACACACACACATACCAGTCCAAACAAATACTGTTTATGCTTTGTACATGATAACTCAATCTACAAAACATCTTGCAGTGTAAACCTGTACTCTTACAAAAACATGAAAATCAATTTCCTGTAAATTACAGCCTCTCCGCAGCTTTACCATCCCACCCACAACCATCCGGAGTTACGACCAAGATTGCCTTCTGAAAATTTCAATTCAAACCACAATAAGAAAAATCATTAAAATTGCATTCCAAACAACATTTCTATATTTTGTTAAAGCAAATCTGTTCATATTTTACAACAGAAAGTCCACTAATGTGAATCTCAACCTGCTGCAGGGTGTATATTCCACCCCAACTTCATATTTTCAACTTTTGACAAGGCAAAACATATCCCGTTGTCAGTCAGGAAGTACCTGCACTTAAGACACATTACTTACTCATGACTCTTCATTTCTATGTAGTTACTAGGTATCAACCCTTCTCTACCATCCAGCTCTGCTCTGTACCAATTCATGTCGTCTTCCATATTTAAAATCTATCACAAAGACACAAAAAGATAAGTAAAATTAAATTTCCTACACTGACATACTAAAATCTTTAAACTATTAAGTTCATATCTTTATTCCACAACAAATTCATTGCACTACATCACACAGAATATGTAGAATATATGAACGAAATATGTATTCTACATAACCTAAACAAGTTTTCACAGACCTTTAGCACCTGGTTCTTTCTAAAACTAAGTTCATCATCTGCTGTAGCATTGAAGTCATGTTTCGCAATAGCTTCCATGTTCACTCCTTTCAGTACTACCGTTCTGTGTTTAAATTACACTTTTCCCACTGCTGAAACAAGGTTAGGCGTTCATGAACCAAATCAGACTTTGTTACCTACGAACATTGAAGCTGGTATTAGAGCGCTTTAACACTGTTATTTACCACATCGAAAGCTGAGTAAGTACTTTAAAAAGAACACTTAACGGAAAATGACATTGTACGCAAAACTTCTCGAGTTTCACATGCTAATTCTAATAAAAATATGCTGCGATCAAAAGCAACTAGCACTAAAGGTGCTTTTCCTTCAACCATTCCCTTGGTCCTCTTCGATTTCAGATTAATCCGCCTACGCAAAATATGTCCCACTTGTTTTCTTTCTCCTTATATATACAGTTCTAAAATTAATTCAATCCAGCGATAGCTGTCCTGTACTGATATATAGTAAACGTTTCGGATATACAAATCTATTGTATTTCTAATGCGCATGCAATACAGTTATCTATATATTATCACTGGCGTAGGCATAATGTTAGTGAAAAGCAAAATGAGAGCGAGAAAGTAAGGGAACAAGTGACAATCAACAAGCGGTACGTGACACATACTGCGATATAAATGCAGCACGTGGCGGTACTCGAGAGAACACGATAATAAGTTCTATGGAATCACATTCGTTATAAAATCAGATGCGTAACAAAAATGAATATGTCGCAAATTACATGCACTAAATGGCATAATACAAATAAAATGGCAGAGTTTACAAATAACATTAATAAAGTATTCGGAAATATTGATGGTTGGTTTAGAATTACTATATTATAAAATATGGAAAAAAAAAAAACATATTTGCAATTCTTGACTAAAACTGTAATAAAATTACCATTAACATATGCTATGAGAACAAATTATTAATACTTACAGCACAAAATTTGGATTACTCGTTGATAATTCATTATCATGGAATAAACACATTGATCAATTAATGTCTAAATTACGTACTGTATGTTATGCAATTAGGTATATCAAGCTTTTCATCACTCAAGAAACATTACGGATGATTTATTTTTCTTATATTCATTCCATTTTGACTTATGATATAATTTACTGAGGTAAATCATCCTATTGCAATAATATCTTTAAGATAAAAAAGAATAATTAGAGTTATTATGAATTCAAGAAATAGAGATTCACGTCATACATTATTTAAGAAGCTAAATATCCTCCCACTTATATCCCAATATATATTAACCTTTTTATTATTTGTAGTTGGGAATAGAGAATTATATAAATCAAATTTTGATATTCATAATATTAATACCAGACAGGACAGATTTGCACCCTCCTATATAGAAATGAACTACATTTAAGAAGGTAAAGCAATCCCATTACAGGCTTGGACAGGCCCTGAAGGTTCCAGGAGGTCAAGACTCCCAGATTTCAAGACAATTGGCACTTGAAGGTGGTAAGGATGTCAGCCCTATGCACCTGCCACCTTTACCCCCTAGGAAACATTCCTGGTACTCATTTATGTTAGAGGCTGAATCAACCCCAGGGCCATAGTGCGGCCGGAAGGATTACGTCAATGAAGAATTCTAATGACACCATTGGGAGTCGAACCTGCAACCTTCCGGTTTGTAGTGCAGTGCCTTGTGGTACCCCACATTTCAGACGGGAGCCTACTGTTTTGGAAATAAGGTTTTTAATCATCTTCCACCCAGCCTTAAGATTTTATCTAATGAACTGAAACAATTTAGGCCAGCTTTGAAAGAGTTTCTACCCACAAAGTTATTTTACTCACTACATGAATCTTTTAATTGAAACTGATATGATATTTTGTTTTATTTATGTTCCATAAATCCACAATAACAATAAGTAGGATATAGAACATGTAAAGAGTAATATATTATGTAAAATTATAATTGTATAAATGTTTGGAAGCAAACAAATTGATTCCAAGCCAAGTACATGAATGATGTTTAATACAGACAGGACAAAAACCACTGTGTAATGACAAAAGCATAGAAAGGTATGGCTATAGTTAACAAACAGAGAAACAAGTCAAGTACAGACAATGAGCAATTTTAGAAAATGAATACAGGCAGAAAATTCGCACATATGAATAACATTAACATAATAATGTTAATTTTTTTTGTGAGACTTAGTGACAAAACAAAGATTATTAGGACTATATATTAAGTATATTCATCTTATGAAAGATGTTTAATGGCACATAATCCACTTGTAATAGATTTATATTGAAAATATTCTTCTATGGAGTAAAAAGAATGTACATGCAGGAATCATTTTAAGCAAATTTCAAATTTCCTGACATTATTGGATATATCTTTAATGTATGGAGGAAGATTGTTGAAAATCTAAATGCCCATGTAATGCACTGCCCTTTGGTATACAATAAAATTAGTTATGGGCTGATAAAAATTATTAAATTGTCTTGTACTTTTTAGTGTGATTCTCTGAATTCAAAATTAAACAGATTTTTATTTTTAACTACAAAAAGCATAAGTAAGAGGATATACTGAGATATAAACGGTATAATTTCCAACCTTCTAAATAGATTCCTACATGAAACCCTATTTTTACAGCCCATCATAATTCTAAGTATTCTTTTTTGCAGTCTAAATATTTTTATAGCATGGGGTGAGTTGCTCCAGAAAGGTATACCATAACTCATAATTGCATTAAAATAAGAAAAGTAAATAGTTTTCAAAGTATTGAGAGACATTAATGGTTTAATACTCCTCATTGTGTAACATGCTAAACTCAGTTTTGGGATAATATATTCAATATGCCAACCCAGTTTATTGAATCATGTATATATATGCCCAGAAATTTAATTTTAGGTACAGCTGTTATTAGATTATCATTACAAACAATGTTTATATCAAGTGTGGGATTGTTTTTGGTCTTAAATTGAATGTAATGAGTTTGGTCAATGTTTATGGAAAGTAAATTTACTTTAAACCATTTATTTACACAATTAAAAGCTGTGACCATATTAGTTTGAAAATCTTTTGAATTAGGACTTTTTACTATTATACTTGTATCATCGGCAAACAATATAGGTACAGTTTTATCATTTACGGTTTTGGGCAGATCATTGACATATATAAGGAACAGCAGTTGACCTAAGACCGATCCCTGGGGAACACCCTCATTTATTTTTTCCCATGCAGAGAAACTCGTTTGATTTAATCCTTCATCCGAGATTTGAACTCTCATATATCTATTATTAAGGTATGCTTCAAACCATGATTTTGCTTTGCTATTAACACCATAAAATTGTAGTTTTGACAGCAAAATACTATGATTTAAACAGTTAAAAGCCTTTTCAAGATAAAAAAAATACCACCTACTATAAATTTCCTATTTAAGGCATTCAGGGTTCCATTAAGTAACTTATATAAAGCTTTATTTGTTGTAGAATGGGATCTAAACCCAAACTGATCTTCTGCCAAAATACTGTATTTATTCAAATGTTCATGAAGTTTATTATACATGACTTTTTCAAGTACTTTTGAAAAGGAACTTAAAATAGATATACATCTGTAATTTGAGATTTTAGATTTTTTCACCTTCCTTAAACAAAGGTTTAACTACTGCATATTTCAAACAGTCTGGAAAAGTTCCTGCAGATAAGGATTTGTTACATATATGGGCTAAAGGTGAGCAAATAAAGGGAGAACTTATTCATATTAATTTGGTAGATATTCCATCATATCCAGAGGAATTTTTAGGTTTAAGAGAACTTATTATGTTTTCAATTTCTTTAGTTGATATGGATTTTAAATTAATATTTGGGAAAGGATTCTTGAAAGACTGCATTACATAGTGAAGAGGGGTAGTGTTAACTAAATTACGGGAACTAAGTTCATTATGTTAAGTGTTAATACTTTTAGCGATGTGGGCCAGGTAGCTCAGTCGGTATAGCGACTGACTATGGGCAGGGACGGTGCGATCGAATCCCAGTGGGGGCGAGATTTTCCACCCGTCCAGACCAGCCCTGGGGCCCACACAGTCTCCTGTAAAATGGGTACCGGGTCTTTCCTGGGGGTAAAGTGCGGCCGGGGTGTGCTGCTGACCACTCACCCCCTTCTAGTGCCACGGTCATGGAAGAGTAGAGCTATACCTCTGGGCCACACCGGGCCTGTAATGGGATCACTTTACCTTTATTTTTAGCTATAGTCAAAAAGTACTTATTGAATTCATTTGCTATCTCTTGGCAATCAATGATTGATTTCCCATCAAGATTTAAAGTGTTAATCCTCTCAGTGTTACCAGTTTTATTGGTTTCTAAGTTTCCTATATCCCAAATTGTTTTGTTCTTGTTTAAGGATTTTTTACTTTTGTCTATGTAATTTATTTTTTTTTAGCTTCCTTAATAACAGCAGATAAAATTTTACACAATGTTTTATGATAATTTATAAGATCTAAATTATTACTCTTCCTGACTGCAATAAAGAGTTCTTTGTTATGTTTAAAAGATGTTAAAATTCCTAAAGTAATCCAATTTTTATTTTTTTTAATCAATGTGAACTCTTTTTAGTGGAAAACTGGAATAAAAAATTTTCAGGTAAGAATTCAAAAAAGAGTTAAACATTTTATTAACGTCATCTGTAGAGAATATAGTATCCCAAGTTTCATAACTTAATTTATTGAGGAAGTCATTTATTGTAAGTTTGTTTATCTTCCTAATTAACATACATTTTTTGGGGGTGGTCTCAGATTGAAAGAATGTAATGTTATGGACTGAGCATCATGGTCTGACAGCCCATTGATTATTGGACATAAAGAATAATTCCCCATTTTAGAAATGTCAATAAAAATATTGTCGATAGCTGTGGCGGAATGTTTTTGAGTGCGAGTTGGGAAGTTTACTATACTTGTCAAATTATAGGTTCTAAGGAGAGCCTCTAATCGACTTTTCCTATCGCTGTCAACTAAATAATCTACCTTTATGTCACCACAAATAATGTATTCAGTGGTAACAGTATATAACTTCCTAAGGATTGTGTCTAATTTTGAAATAAATAGATCAAAATTACCTGAAAGGGTTCTGTATATAGCAATAATGCATGCACTTTTCACGTTGAATTGAATCTTGATGGCACATACTTCAAAGTCTTTATCCTTACAATACTTTTCTAAGTCAATTCTTACATACCTTAAACTTTCTTGCACAAATATGCATAATCCTCCCTTTTCATACAAAGTTCTACAATAACTGACTCCTATTTATGATTGTCAAAAAACATCTGCTGTAATTCTAAGTGGTTCATATGATGCTCTGAGAGACACAGTATATGTGGGAAAGTTGGATATAACTGACTTAACAATTTGTTTGCTTTCCTTCTCAAGCTTCTTACATTTTGATGATAAACAGTTAAGGGTACCAAACCATTTAGTTGATGAAACAATGTAATTTTAGGTTTAGATTTAGATGGTACTTTGGTACTCAGGTTTTGGGAGGTTGTTTTAAAGTTGTTACTGCTCTCACTTGTACCACTAACACTTTGTTCACTCAAGTTGTTAAGTTTATGATCTTCATTTAACATAAAAAATCTTGATACTTGTTAGTTGGAAGTTTTTTCAACCTGTTTGATTTGCATATTGTTACATCTCCTGTGGGTCATCATTTACTTTTCAGGTCTGTCCCAATGTTCCACATCACTCTTTGATAGAAGATCAAAACCTACAGCACTGTCTCCAAATTGTAGGCAGTCATCAATCCTACAACTAGGACTCAGGCATTCCATATCATCATTTACTGTAACAGTTAAAATTTGATTCCCAAAATCCTCCTTTAGATCACTCCTAGACCAATAACAGCCTTTATGAGGATGAGTCAGCTGGCTTGCTTGAACTAAAGAAAGTTCTTGGTCCTTAAATATTTTTATAGATTTTTGTTTTATAACTACATAATAATTTATAAATAAGAGTGCATTATATTCTTCTTATAATTTATCATATGTCTAGTTAACAAAGATAAATTTATTATTTTATTTTGTATTTAGTTAGACATATGCTTCCTATAAGCAAATATACACAAGACATTGACTAATTCTATATCCTATGGTTTCTTGTAACCTCATCGGGATTTGTGGAATGCAGGTAAAGGAAAAAATGAACACAAGAGGATGCTGATAAGTCATTAGCCCGACCTACTTCCCGATGTCACAGGACGGAATCGATAGTGTCTTTGGAAAGAGGGGTCTGTTCATATGCCGAATTGCAAGCCTGTTCTTGTTAGAGAGGCTGAAAGGAAGCATGTCAGGCGACGCGTGCGATTTCAACAACATTGAGACGCGAGCTGTCATCAAGTTTTTCCCCCCTGCAAAGAAAGGCGCCCAAGGAAATTCACGCCATTCTGAAAGAAACATTAGGGGAACATGCACCATCGTATGCCACCGTCAAAAATTGGGTGGCCCAGTTTAAACGTACTGATTTTTCCACCTGTGATGCGCCTCGTCCTGGACGACTCAAAACAGTGACCACCCCGGAGATTATTGATCAAATTCACGAGCTAATCTTGGAAAACCGCCGGATTTCGGCTAAATCAATAGCTGAGCAACTGGGCATCTCACGTGAGCGGGTTGGGTCCATCATTCATGAAGATTTGGACATGCGGAAGCTCTCCGCGAAGTAGGTCCCGAAATGCCTGAACGCAGATCTAAAACGTCAACGGTGCCAGTCGTCTGAGCAACTTTTGGAATTTTTTTCGGCGCGATGCAAATGATTTCCTGTCGTGATTGGTGACCATGGATGAAACCTGGTTATAACACTATGACCCAGAGACAAAGCAACAATAATTGGAATGGCGGCATAGCAGCTCACCCCGCCCCCCAAAAAATTCCGAGTGCTGAAATCCGCTGGAAAAGTTCTTGCCTCGATTTTTTGGGATCAAGACGGCATCCCTCCAGACTGATTATCTTCCAAAGGACCAAACTACCAACGCGGAGTATTACTCATCTCTGCTGGTGCAACTGAAGGACATTTTGAAGGAAAGGCGCGGCGGGAAGTTCACCAAGGGGGTCTTGTTCTTGCTCACCCGGCACTTGCAACACATAATTAACTGGCCTACCTGGGTTTCCAATGTCTTGATCATCCACCCCATTCTCCGGATCTGGTCCCGTCGGACTACCACCTGTTCCATGGACTGAAAAAACAATTGAAAGTTCGCCATTTTTCGTCCAACGCGGATGTCATTGCTGCCGCGGAGACCTGGTTGGACGGGCAACTTTCTGAGTTTTCTTGAGTGGTTTGAAAAATTGGAGCAACGGGCTAATAAGTGTATTGAGCTTCGTGGGGAATATGTTGAATAAATTCTGAGTTTCGTCGCTGTAGCTTGTTTCCTTCCTGGTCGGGCTAAGGACTTATCAGCAACCCGTCGTAAATAAATGGTTGATGAGATGAGTTCATTAAGAACATCAGCGGCTCGAAAGATCAGACAGGCGGGAAACACCTGAAATAGCAGGCCGGCCATCCACACAATATCATAACCTGTGCTTTATTAATGAAAGTAACCACAATTACTTTATTACCTGAGAACAGGAGTTTACACCAGTTGCGTTGCATTGCATTTCTAAATACGTGGTATATCCGATAATGAATGAGCATAAAACTATTTCCAAAATATTTCCAGATAGACAAAGAACGCTTATATCAAATTAATGTATTCAAGACGTGAAACATTTTCCACCTACTTGTAATTTCCTTTCCAACAACACAGTGTGCTAGCTCTATAGTTTCTGTGCATCAAATCGGACTCCCCTCACAATTAGACGTTACGAGCCACGTCGAGTCGACCATGCGAGTCAATGCTGCGTGAGAAAATAATGCACAAATACTCTGCCACAATACTCAAACAGGCTTTGAATCCTCTGACGCATAGCTTCAAGCCACGTCATGTTCGTCGTAGCGTAGTCTTGCCAAAACTAAAAAAACAGTTAGATGTGCATAGCTTCAAAAGACGCGAAGTTGTGTGGAAACGACTTCTACAACTTGGCAGCGATATGATATTTGGAATCAGAATAACTCAAGTATCGCTCGAAATTCGTCAGGTATTAATAAAACCCAACAACTGTTACAGCCAAACTAACTGCTTGGCACTATTTAAGATGGCTGATACTCGTAAATTTCCAAAAATAAATTAATAATGATATGGTATAAACCCTTAACCGTAAATGTTATTACATGCACCAAGGGGTTTAACATTAAAAAAACTCTACATAATCAGTTAAGCCCTGTCACTAGAGGTTGCGGGTGCAGAAGACGGTCTGCAAATATGGCGAGTAGTTGTAAGCATATTGAATAAACAGTCGAGATAGCCGAAAAAAAGGCGATCCTCCATACTGGAGACTAGGCGAGGGACTAACAACTACTTACCTTTAAAAACCGCTCGTTGTGAAACGTTACGCGGGTCCTCGGAAGGGGCTCAAATGAACACAAGTGGTGGGCCCTGTTATCACGGCGATTACACTTCCGTTTCCGTAAAATGCGGCAAATTTCTTCACTGGCTGAAGGAGAAAAAGAAGAAGAGGAGGAGGAGGAGGAAGAAGAAGGGCTCTGCTCAGTGGTGTCAAGATTTTCATAATTTCTTAAACCGAACAGTCGTTTTACATTACATATTCATTCCGATATTCGTGTCGTTTTTATCGGTGACGTTTACTAACGCAGGGACTGCATCTCACTGCAACAGGCTAGGAGGAGACTACAAACACGACAGAACCCGAAATACAGTAATAAATCCGCAATCCGCTGCAGCATTCTGCCATTGTCAGTAGGACAGACATATTTACCACTTTAAAGACGAAGATTAACTTGGATTACAGTGAAAGGGCGGTTCGTACCGCGCAGTAAACACACTCCGTTTCTGTTATAAAAAAAAAGTCAGTTAATGCTGTATAGGGAAAAAATCGCTGTTTGTTCTGAGATCCACACAAAACACATAAATACACTGTGTGGGCAGAACGTAGAATTGTTGAATGTTAATCTGGTGGTACATATAGTGACCATTGGGCCTTAAAAGGTTAGTAAGCGTCGGCGGTCTTATTTAAATCATTTTTAAACTGCAGTTTTTGTATGCAATAGAAGAAGTGGAACTCTTTTGGCTTTGCAATAACATTAGCGTATCTGCAACACGTTGAGTATGAAGAGACGCAAAACAGTAACATTAGTGTTTGTACTGACTGTGTAAAAAAACATAGAGACAGCATATTTGAAGTTTTAGAGTTTAACAAGCGCCTCTAACCAAACTGAGTACGTAGCGTGTGCTGTACGTAGTTATTGCTGTCTTTTTCTCATGAGATACTCAAAGCATCAAACGACTGCTTACAGCGTAGTCGAAAGTGACTCCTGACGGAAGGGTCAACAAAAATGTTCCCCCCCCCCCCCCGAGGGAAAAACTCGTGCAGTCCGCCATTGGACCGTATCTTGTGAATGTGTAAAGGTAAAGGTCAAGATGTCCCTGTATACGTCATGAAGGCATACAGGCAGAGCACGCAGGCGAGTGGTCAGCCTCACGGCCTGGCCGCTTTACTCCCGGAGAAAGAACCCTGGGTACTCTTTAAACAGGAGGCTGTGTGGGCTCCAAAGGCGGTCTAGTCTTTTGCCGGTGTCGGGAACAGAACCAGGGTTCGACCAGCCCGTAACCTGGTCTGAGGACACCAGCACGACACCACCACCACCACCGATGGTCTCTACCCACGTGTACTACGCAGCAACAGATTTCAGAAAGGCTGGGGGACTCCCTGCTATTGCACATACTTCCCAATAACCCTTAATTCTCTGATTTCACGCGCATCGACACAGACGTTGTGGTGTTTAACAGCCGTCGTTCGAATGTCCTGCTTGCTAGAACATTGTTAACTACACTGGGTCCGACAGTGACACAAGATCGCTCAGTCGATATAGTGACTACCCTACCGACGGGAAGATGTGAGACTGGATTCCTGGCCGAAACAGCAGATGTCTCTTCTCTCAGAAGGCCCACCCAGCCCCCTACGGAATGGGTACCGGGGTTTCAAACCGAAGGTAAAGCGGCCGGGGCGTGAGGCTAACCACTCACATCCACATAGTGCTGAGGTTAAGAATTAGTAGGTCTGTACATCTGCCCCCACCCCCCTGCCGACATGCCATCACGGCGCGCACAGGGGCAAGTTTACCTTTTTCTTCACACGTAGCAATAAAGTGGCAATTTGTACAGCTACCAGGATGACGATGGTAACAGCAGGATTTTACGTTAAGCAACGCACAGTGCATTAGCACTGACATTCGGGTGAGCAAATCATGGAGATGATGGGCGGGACATGTGGCACGTACTGGGGATGAGAGCTGCATGCAGGATTTTGGTACCAAAATCTGAAGAATAAAACTACTTGGAAGACCTAGGCGTCGATGGGACGGTAATATTAAAAAGTATCTTAATGAAACAAGATGGGGCATGGACTGGATTCATCTAGCTCAGGATAGGGAAAAGTGGCGTGCTCTTGTGAACACGGCAATGAAACTTCGGGTTCCATACAATTCTGGGAGTTAGTTGACTCGCTAGGGAACTGGTAGCTTTTCAGTTAGGACTCTGCTGCATTAAGGTAGCCACTTAATTAGTTGGCCATATGACACTGAATGTGATGATTATGTAGATATCGAAACATGCATGTCGGAATACTGAGCAAAAAGAAACACTTTAAGGTTACTGAACAAGGCAGTACAGTAGCCGCGGGCCATGCAGAACATGAAATGCCGCTCGTTTCAGTGCCGGCCGACGTTTAACTCAAAATCTCGCAGTCGAAATCTGGGCTGAGGATCTGAACGGAATAAGCCCAACAAGGTGGGTCACATTTCGTGGACAACAGCGCTAAAGTGTCACTGATAAGGTAGCAGCACAATTTGTATTTCACGCCTACAGTACGCTCGACCTTGGCAGCATCCGTAGGATCCCCCTCCTCGCCAAACACATGACGCTGTTGCTGCATCAGTCACAGCAGTTGCCATTTGCTAAACACAAGCCGTAAGTCAAATTTATGCACAACCCTAACCACACAGAAAACAACCTAAAATACTAGTGGCCTATACGTGTACACGCATATAATGAACGGGGGGGGGGGGGGGGGGG
>Ga0131853_10006835_pt1 | contig 20594 bp, 12 predicted proteins | sample TergutLab28metaG_FD_92764 | JGI IMG/M metagenome (GOLD analysis project Ga0131853, IMG submission 92764) | Labiotermes labralis P1 segment gut microbial communities from Petit-Saut dam, French Guiana - Lab288 P1 (version 2) (version 2) | ecosystem: Host-associated > Arthropoda: Insects >...
CAAATATAGGTACTGAATATTTTAAACACGGTATATACTCTTCGTTTTTTTCTCTTCAAAATGCAGTTTGTTTCATAATTCTAACGTATTTGGTTCCTGTATTATTCACATTTTATATACAGGGCGTGCTAAAATTTAGAAAATAATTCCGGCGCCTAAAGTTTAATCTAAAAATATCTCTTAATATGAATAAAGTCATTTGATTTAACGAACAATTACAGACGGCGTAAATCAAATTGTCACGTAACAGGCCATATTAATAAGACATATGTGGTTTGTCTTACCGCTGTCTCTCAGAACCAGTGGTGCTAGTTATGGCCTGCTTTTTGAAACTTCCCCGCTGAATCACAAAAAAATGTTGTATCAACCACAGCCACATTTCATTTCCTTTTTGCTATATAAAGTGAAAACTTCCTACTATATGTATTATATTAGCCCTCTTTTCGTTATGCATTTTCTTCATCAAATGCTCCATCACTATTAAGATCATTACGTAGTATAATATGCGGAATATTAAAATATTCTGCAGTGTACCTTGTGCGTCCCTATAGGAATATGTTCCTTGTAATAAATCTGCAGTTTTCTGCGTAGAATCTGTTATAATCAACGCATGTACGCCCGTATATAAGCGATACTACTGTAATTTATAGCTTTAGGGTTACCTTGTACAGGATTCATTATTGTGTGGTTACCACTTGAAGACTTTAAAAAAGTAATATATTTTGTAGTGCTTGGACTATAAATGTAGGCCGCCGATTTTTACGTACAAGTTAATTTATTTTACATCAATCCGATATAGCAGATGGTATTTTATATATATAAATATTTTATTTGCCATTAAAGTGTTATATAAACCGATAAACACAAATACATTTTTAAAATATTAATGTGTTATATTAACCGATAAACACAAAATATCTTTTTTACCATTAATGTGTTATATTAACCAATTTAATAAAAATACATTTTTCAGCATTAAAGTGTTATATTAACCGATAAACACATGTGTCATTTATTACCCTTAAATTGTTATATTATCCGACAAACACAAATATCTTTGTTTACAATTAAAGCGTAATATTAAACGACAAACACAACCATACAGATATAAAATATTAGTCTTTTTATTGGTTAATGTAACACTTTAGTGATAAGAAATACACAACGGGACGACGACAGCTAAGGTTCTTTTTAACGTTTATCAGTGTTAGTACAGTGATATATATAGTTATAGTACGACGCAAAATACTGTCAGTGGACCAGTATAGATCAAACCGCGGACCGCACCACCACCACACACACACACACACACACACACACACACACTGTGACGTAATGTGGCTTGTGCTGGTACTTCAGACACGACCGTCACAATACCTGCACTGAAGGAATATTATTACGGAGTGACGACTGGGCGATGGGGCAACGGCTGGGGTATGTTGGTCAGAACATAGGGTCGCAGAAATTGTGACGAAACCGCGATGGTGTTTGGCTACCGTTCGCTGCAAGGGCGGACACTGCGGTGCGGTACGTTGCAGCTTTGACTCTGGATCCCTGAACTACGAGGTTTGATAGCAGTTAGATGTCAGTCGGTGCGGTCACCTCTGACGTATTCGCCTTGTGACTTTATAAACGGATTACATTTCTGACGTGTACGGTGACGTTAATGGAACTCGCTTTCTGACAGTCTTGTAGCACTGGCGTCAGTGTCCGGAATACATCCTATCGTCAAAATAATTCAGGGAACATGAAAAATTACACGGAGTAAAATAAAGAGAGGACAATGGATGTTAAAAATCATGATTTTTGTCCCAAAACACTCTTCCTCAAAAAATACTGTCATGATGCAAAACGCATTTGTCTGGCTTGCGTTCCGCCAAAATGCACAGCTGCAAAATAGCCAATACTTCAACACAGCATGGTTGATCAACTCTTCTTTTCCAGGTAACAGATTCGTATCAAAAAGGTGAATCAACATTGTTTCCGCTCTTCATTTTGACACTACAACTTTTCTTATGCATCAGAGGATCTGAAATATTTCGTTGAAAATTTTGACATTTGTTCTTGTATCATAAGTTCAAGGTTTTATTACGAAATTTTTTTTTCCTCTTTTACAAATTTTGTGTATGTTTACAATTAAACCGTACTTGCAACTTTCGATTTTCTCCTGTTTTCAGAAATCGTTTGTTGGCCTTAAAAATGTAATTAAGCCTCCGCTAATTTCTGATATGCTTTTATGTTAAAACTTCACTGACACAGTTCAGTGCTACATTTGATGTGATTTTGCTTCGGCGAATTTTTGGTTGAATTTACTTACTTTTGTCAACGCTTCTTTCAATTACAGGTACACAGTTTATTTTATTGTATCTTTGTGGCGTTTTGTCAGTAGAGTTTCTATTATGAAGTTTTGTTTCCTCAGTTAAACCAGATATTTACTTTATTCCTTCATATCTGTATTTATGTCACTCTTTGTACATTTCCTTCATACATTCTAATTATTTCGGATGGTAAAGTACTATGGAATATGATCGAGCCCTTGTTAACAGGGTAACGGATCTTAGTGGTCATAAAATGCGGGAAATTCTTGTTTGGTTGAAGAAATATTGTTTTCTCAAGAACGAGTTGGTTAAATTTACTTATCTTAACAGTATTCACATTCGCGCCTTACACAACAATTTAACACATAACACCAACAAATGCACATTATTACAATTTACAATTTCACACACGATCCATTAAGATTACAACATGTTTCGTGCTCCTTCAGATCATCCTCAGGGACTTTGCATCAAACGAGCATATATCAAACACAGATGGATTAACAAAGAGATTGCCATTTTAGTCCTTAAAAATTGTGAAAGTCATAAATTTCTTCGCAGGTGTATGTGCAGGATAGTTCTATATAATACCATGATATCCACACTAATGTAGAAAACTCACTTCAGTGACAAACAGCTCGCTAATCTGTAGTAATGATTAGAAGGGACGACAAAATTTTTCTTCATGTTTAAATAAGCTCGATGCTATGAATAAAAATGGGAGATGTGGATTTGTTCCAAGGACATCTAATGTAGACATTAGACAGAGATGAGCAGTCACATTGACAGCTTACTTTATTTCCAAAGAACGAGCCTTGCTATCAACCGAAGAGAACAGATGGGTCAAAGACCTGCCTGCATGCAGTGGCGAAGGAAATGTCACCGGCACTATAGAGATAAAAACTCCGGCCGTCAAACTGTAAGCCAGACTGTAATTTCACACTTAATATTCGAAGAAGTAAAATAACAAAGTTGTCGTGCGAGTGTGTTCAAGTCTGTTTCCAAAAGCAGAAAAAAATTTACTCCACGCTGAGAAGATGGGACAGAATAATTATTTTAAAAAATAAGTACTTTTTATTCAAAATTCTCTTCTGGTTGTGATCTACGAGGCCTTACACCTCGGATTCACAATTAGAATCGCCTCACGAACAAAATTATAAGTATTTAATGAGTAGAATCTTTCTTGATTGTTTGGTAACAAAAGATTCATCCGCAGGATCCAGTAAATTGACACCACTCTTGCATTACATCTAGTAAATCCAAAGAAATGTGACAGAGGCGCTAGGGAGACGAGTTCCCTTGATTTAAGTCCGAAGTTTATGAATTCCCGTTCTCACGAAGTGTCACAGAATGTGGTTAAATTGTTATCTAAAGGTAAAGTGATCCGGTTACAGGCCTGGTGTGGCCCAGAGGGTGGGTAGAGGTGTAGCTCTACTCTTCCATGACCGCGGGACTAAAAGAGAGTGAGTGGTCAGCAGCACGCCACGGCCGCCTCTACCCCTGGGAAAGACCCGGTACCCATTTTACAGGAGGCTGGGTAGACCCCAGGGCCGGTCTGGACGGATGGAAAATCTCGTCCCCACCGGGATTCAATCCCGGACCGTGCAGCCCGTAGTTAAATTGTTATCTATGCATATTAAATTTGCAAGAAGTCATCCCGTTGTGTAAAGATACAAAATAGCCACTTTTTATTATGTGATTCAGTCAACACAAACATATAAATTAATAGCATAGGTTACAGCGACATGTTTCGACTTATAAAGTCATTACCAGGCTAAGCTAAGAGAACAAACTGATAATGACCTTGTAAGTCGAAACATGTCGCTGTAACCTATGTTATTAATTTATATGATTGTGTTGACTGAATCACATAATAAAAAGTGGTTATATTATTATCTACGCTTTCGGTTTAGCTCCAAAAACTTTGTGTTTGCGTGAGCTAGGTTATAACTCCACTGCTACGTTAAAACTCTGGAAGGCCTCTTTTCAATACCATTGTAGCGTCTTGAAGCGTCAGATAATGAGTAATATATACGCCCCAGTACATCGAGTTGGTGGAGCTCACAGTCTGCCGGGAATTGACAACGGGCCTGCCGGCGTGAAGAAGAATTGAGATGATTGCGGGGAATCAGCTACATGGAGATCCAAAAGCATATTCACGTATAGGCTTTTCCAGAGCTTTAGTAAGTACCTCACGGATCGCATGCTCTATAGGAATGTTTCGCTTTCCTTCCATGATTATTGGATATGACATATTTTAACCCTTCAGAACACAGTTACCTTCCATGTGCTTATACTAAAAATGGCAGACGTTTTCTTCAACAGCGTACATTAGATTTTGTATTACCTTCAGAATAGAAAGCGATTCTTCTGCCACATATACCGTTACAACTCATCTCCATATTTAGCAATGGTTGTTTGTTTTATAAACTCAGATTTTAGGACGTTCAAAGAATTAAAAAAAAGTGACAATTAGTTTAGTTATGTCTGCATGGCCTCATGGAACATCTCATCTTCCACTGGTCGAATTTTCATAAAATTTGATATTCGATTATTTTTTTCGAAAATCTGTCGAGAAAGTTCAAGTTTCATTAAAATCTGACAAAGTAACTGGTTCTTAACAGTAATATCTGCGTACATTTATGATAATATGTTGCAGAATCCTTCTTAGAATAAAAAAATGTTGCAGAAAATATTTAAAAAATACGTTTTATGATCAGTAACTTTTCTCCGAAAATCGTGTCGCTTGTGAGATAAAGCGGAAAAATGTGGTAAAAACAGACAGGTCAGAGGTGACATAATGTGGCGCAGAAGAGAGGTGATTTGCATGCTGGATAACAAAGTCAAAGCATACACACACACACACACTTAAGCACTTTATTATCCAACTAATGCAAAATTTATAATATGTAGTATAATTAAAATTATAAAATATTTAAAAGTGCTCCAACATGTTTCGCGCCACAGAGGATGTTATGGCAGCATATGCTGCCATAACACCGACCTTGTCCATATCAACTGACATGATAGAATCATTCTTGTAATTTTTAGCCAAGCACGGTACAAGGCTCCCTGATGAAGGATCCTCTGTGACCCGAAACATGTTGGAGCACTTTTAAATATTTTATAATTTTAATTGTATCTACATATTATATATTGTGCATTGGTTCGATAATAAAGTGTTTAATTATCAATGATGCACGGTACAAGCATGAAGACAGACACACACTTATTTCATACCTGCTGCCTCATAGCTGATTAGTTCCGTCTGATCTCGTAAAATGTTTCATGGCAACACTTACAAAAGCTGATAATCTCAGGTATGTCTTATCTCTCACTACGATCTGTGTAACCAAACTGTACGTCTAAAGAAAGCCATTTGTAAGCGAAAAATCTTCCATGCAGTATTGTGCACTTCACACGAAGACCTAAGTACGTTGCATCGTTGCCGGTGACAAATTCGCCATAAAAGTGTTGCTGTGCAACACGCTATAGTGCATTGTCTTACGGTCATATTTCCACTGCAACCATGGTTACGCGAACGCGACAACGCGTATTGCTTATCTTGTTAAATGGAAGTTTAATGTTCAAATTATGTGATATCGAAGAAGTAATACAAAGAGTGAATGAGTATTGAAAACCTTACATATAATAAAAATAAAGAAGGTAACTGGATTAGTCACAAATGGAGTAGAAACTGCTTCTAAACACGTGATTGAAGGGAATATAGAAGGACGGGAAGAGGAGGAAAACCTTAGGCAACTACTGGATGATGTTAAAGGAACAACTGGATGCTAGAAATTAGATGAAGAGGCACTGGATCGCACCCGCCGGAGAACTCGCTTTGGAAGAGGCTATGGACCTGTCGTAAGGCAGATTACGTAGTGAATGATGAGTTTCACGTAGTTTGTCCTCCACCTGGTTGAGCTGAACATACAAAAAGACACACAGCTTTTTATTCCAGACAATCTACTTCCTGCTTCTACACACTACGTTGTACTACTCTTGTTGTCCCACACGAAGTTTACCAGGTTTTTCCGTCCTCCAACACGTCAAAGCTGGCTCTGTGATCCGCTGCCCTCTCTGGCCAATGAATATAGCGCTGTTTCCCAGGGGACAAAGCGCGCGTAATTGACAGCTGCCGATTCTTCTTTGTCTAGTTGCAAGGTCAATCCTGAATGGAGCTGTACTTGTACCGGCCCTATAATGTTTGTCTTTAAACACAGCTTTATTTAACAACGCTTTTTCAACTGAGATTGTGTATGGGAATGTGTTTATGTCAAGAAGCGATCACTGTGTATTTAAGCCATTATTCCAGCAACTGTTTCAATAACGTTTATAACTTCCATGTGTTCCTATGTGATCGTTTTAAATGGGTCATCAGTCAATCTTATGTTAATTATCTCTACTGACGGGACGAAACTAAACTTAGTTACTTTGCCTGTATCCCTACACTGGCTGGCTCCATACAGTTATGGCATGTACGAGGAAATCTTTGTGGTATTTATGTCCCTTCAGATATACAGCTTTCACCAGCATGGGCCAGAAGCTGATGTGTTTTATCCCGTCACTACCCCAACTGTTAAACAGTGACTATTCAAACAGACCAGTATGAAGCAGGAGGTACACACACACACACACACACACACAAATTCTAGACAGTCACTTAACAGTCACAAATATCTGTGGTTTGCAAGAAGTTACTTATGAAGACAAGTGAAATTTCGACAAATTTCTGGAGTAACGCGAAAGAAAGGTAAATCGAAGTTTTTATATTTCCTCGTAAAGCGACGTAATTCAGAATCACGCCACCGGAAACTGGAAGTAAATGTCCAGACACTTTTAACTCTGACACTAGATGGTGGCCTGTCGGTGATTAGCTTCACGCCATAGCCGTCTTATCCTCAGAGAAGTATCCCTCGACATTCATTACGTAGGAGGCAGGATGCGACTCAGAGTCTATCTGTACGTTTTGGGGAAAAGAAACTGTACAATTCCTAGCGCGAAGACAACCTCGGTTCCTTAGTCGACCAACCCTTAGCCTATTCCTGCACCAAAAGATTTTTAAGCTTCTTTTTTCGAAACGTTTTGAAGATTTTTGTTTTCTGAAAAGTGATCTCTCGTGTTGTGAAATGCCAGATGCTTTAAACAAAAAGTCTACAAGAATTCGATTCTGGGTCTGAGTCTGTGGGGCACATGGCCAAATGCACATGTTTGATAGCAATGGCAATATGAAAATTGCCCTCAGCTATCGGAGGGTGCTGGCTGACGCAAGCCCATAAAACCCACTACCAAGAGCATCGCCACGTATACTGGAACATTACACTCTGTTCCAAAAACATGTGGCTACAGTATATATGTTATGGAAACTAAATATCATTATGACAGAAGACACATCATTTCCGTCTTGTTAATTGGTGGTGATGGTGGTGGAAGCGGTTACCGTAAAATTTTATCTAAGACTACTTCCAAATTGTAGAGTATTTCTGCCTGAAAGAATGACATATCAACTACTCAGAATAAATAAAGAATAGAAACTTTAAATGTTGTTAATTTTAAATCTTCTGAACTTGTTTGATTGCGAAATTTGTGCCGTGTTATAGAGTATGATAATTTTTACATACGATAAATAAGGCGGACTCATTTCAATTTGATGAACCCTGGCGCGTTTATCATGATATAAGTCGCCTGCTTTTCGTTTTCTACAGCTGTGTTCGGATGTCGTTAGTTACTAAATTTAATGCACCCTATAACACGCAGTTTAACGTAAAGCCGACAGATAATTTCAGCAATGATTACAGTAAATCCACCGTTACTAATGAGACACAAATGGCTTTGTTCGTCGTTTAGCCGTGACAAGTTGATACCTTGGAGACTATTAACTGGTGAAGAATTCATTCAAAACACATGTGCGTCTGTAAATGTTACGTTCGTATTATAAATCAAGGACATTCCGACAATTTAGTGACTTGTTGAGGAAGAATTATCTTTATTTTTTCCGTATGTGCCGTCACGCAATGAATTTATCTCTCTTTCTCACTTATCGAAACACAAGAACACATGGAAAATTCTTTGTTTAAACCTCTCCTTGCTTCAGATCCATAGTCTGTGTAACCACGTATTGATATCAGCCGCATGTCTTCATTTATGTCTCTCTACCTAACGCAAGAGATTACAAATACGTGAAGATAGTTGACTACAAAAACAGGATTGCTTTGGCACACAAAAGTCTTTCTAGAGAAACGGAAGGGCTTCTATCTGAAATCCACCGAACCTATAGATTTCCTACAAATATCTAGCATGTAGGTCTATTTAAATGAGTAGAAATGTTTTGAAACGTTACAATAAACGTTTATCCAGCGTCATTACGAACCTAATGACTGTTCACAATGTTCTTTTAGGCAACTTCACACGCACTTCGGAAACACGCACAGTACTCACAATGGCAGTAATGATGTTTTGTAGTTTGGATAATTACATTATCTCTACTAGGAAATTAATTAATCGATAACCTAAACGACAAAACTTCTTCCTCATCACTCAACATATCTCTCAACGAACATGATATAAACTAAGGAACTTTTCTTCTGTAATTTGAAATTATGTATGTCTTTTATGTGGCTTTGAAGCTGGGAGATTAGTAAGAATATTGTCTAAGTTTCGAACTGCAAGACCCGCGAAATGGTGTTTGATTCGCTATAGCGAAAAGTATTTTTCCCTTTGTCACAAATTCCAGACTGGTTCTGGGCTCCACGTGTCCTCTTAACCGAAAGAAACTAAACGCTTTTTTTTTTCTCGAGGAAAAAACGGGCGGGGCTTGAAGGTGATTATTCACCCCAATGCAGTTCAAAGTTAAAGAATGCGTCGTAAAATATCTTCACTCCTCTATATGTCTTCATGGCCACATGATTGCTGATTCTCAATACTGTCTTTAGTAATATCAATTGCCATCCTGTTCGTCATACCAACAAACAAGTCAAAGTTCCGCGGGACACAGTTTTATCCAATCAATCAGGTACTATTCTGAACAATAACAAATATTGTAATTCTACTAACATGAATTGGAGCACGGCCAGTAGAAGACCCATATATCCTGACAGGGCAGATCTTAACAACGGTATGCTTTACGTACTATGCAGTAAACCAAATAATAACAAACTTATGAGATAAAATAACAAACCAATAGTTAAAAAGCTATAGAAAAAGCCTAATGTTCTTTTTTTATTTAAGTAGCACTGGCAGCTAAGTTAATAAAAATATTTTTTTCCTCTTTTTAATATTCCAAATACATTCATTATAAATACTAACAGCTTAATTAAATTAGGAATATAATTAGAAAGACATCTAAAACCCTCGGCTTTAATTTATGACAACTGCAACTCTACCGTTTGTTAGCCTTTACAAAATCAGTTATTTTTGGAAAGAGTCAGGATAATAATTCTAAAATAAGAATTTGGTAGTAATGACGTCAAGTTAGCTTTTATCTTTCGAGATTCTGTCACTGGCGACAAGCTTGTCAGGTTACGCACACAAAATTCAGGCTCCATACCCTGTCAGTCGTATAACGCACAGTTACAGGCCTTACCAGTAACAGGTGGGCAAAACCACGTAATTTCAGTGCACATATGCTTTTAAGATTAATTTTAATAACACAGAAATGTAAGACAGAGAATAGCATAATTTAAATTCTTTGAAATTTAGGTATAAATATTGATGTAAACTTATATTTTAGTCTCAGTAATTAACTAACTTGATGCACAAACTTTTTGTTTTACAATAAGTTTATTTCATGCCTCTACATGTTTCGAGCACATGTGCTATAGGTGTGATGATACCAGAGGCTGTGTAATGCAATTCTGACCTCCTGATGATGAGCACATGTGCTCGAAACATATAGAGGCATGAAATAAAACTTATTGTAAAATAAAAATGTTGTGCATCAAGTTGGTTAATTACTGAGATAAATATACTGAGATGCACGGTCAACAAAAGTCAAAAAATGTATTTTAGGACTATTAAATCATGTAATATAAAAAGACAAAATATGAGTTAAAATCTGCAAACATCTACGAAAAATATCACGTCAGTTAAATTAACTTTTTTTTTCATAAAAGTGTAAAGATAACATTTTTCCTTCTCTTAATTAAGCAGCACGCCATGCAGACATGTAGCAAAGTGTTTTTTACGGCTGCACATACTTTAACCCTGGCACTAGGTACACATACGTGACCAGCTTCACAAACAGGCCCTTTCATTCCCGGCTGAAGTCTTTCCCGTATACATTGGGTAGGAGGCTGCGCAAACCTCAGGGTTTGTCTGGACGCAGCGTAAAATAGAAAATTTTCTGCCCATACCTAGAGAGAAATCCCGGTTCCATGTCGACCCAACCCTTATCGCAAACACCGTATCGACTGATAACACACAAGACGTGACATGTCACTAACAGGCTATATTATTCGACGTTGTATACTCCAATTTCATCTACGAAAATGCCTATATAATTATTAAGCTGTGGTGACATTGCGAAATTAAAGAAAGCTATAATATTTCGACATTTTCTTCAACGTTATTTAGAAGCCAATAAAAACAATATATCATGATAACCTAACCTCAAACAAACGTAGACTAATCACTTAGTGTTTCATTTGGATGTTAATTTATTAAAATAAAACTTGAATACTAAAAGAAAAAGGCAAACTGATGGCACAACTCCCCTGGCATACGACGATGTGTCATTCGGTAATCGGAATCCGAATTTTGCAGGAAAAGTTATATCAACATCTTCAAGAGTCGCAGGTCTTCGAAGGCCTGTCCGCTCTTGACGTCATTGTTTCGTGACTTCGTCCTGCCTTCTGACGTGCAGGGATAAGTACAGTGCAAAGTTGCAAACCAATGTCATTGAGTAAATTTAAATCTTTCAACATGGCCAACATGAAACAGATTCTTAGAAAGGAGCATGTGAAATTTGAATAATTTTTATGACAGAAATATGGGAAAAATAATTTCGAGTAGAAACGTTTCAAGTACATATTCATTCCTAGTGAATGACAAACAGAAAATCTAATAATGTGTTGTATCGGTTTGAGACATAGTGCAGTCCTTTTGATTCGGAAAATGTTGTCCATTTTAGAATATTTTTTTGGTTTATTCTATAAGGAAAGTTCAAGGTTGTTACCCGTATAACAGCCCTTACCTTACATAAATCTGTCATTTAATACGCCGTGTACTATTCTCAGAAGTCATTACAGTAACCAACAAATGTACATACAACGGCTAAAGCCATACACAACGTAGAAAATCTCTACAGGTTTCAGCGCCAGAACGCCATCTTCAGGGAACCCAAAGTACAAATGTTTACAAGTACCTACAGAACAAACTTGGTGTTACATTTTTACTATTTTAAAATTTTAACAATGTAATACTAAGTTCGTTGTATTGGTACTTGGAAGTGTTTGTACTTTCTATAAACTGATGATGGCGTCCTGCAGCCCAAACACGTAGGAATTTTACATATTATTTACGATTTTAGTCCTTTTATTTGCATATGTTAGTTGCTGTAATTACGTAACTTACATAATTAGAGTGACTTAAACAAGGAGCATGATACGAACGGTACATACAGAACTCATACGATGACATGTGCTACAAAATTTGTGACCGAAACTTTCAAGAAAACAGGGTGTTTGATCTTATCAAGGCGTGGACTGGACTGAAATAAGGTAAGGTATTGATATGATCCTTCTAGCAAAATAGCAGCAAAGAATTTCTTGGCGTTTCAATTAAGACCACGCCTCATAAAATTAATTAATTAAGGCCCGAGTTTCATTTCTCCCCCCCCCCCCAGCCTTCTGAAATAATAATTACACAAATTCTTGAAAGGCGGCCTTTTCTATATTTTAATCCAATAAAACTGCTTTGCCCTATAACAGTCTCCACGCACTACCTCATCTATCCTTCCGTGACACACTCCGAACACACATTTCTGAAATCCCTTAACGTGACTTTTTGCGTACTGCTTATGTAACCGTAAGCACCGACTGCAATGATCTAGACAGAAGTTAGCTTACGCTATGACAACGTTACAAGAACACTAAATAAACTGTAAAGGAAATTACTGTGATTATTACTTGACCCTGATGATTAGGATCACCAACGATAAACACGTTCTGACGACAGTGTCTTTTATTAGCCAATAATTACACAATTCCTGCTAATCTTCTTACAGGTTCTCCTCTTATAACAGGTTGCTTTCTTAAAACCGCCGTAAATAAAGCGGAAACAATTATTATGTACTAATGACCGTTGCTTTCATAAAACACAAAGTTTCGACGTATCTTTTACTGAATTGTGGTAGAGTCTCCTTTGCGAATAAACATAAATGTCTGTCAGTATGCAGCATCAATTTAGAAGCTTCTCTGGAAACGTCAAATGAATAGGTGTGTGAAGAGACTGTATTTGATTAACTGCTGATATTTTGATATTGATTCGGCCAAAAAATCCTAACGTTTATTCCAAATTCGTTCATTATTACTAAGCAATTACACTGATATTTCTAACACAGAAAACTGCCAGAATATAAGCCATAGTGTTATATAATTCTACGAAAAGGTAATTATGTAGTAAGAGGATAATTTACAGGCCCTGTTGTATTACAGCGCTTCACATCTCAATGTGACGTACTGAGTTGCACATTCTTTGACAAAAACTGTCCATTTGTTATTAGCTTACTAAATCGCTATGTGAAAGACTCGTACATTCTGAAAAGTGGTTGAAAAATGTTAGTTCTAGATGTGCAATAATTCTTAGTAAATAGCCAACTTAATGCACAAATTCTTGTTTTATAATAAGTTTTTTACATGCCTCTTCATGTTTCGAGCACTATGTGCTCATCATCAGGAGGTAAAAATTGTATTATACAGCATCTGGTATCATCACACCTACAGAGTGTGATATACCAGATGCTGTATAATACAATTTTTACCTCCTGATGATGAGCACATAGTGCTCGAAACATGTAGAGACATGTAAAAAACTTATAATAAAAGAAGGATTTGTGCATTAAGTTGGTTAATTACCAAGATTATACCGAGTTGCACGATCAACAAAACATCAAAATTTGTGCAAAAATCTTTCACGCAATTCGCAATAAAATGTCTTTAATCTACGGCATGATCAAACAACATACTGCGTGAAAACTGTAACACTCAATTAGTTACTCTCATTCATTCAGGTGAACAGCCCAACTTCAGCGCAAATTGCGACAGTTCATTAACACATCTAGAACGAACGAAGTACTGTTACCGACCTCTGTGCGCTGTACTTTTGACTCGCCGATTTTACGAACTTTCCGTCTTTGTTCAAGTTTAGGTAATATATGTGGAGAGAGACCCGTCCATGCAGATGACCCCTACGTGTTTGTTTTCTGCAACTGAAGCAATATCGACGCTCGCAAGAAAGCCAACTATATTGTTTCTTCTGGAAAGGGGAGGGACTGACGTTTTTATTGACTTTGTTCGCGGACTTTCTTATAAACCCTAGGACCGGCAGGGCAAAACTTTTACTACGTAAGTGTGCTGTACACGGGGTTTTGTCAACTGCACGGATAAACCGTCATTTTGTTATACTGTAAGGCTCTGTTTTTCTGTCTGTTTGCCTACCTGCGTGCCTGTCTGTCTGTCACAGTGACTTCGTAATTTATGTAAAATGAAGTTCCATTTCAACAATAAGATGTTATCCTGGCACTTAATAGAAATAAAACTGAGAATAACTATGAAAACACTAGTCAAATAAAACCAGTCTTGGGCCAAAATTGGAAACTCAATCCTCCAAAATAAACTACTAAATATGAATACTGGAAATCCCACTGAGAACGTTGGCTTTATGTTCGCAGTTTGTCCTATGCCGGTCTCTGCATGATGGCCAGCCAATTAAGAGAAATTTTTCATAGTGTCCCTTATTAATTGTATTTAAAAAATGAACTTCAGTTATGCAAACTTGACATTTGACCGCTTTCTTCCGCATCTTTCAAATTCACTGTTGAAAAACCGTCCTATAATTTTGTATACATAACCGAAGCAGCCAAAAAAAACGCTATTGGAACACAGATATGAAATGCTTCACTCAGAGCAGCGAATTCCACAAGAGTTCTTTGCATTATGAAGGTTCAGGATTTTCAGTACTTGTTTAAAGTTAGAAGCAGATGTTTTTGCTGCTCTAAATTATTCTTCGATCTCAATGTACGTAGATACTCCCTCCCCATGTTTTCTCAGAAACCTTTAACTCGGCTACATTATGCAAAACATTAGTTTCCTGCTCAATATAATTCTATTAAGGAACGAATTTTATCGGATTATACTACATCTGTATTTAGGACAAGCACACAAGCCCAGCAATTTATATACACGTCACAACTCGGTCCACAGAGTAGAATTCTTCTTGAGAACGTTGGCCTAGTATTCGCTCTGATAGGCACGTTTTGCATCAACTCCGAAGGCATTGTCCCTACTCGACAGAATTCAGTTGACCTGCAAAGCATGAGTAGAGCCCTTTAACATTCGCGATGACGGTTGGGGAAAATATATATTTCATATTAAAAACGTGGATCTCTATCTCTGTATAACCTTCTCTCCACTCGTCACTTGTTAGGTATGTTGTTTGTAACAGGCCTAAAGTCAAATTTATGCATAGATCTGTAACCACTTGAATAATACAGAAAATAACCGTGTTACCCCACTCGCACAAAACACGACTGAACTTCAGCCTAAAGTGTGTTTAGCAGGAGTGTATCGGTCACTGGTCACAAACAAGGGACTCTGAGCCTTGCCTTGTGCAAATAAATGTCAAGGTCAAATGCAAACACCTCAATACCAAATTATCTCCCTACAAAACCTTGGTACACACTTACCAACAAGCCCAATTTTACACCCAACCAAATAAAAAAACATACAACAACCAAGAAACCCGTACTAGTAACAAAAAATACACATATAAATTACAAACCCCAAAATGACGTATATAAATGATTTGGGCCTGTAATTCAACAATCTTAAATTTATCTTTTTCTTAACTTATAGATAAGTTTAGGATTGTCGAATTACAGGCTTCATATACATAATTCATACCTGAAAATAAAATTGTACACATATAAGATGAAAAACTATCATTAAATCTATTTATTGGTAGTTTTTCATTCTACATTTCATTTATTTTAGTTTTAAAAAAATTGCTTTGCTGCTATTACAATAGAGAAATAAATGTGACGTAGGATAAAATGGGATGATAATATGAAAGCAGTTTTTCAAGAAAAAAAAGAATGTGAGGGTGTAGAGTAGATTCAGCTTCATCGGAACTGAGTCCAGTAGCGTGCTCTTGTGTACATCTTCATGCATGTTCGGGTCCGATAGAAGACGAAGAAAATTTGACTAGCTAAGTGATGGAAATGTTTTTCCAGTAGCCCACTGCCTCATGCAGTTGCTTGCCTAATATACAGTTTCCTGTTACTTTGTTAGTTATTCGAATAACTGTTACAGTGTGACCAACAAACACACACACACACACATTATTGGAATTACAACAATGTTTTAATACGCAAAATACTACATGTTTCGGACCTTAATGGCCCATCATCAGGGTGTACACAGTTGTAAGTAACAACCGTCCATCCCTTCTGATATTCTTAGCATGTAGATCTGTTGAAAGTTCTTCAAAGTATATATAATTATAGAGATGGATATGTGCACAGTATTTGAACAGCCTGTAGGTTTGAGTGTGACACACTCAAACCTGCAGGCTGCTCCTACTACTACACTTACTTGCGTGTTAAAATATTATTGTAATTCTAACGAAGTGTGTGCACTGTTTGGTCACACTGTAACAAGTGAATAATAAAGCACGGAATGGGAAATGTAAAATTATTCGAAGAAATTTTGATAAAATTCGAACCTAATTAGCACTGAAGCTAATAACATTTTAAATTTGGATTTAGGATTCAATAGTGAAAAACGTGTCAAATTCTGACAATACCAGACTCAGGTCAGATAAGTTTTATCGAGCGCTAGTGGTGGGGACCCTAGAAGAGATATTGATAAAGCAGGAAGTGTAGAAACGTTGAAAATAGATAACATTAACAGAGAAGTAAACTAATATCAGTTGAATGAAGGCAGTCACAGAACTGAATAAAGTCTATATCGGAAATAACGCATTACTGTACAACAAAGAAATGCCATAAGACGCCAAGGACTTCGAACACTTGCCCCTCTTAACGCCTCTGACACTTTTCGACTTATTTAAATATTTTGCAGTTACTTCCCTATGCTGAACTGTCTGACGGTGCAATTAGTGACTTCAGCTAGGATGTGCAGTTGAACAGATCAACGTCACATTACTTACCTCTCTACACATCAACTAACCCTCTAGAGATTTCTAGGACTACGCCTCGATACGCTTGGAAATTCTGTTGCAATCTTGTAACGAAAAGTTTGTGACTTTACTAGTGTGCATTTGAGACTCTGCAAACGTAGCTTATCCTAAGTTCCAAAACAAACAGCAAGAAAGGCAAAAGTGATAAAAATGAGCTAAATTGTAACAAAGGCATGCAAATAAATCGAAACTCTAAATGGACTGAGGCACAGTAAGAGGAACATCCACTTACCTTGTTCGCACAATTATTCGTTACGCAGATAAATCAGGTCCAACATAAGACTCTTGTAGTCAGTTTGTATTACTATTACTACTACCACTACCACTACCACTACCACTACTACCACCACCACCACCACCACTACTAGGCATATGTTTTACTACACGTTTAGGACATTTCTGAGAGAAAAAAGTGTAAGGAATCGTATAATAATAATAATAATAATAATAAAAGTGAGCAAGATACCAGGAAAACATGAAGTCAAGGAACTACGGAAAACAGCCATATTGGGCACTGCACACATACTTCGGAAAGTACTAATATAAAAGTACAATAGATTCAATAATGAAACTAACGATATATGCACCATGAATAGTGACAACAGAATAGCTGCAACACTGTATTCCCTAGGGACATAGTTTGTCTCAGGAATATAAGTATAAATACCCTGCAAAAAGAGATGATGATGATAATGATGATGATGACAACAATAATACAAACAAACTTACTACTACAAGTGCATCACGCTGGACTTTTTCCAGCAGTCGTCTAATGCATGGAAAATATGGAAAGCGTCAGAACCCCTTTAGTGTGCTGGCCACTATCTCTTCACAACTCGAGCTAATATAAATAAACCTGCAATTGTAGTTCTCTCCCAGAGAAAAACTCGCATCACTTCCAGACACATAACAATGCTCTGTAAAATGTCTGCAATAAGTCAGTGCCATGTAACACCCGTAAATGTAATATATGAATGACAAGAAAAATTATAATCATTAAGAAAAGTGTTGTACGTGGGTCATACAACTACCCTTAAAGTGATGGACTTTTGGGTTAAAATTGTTTACTCCGAGAAACAAAAGCTGAAAAAAAATAAATCAATTCAGAAAGATGAAAATAACGGCAGAAAAGAGAACCAAAACAGAGAAGGAACGCAGCCGGAACTACGTCACTGAAAGGGACAATGCATACATAGTTTTCTCCTTGCTCCTGACGAAACACGGCTCGTATGGTCTGGCTTGGTCGGAGGTGCATAGGGTCTCGCAGGGTTGTGCGTGCGGATCAAGGAGCCGGTTCAATCGGTGAAGTCAACGTAGCAGGCAAAGCAATCGGGCAGAAGCAACTTCAGAGGACTGGTTTCTCTCTATTACGAACAAGCTCGTAAAATCGATACTGAGAACTTCATTATGACAGAGGCCAAGTGCTTTCCAAGCTGTCTTTGGTTCACAGCCAGTAAAGCAGGCACGAGGGGGAATATCTGGCATGAACGGACTGATTTCTATTCTTTGGATTTTAAAAACCGAGCGCAGTTCAAAAGCGGATATTTTATATTACGTAACGATAGAACAAACTTAAAAGCGGTTGTCTCTGTAAAGGTCTTATAGCAAAATTTCGTCACACTATTCAGGTCATTATTGCAATCATCTCCTCAACGTGTTATGCAACGTTCGGTCTCATCTTTAAACGGCTTATGAGCGTGTGGCCCTATACCACCATCAACACATTTTTCTTTAACCCTCAAAGCTGCACGTAGGATTATCTACAAACCCATGGATATATAGTTAATTATATCATTTCCACACTCTTGTAACCAGTCAGTAGATATTGTCTAAATTATGAGGTATTCCTTCTGTTGGCATTTGAGGCGTCACTGGGTAATCAGTATCCGACGTTTCGAGGCAGCGTGGTTGTCTTACTTTAAAGGGTCTAGATGCCAAGTTTTCACTCGTCAGACATTTCTTCCCTTGAAGATGCATCTACTAGGGTATTTCCAAAGGTCCGGTGCCATTCACCCAGCAACGGAGCGCCACAGCTCAACAGAAAGAAGACCTCTACTGTAGCTATGCAAAAGAATAAAACCTCGAAACCTTCAGATTTCTTAGTCCCCACAAATTGAAATACGTATTATTTCATTTTATAAGGCAGAATGATACGGTGATGTAAATTATACATAACGAATTTGTAACACCCAGAGTTAGTGATTTCGTTTAATAAATAATTGCTACAGTCATTTTTGAAAATTAAATTTCTTTGAGGTGCCAGAAAATTTCCCCTCTTTTCATACGATCAATTCATTACTTCGGTTTTCGCAAGAAACCGCCAACAGTTTCCTTCTACAGCCAGAAAAATCCAATTAGCCTTTACACAATTCATTTGTTTCCTACAGCCCACTTTAATCTTAGCCTCGACAGTACGAGCAGACTCTCCAAAATGAATAGCAATGTTTTCAGTATTTTGCGAAATAATATATGCAGAAGGACAGACAAACATATCTTTGTTTTATGTACATTTTATACTTATATTGCAGGTAACGTGAAAAGGCCCATAAGGCGCAAACATTTTCCACACTTTACGAACTACCTCAAATTTCTAGGCTCCAGAAGGGTGACATAGAACATTTCATACTGTGGACCCCACAGACATTAGGCGTCGCAGTACAAAATTTAGTCGCGTCGTCGACTTGGCGCCGGGGATTTGTTCACCCCTCAGGTAGTGCCTAAAAGCACAACATTTTATCGTGTTTACATATCCAGGTAAGGAAATTTTGTAAGAAGAGTTAGTTAAAATGGCTAGTAACTATCCTAAGCAACAAGAATTTTAGATGGAATTCCAGTACCTTCCGATGATCAGTAAACGATATTAAAGAAATAACTGTTTTTAATTTAGTCCTACCGACATAACATTCCACCCCCAAAAGTATAAGCTGATATAAGTATCCTCGTTACGATGTGGGTTCTAGGATCTACAGCAGCACACCCCTATTCAGTTTATAACTTTCCACCCTTCACGTGCATGCACCATGGAATGTCCGTCTGTCACCAGCAACATCCTAGTAAGCCATTCCGTGTAAAATAGAGGCGGTGTTCTGCTGAGCATCAGCACTGGAATGCAACACTCCTTCAGCTTACCGGGGCAAGAAGAAATATCTTTTGGGCGCTGTGACATTTCTCAGCAAACACATACGACTCTCATACACAGCACCATAACATCTGGACAGTACAACTCGACATGGCATCTCTATCCTCTGGATCCTGCCTTGATGGCAACTTCACTTTATCCTAACGTTATTCAGTGGGGAGGCACGTATATTTTGATCGGTTAGGTAAGGTCATTATTTTGTATCCTTCGATAGTAGCGGTTATAGGTTATGGGCTCGTACTGCTTCGTTCAAAGTTGTTGCTAACACAAACTGTGAAGGCAAAAAACCGTACATCTCAAACAATTTCAAATTTGCAATTTCACTTCCTTAGCCTACTTAGCTATCATTCAGTGCAGAACCTTTTGTCTTCCAGGTAGCTATCAAAAAATTTAAAGATCAAGATATATAGAAATATAATTTTGCCTGTAGGAGCTAAATAATTTGTACACCTCAACCAATATTGTGCGGGTGATAAAATCGAGAAGAATGAGATGGGCTGGGCATGTGACGCGTATGGATGAGAAGAGGGGGGTGTATAGTGTCTTGGTGGGGAAGCCGGAGGGAAAGAGACCACTGAAGAGGCCTAGGCGTAGACGGGTGGATAATATTAGGATGGATCTCCAGGAGGTGGGATGTGGGTATATGGACTGGATTGGGCGGGCCCAGGATAGAGATAGGTGGCGGACGCTTGTGAGTGCGGTAATGAACCTTCGGGTTC
>Ga0131853_10006837_pt1 | contig 20594 bp, 10 predicted proteins | sample TergutLab28metaG_FD_92764 | JGI IMG/M metagenome (GOLD analysis project Ga0131853, IMG submission 92764) | Labiotermes labralis P1 segment gut microbial communities from Petit-Saut dam, French Guiana - Lab288 P1 (version 2) (version 2) | ecosystem: Host-associated > Arthropoda: Insects >...
ACGGGATGCCAACACACCGGATACCAGTGGGGCGGGGGCGGGCGGATGTTCCATAAGCAGCGCCTACGCAATCGGACGATTAACGGCGAACGGGCGCGTTACGTGGTTGGCATCGGGTGCTTGTCAACCGATGCAACCACTTCGCGCACGGAGCCGTTCATCGTCCGATTGCGTTAAGCGCGGCGTTGGAACATCCGCCCGCCCCCGTCCCACGGAATCAGAACAGGTGAGGCAGATGTTTTCAAGACAATTTTTCCGCTTGCTTCGGCACTCGGAAAACAAGCGAATAACAAGCGAATTTCATTTTTTGATTTTGAATGGAATTTAAAGCACCTCCCCCATGATCAGCTTCTCGAAACATTCCCGGTACGCGTCTTGCGCGGCATCACGATACTTTCTGCCGATGGGGACTTTTTCACCGTTTTTAAATATAAATTCCGTCTTCGTCATTTTTCTTACGTGGAGTATATTCACCACATAGCTTCTGTGGCATTGGATAAACGTCGAACCGCCCAGCTTTTTCATTAAATCGGATATGTTCATGGCGGACGTTGTTTTCTTGCCCGCCGCGAAAGAGAACACGCAATTCCTGATGATTATTTCTATATAATATATGTCACGCAGCCGTATTTGGATGGGCATACGGTTAACAACGATTTCGATGGTTTTGGCGAAACGCTCAATTTGCAAACGGCACTTTTCCATCGCTTGGTTCATATCCTTTTGCTCTACGGGCTTGAGTATATAAAACACCGCCACGCCGTAACCGGCAAGGGTGTATTCATCGCTTGTGGTGGTGAAGATGATCGCGGCGTCCTTATCAAGCGCGTTGACCTCCTTTGCGGCATCCATACCGGTGATGCCGCTTTTTGCCATGTAAATGTCCATAAAGATGATTTGGAATTTTCCCGGCTCAAACGCCGATAAAAAATCCTCGCCGCCGGTAAAGAAATCCACTTCGGCCGCCAGCTTGTTCACGTCCAAGTAGCGGGTGAGCGATTCGTTAAGCGACCGCGCGTCCGACGGCGTATCCTCGCATATGGCAATCCTCACGATTCCCCGTCCCCTTCCCCACTCCATATGGGTATAACGATCCTCGCGCGGAAGATATCCTCCGATTCCTTAAAGAAGCTCGCGTTCCCGCCGTATTTTTTACATACATCCTCCGCCGAGGCAAGCCCTATGCCGATACGCCCCGGTTGCTTGCGGGATAAAAATCGGCTGTTTTTTTCGTTCAATACGCCGTCAAAACGGTTCTTGATAAAGATACCCAACCCACCCAGCTCGCAGCCGATGTTGACGGATACCTCGCGCAGGGGCGGCGGGAGCTTCGCCGACGCTTCCAACGCGTTTTCCAAAAGGTTTGAGAGCATCACGCACAAATCAACCTCGTTGATATCCACCGTATCGGGCAACACGGCACGTACCGAAAAAGCGGTATGCTGCTGGCGGGCCAGCCCCGCGTACAAGCCCAGCAATATGTTGACAAAGTCATGGCTGCAATAGCGTGTTTGCAAGGCGTGGATTTGCGCGTCATCCACGGCTTCCAAATAGGCCGTCAATTTTTCGGTTTGCGCTATTTTGGGTACGAGTTGTTTGATCATCGTGATGTGGTGGCGCATATCATGCCTGGTTATACGGGTTTCTTCTTCTTTATCTTCCATAATCGAAAGGTAGGCGCGCTGTACGTCAAGCATCTTCGAAACGTTGTTTATCCGATTCTCCATCGCCAGCCGTAAACGGAACTGCCTTGCGATGTCCGCGGTTATTACAACGCCCATCATCAGCACGACAAACCCGCCCGCGATTTCGGTAAACCATCCGAAACGTATCGGCTCGAATAAAGGCATAAACGTATCCATAACCAACGCGGCGTTAAAGACCATCATAGCAACCAGCATCACGGCGCTGCCGGATTTATTGCGCAGCACAACCCCGTGCGCGGTGATTACCGTCAAATAGAGGGCGCAAACCCACGAATACCATTGGATCAAGCGGGAGTAGACCATCATCATGTTCAAATTATCGCCCGCCATAAAGGGCATCAATACGGCCCAACTGCATACGAACACGGCGAAGGTTCCCGCATAACGGAACCATTTTTTGCTTGCCTCCGTCAGCCCGCGGCTTATCAGCATGATAAACAGGAACATGGCGCAGTAGGCGGCGTTTTCCACCGTGTACCATGCCATACCGCCGGGGAAGAGCGTCTTTACGATGGGGTAGCAGGTATATAATACATAGCATACGCTCAACCCCGTATAATAAAGCGGTGAAATACCCGGTTTTTCTTTTTCCCTCAATGTCAACAGCCATACGCCGAGGTACAGCAAACCCAATAGGAGTGCCAACGTATTGACGATAAGCCGTAATGCCATCCGCGTGTTAAGGATGCGTGATACGGCTTCCGATACGCCGAAGGCGGGCGGGTAGAATAAACCGCTGTAGAAATGGCTGAAATTGGATACGGCAAGGATGATTTCCATCGAACCCGCTGCCTGCACCGTGACCGAACCGCTGCCTGTCCGCGGTTGGTAATGCGACGGGTCGGGGTTACCCATTTTGGATACCAACAAACCGTTGATGTAAAGGCGGTGCGCGGAATAGATTTCCGGCAGTTCCAATGTGTAGCTCCTCGTTTCCGGCGGCAATTTAATCGTCAAACGGTAGGTCGCGTTCCCGTGGGGGCCGTGGGTCAGGGTTCCGTTTACGTGCCTTTCAAAACCGCCGTATTGGCCTATGTAAATATATTCATCGGGCAGGGGTATGGGGGTTGTTCCGTCAAAATCCTGCGGCGAAAACAGACTGCCACGGTAGAGTTCCCAATCCCGTATCAGCCAAATTACGGGGTTTCGGGTCAGCGCGTCATCGTCCAAAAGCAAAATCCCGTTAACCGGTTGCGCGCCCGGCGCGGTATATTTATTGTCATATCGGTAGCAATAATAAAACAACACACAAGCGGCTGCGAAGACGATTAATAATAAAAAAGGTACAAAAACCCGTTTCATGCCAATGACATTTCCCGCTTGCGCCAAAAGACAAAGAACACACCGGCGATGATTACGCTGATCACGCCCGTTACCCCGACGGATGTCCAATTGTTGGGATAGGATTCCGTAATGGGGGCTACCACGTATAAGGATAAATGGTTTGTCATGAACGAAACCGTTTTTTCTGTCGTGTCGTATCGGAACCAAACGCCGTCCAGCACCCCTTCATTGCTGAGATACCATACCGCCACGGGCATATGGCCGTAATACGGTACGGTAACGGTGATGTACCCGTCGAAGGCGCTGATGAATTGGGAACCGGACATCATCGTAATTTTAAATACCAAATCGTCGGGGTTGACGGAATTTTGCTGTGCTTCAGTCAGATTTTCCGCCCGCGCAAACGAAAGCGTTATATCCAATCCGGAAGCCGCCGCGACGGTTGACTTAACCGCGCTCGGGTCGAGCGTCAGCGTCCCCGACGGGAGCGTGAAGGTAACCGACAACCCCGCTTCGGCAAATTGCTCGAACTCGGCGAGTGGCAATGTATGGTCTTCCAATGTTACCGTCCCGTTTGACAAATTATATTCTTCGGAAAGGTTATGGATAAGTACCGTATATGAATCCGGTGCGGGGATCGGATCGGGTGCGGGGGTTGGTGGGGGCGGGGGTGGGGTTGTTGCGGGTATCGGTTCGGGGCTAGGCTTGGGTTCGGGCTCGGGTTCCGGTTCGGGGGTTGGTGTCGGAAGCGGTGCGGGTGTCGGCTCCGGTGTGGGCGTTGGCGGGGACGCCGAGGTCGGGGTTGGCTCCGGTTCGGGCTCCGATTCGGGGGTTGGTGACGGAATCGGTGTGGGTATATGTTCCGGCGCGTGGGTTGGCGAAGCCGCGGGAGTTGGTTCCGACGCGGGGGTTAGGGTTGGCTCCGGTTCGGGGGTTGGCGGCGGCGGTGTAAGAGTCGGTTCGGGTTCGGGTTCGGGTTCGGGTTCGGGTTCGGGTGTTGGTATCGGTGTTGGTGTAGGCGGCGGTGTTGGGGTTGGCGTTGGGGTCGGTGTAGGCGACGGCTCCGGTTCGAATGTTGGCGGCGACGGTATAAACGGCGGCTCCGGTTCGAATGTTGGCGGCGGCGGTATAAACGGCGGCTCCGGTTCGGGGGTTAGCGGTTCCGGTTCGGGTTCGGGGGTTGGCGGCGGCGGTGTGGGGGGTAAATTGTTGGTCCCATCGGGACGTCTGCCGGTGCGGTCGCCGCCGATAAGGATACCGCCGTCACGAGCTTCGTCCAACGTAACAAACACCGGCTCGGATATACCTTGCAGAATACCGTCACCGCTTACCTCTATTTTAAAGCCGTAATCATGTCCTTCTTCCAATCCATATATGTAAACGGTGTCGGTTTCAATGACAAGCAATGCGGGATCGGTTATTTCATGCCACGTATCGCCGTCGTCTTCCGATTTCCATACGGTAATATCCCAACCAAGCCACGGATTAAGTTTCTCGACAAAGAACCATAACATATTACCCCAATGCCATACGTTATTTTCGCGCCACCTTTCACGCCGTATATTTCCCGGGTCAATAACGGGCACCCGCGGTTCCGATACGGTTATTATCAATGCGGGGCGCAGATTATCGGGATTTTTAATGATCCCGCCCGTAAACGCCGAATAATTAATTTCACCATAAATCGTATATGTACCCGGTACATCGGGGTTGTACGCCGATATATCCCACGATAAAAGGGGTAAAAAAAGCCGCGCGAAACCGTTCGGGCCGTCGGCAAATACCATAATAATTATTTGAGCGATATCGTCGTATATATCCATTTCTTCAAACGCGGTACCAAGCATGGTTTCATGCCGAAGCGATGATGGCGATACGGACGTTATAACAAATACATCCGGTGCTTCCGGTTCGGGTTCCTCATCGTAATCCGGTTGATCATCGTCCGGTTCGGGTTCCTCATCGTAATCCGGTTGATTGTCGTCCGGTTCGGGTTCTTCAATATCATCTGTTATAACGCCGTCCGTACAGGGTATGTCCGCATCTTCGGCGAATACGGACAGAATACCCGTTGTTGTCAAAACGATTATCAAAACGGTCAAAATCGCCGTCAAACGCTTCAGCACATCCAATCCCCCTTAATCCCAATTTTATGGATATTATGTATCACCCTCATTATGCAGTATGTCATATTATTAACCCGATTACAAATATGATTTATGCCGTTCACGACATTTGGGTGTCGTTCATGCAAATCCGTTGAATTTTACCGTTTAATATGTAGACTTAGTTATGCGGAACTATCATGCGGGGGTGGGTGTTAATGAAGCGTAATAAAGAAAACGTCAAATGTATTTTTATTTGTATGCTCGTTCTGATTGCGGCGGGTTACTGTACGTTCCCCGTATTCGCGGAGGGCGGCATCGATAGCCGTGACGGATACGCAAGCAATTTCCTTGCGCGTTACGTCACTACCGTTATGAATACGGGCTTTAACAATTTCCCCAGCGACGAATCCAACGCCGTGTTGCAAACGCGGGACGGGTTTATATGGTTCGGCGGGTATAACGGGCTGTACCGTTACGACGGCGCGAAGTTTACCGTATGGGACGCCGGAACGCCGAACGGCTTCGGCAGTTCCAATATACGCGCGCTGTACGAGGACGCGGACGGCGTATTGTGGATAGGCACAAACGACAGGGGCTTGGCCGCTTACCAAAACGGGACGTTCACGGTTTATGACAGGACACACGGCTTGCCGTCCAACACCATTCGGACAATTTCGGGCGGAGCGGACGGGTCAATATATTGCGGCACACCGGAAGGGATCGTCCGTATAAACCGCGACAGGGAAATCACAGCCGTCGTACTGGACACGGAAATGCAGCAAGCCGCGGTTTCCATTTGCCTTGACGCGGACGGCAACATGTACGCCGTCCTTAACAGCGGTGAATTGTATGTATATACCCATAACGGCCAAACCATCAGGCACCCCCACGACGGGCCGTTTATGTCGGTCACCCATGTTTCGGGCGGTTTAATGGCGGCCGGAACACGCGAAGGCGACGTTTTTATTTTTCGATACGCGGGCAATTCCTTTACCCTTTCGGAAAGGGTCACGACTCCGCTGACCAATATCGGTACGGTGTATGAGGATTCCAACGGCTATATTTGGCTGCTTGCCGAAAACGGGATAGGATTCATGGACCGCGGCCGCATTTACCGGAACGTAGGCAACCCCGGTGGCGCGGGGTTTTACAGCGGCATGGTTGAAGATTACCAAAACGGTTACTGGATTACCGCCACAAGGGGCGGTGTGGTTAAACTGACCGTGAGCGCGTTTACCAACTTCAACGCTTTGCACAATATTGAAACCGGCACGGTCAACGCCATCGTTTTGGATGGCGGTTATACCTATATAGGCACAAACAACGGGCTTATTATATTGGACAAAAACGGAAACCCCGTGCGGACGGATTTTACCGCGCAAATCAATACCCGTGTAAGGGGGCTTTTCCGTGACAGCAACGGTAATATATGGATTTGCACGTATTCGGAGCTGGGCGTAATGCGCTATACGCCCGCAACCAATACATACATGAGCTGGAACGCCGAAAGCGGTTTGATTTCCGACCGGACCCGCCTTATCTTGGAGCTTCCGAACGGTACGATCGCGGTAGGTACGGCAACCGGTCTCAGTTTTATTAGGGGTGACAACGTTATATCGGTTAATGAAGCGTTGGAAACGGATATCTTTATTGACTTGCCCGACATTATGGTGCTGTCCATGGTTTGCGCGTCCGACGGGACGCTGTACATCGGCACGGACGGCGGCGGTGTATACGCCGTTAACAGGGACGGCACAACCCGTTACCGGGAGGACGACGGCCTGACCGGGGGTGTGGTACTGCGTATGCTGGCCGACCCGAACAGCAACGGCGTATGGGTGGCGGCATCACCGGGCCTTTGTTATATCGGCGGCGACGGAACGGTCCGTACCGCGGAAAAACTGCCGCCTTATACTTTTTTGGACATTCTGCAATACAACGACGATTTGCTGCTGCTGACATCGTCAAAAATCATACGCACAAACGCCGCGGCGTTGCTTGACCCCGATTTGCCACTTGTTTATACCTCAATAGACAGGACCGCGGGGCTTACCGCCATGATTAACGCCAACGCCTGGAATATGTTGGACGACGGCGGCAACCTCTATTTTTGCACCGACAGGGGCGTCAGCGTGTACAGCTTTGCGAATGACGCCGCTTTGATTATCCCGTTCGCGGGTATAACCGGAATCTACATCGATGAAATAAGGCAACATGCCCATATAAACGGCATAAGTATCCCGCGTGACGCCAACCGCTTGACCATCCACCTGTCATTCCTGTCGTTCGGGCTGTTGGGTGACGCTTCATTACACTACATACTTATCGGGCAGGATAACGAGCCGCATACATTGTCAAAGGGCGACAATATGGAAATATCCTACACCAACCTAAGGGGCGGCCATTATACCTTACAGGTTTGGACGGAGGATTCAAACGGAAACAGGGGTAATTTTATCGAAGTCAATTTCCATAAAGATTTACAACTGTTTGAGCGTACCTATGTGTGGGTAATTGCCGCCGCGCTCGTTTTGTCGTTATTTACGCTGGCTGCCGCATTGGTCATGCGGATAAGGACGCGCAGGCTAATCGAAAAGCAACGCGAATACCGTACCATTATCATACAGGCGCTGACCGCGATTTCTTCCGCCATCGACGCGAAGGATTCCTACACGAGCGGCCATTCCGTGCGTGTCGCGGCTTATTCGGCGGAGATAGCGCAAAAGATGGGTATGAGCGGGGAATTTATCGAAAACCTTTATTACATCGGGCTGCTGCATGATGTGGGCAAAATCGGCGTACCCGACACCATCATCAACAAACCGGATAAGCTGACCGACGAAGAGTTTGATACGATGAAACGCCATTCCGGCATCGGCAAGGAAATCCTTAAGGAAATCACCGCGATACACAATATGACCGCGGGCGCGGAAGAACACCACGAGCGTTGGGACGGGAAAGGCTACCTGCAAGGGATATCGGGCGAAAGCATATCATTGGAAGCGCGCATCATCGCCGCCGCGGATACCTACGACGCCATGTCGTCCGACCGTTCCTACCGTAAGGCGTTGCCGAAGGAAGTTATCCTTGAGGAATTCAAGCGCTGCAAGGGCAGCCAGTTTGACCCGGAAATAACGGATATCGTCATTCGGCTAATCGAGCGGGATCATTTCACAGCCAAACTAAACAGCGCGGTTTGATTATATCCGCACAAAAAAGGAGAAAACGATGAAAACGATCTTTATTGTCGATGACAACGAAACCAACCGTATGGCGGCCAAGTCCGCGCTGGACGGTACGTACAAAAACTTCGCCCTGCCGTCGGCGGCGCGGATGTTTAATATGCTGGAAAAAATTACACCCGACCTCATCCTGTTGGATATCGACATGCCGGAAATGGACGGCTTTGAAGCCTTAACCGCTTTAAAGGCCGATGATAAATTAAAGAGAATCCCGGTGATCTTCCTCACGGCAAAGAATGACGCGGAATCGGAAACCCGCGGCTTTGAAATCGGCGCGATTGACTTCATGCACAAGCCGTTCTCGCCGCCGGTATTGATCAAACGCATCGGCCTGCACATCGAAACGGACAGGTTAATCAAGGAAAGCCTTCACAGCGTGCGCGAAATACATAACGCGACGATCAACGTTATCGCAAACATGGTGGAAAGCCGCGACAAGGTTACGGGCGGGCATATAGACCGGACGCAAAAATATTTGTCGATCCTCGTGAACGAATTGCTCCGCTCCGGCGTTTATGCCGACGAGGTTTCAACTTGGAACCTGGATGTGTTCGTACCTTCGGCCCAGCTCCACGACGTGGGAAAGATCGTGATAAGCGACGTAATCCTTAACAAACCCGCCAAGCTGACCGACGAGGAGTTTGATCTGATCAAAACCCATTGCGCCGAAGGCGAATCGGTTATTGAACGGATCATGAACAAAACCAGCAAAACGAAGGACGACCGCTTTTTGCTCCACGCGAAAAGGTTCGCGGGCAGCCACCATGAAAAATGGGACGGCTCGGGTTATCCCAACAGGCTTGCGGGCGAGGGCATACCCCTTGAAAGTAGGCTGATGGCGATTGCGGATGTATACGACGCGTTGGTGTCCGAGCGGCCGTATAAAAAGCCCTTTACCCATGAACAAGCAATGGAAATCATCAAAAAGGACAGCGGTACGCATTTCGACCCGAAGCTCGTTGAGGCGTTCTTAAATGTTGCGGACGATTTTTGGGTGGAATCGGTAAGTTCATAAAAATAAAACGGGGATGAAGCGATTATGAAGAAATTTATGTATAACATGAGCATAAAGACGAAAATTTCCATTGTGCTTGTGCTTGTCATCATCGCCGCGACGGCGGCGGTTGTGTTCGTAAGGTCCAATCAGATACAAAACCAGCAGCGCGCGCTGATCACCGAACGTCTTCAAGGCAACGCCAACCTTGCCTTGGGTATCTTTGAAACGGTAAGGAATTATACCTACCGGATCATGGACATCGTAGCCACCATGCCTTACGTACAGGAAACGCTGGAAGGCGACGAACAAGCGCATACGAATTTGAGGCGAAGGCTGCTGTCGATGTTCTACAGCCTAAACCAAGCCGGGGACGGTGTATTCGTTTACGCCAATATATTCGTGTTTGACGCTAATTTAAACCTCGTAGCCACGGCGTACCCCGCGGGCGAAAGCATTAACCTGTCGAACGAAGCGTTTATGGGCAATATCCGCGCGGCGATGATCGGGTACTCCCACGTCTCCACCGCGGCCAGGGACCCCGATACCGGGCGTATGCACTTCTTGTTCACCCAACCCGTGGTGATCGAAGGATATTTTTCGGGCCTTGTCGCCGTACTCAGCAACACGGAGGATTTGGGGGTCTTCCTGCGCGACCCCACTCATGATTATGACAGCTTTATCAATATCGCGGACAGCGACGGTACGATCTTCTTTTCTAACAGGCGCGCGTACATAGGCCGCCACGTCAATGATTTGGGCGTGTTTGAAGCGTTCGGGCGCGTTCCGCTCAATGAAATATTCAACCATACATCGGCCATAACCGGCATTGAAAAAATCGCCTATATAACCACCGAACCCAATTTGGGCTGGACGATCATCTGCTTCTTTGACGCCCACGCGGTAGGCAGTATCGCGTTTGAGATTTTCGTTTCTTTATGGCCTACCCTAACCGGCATACTTTTAGCTTCCGCTTTAATGCTCTTTATCGTTTCAAGGTCGCTGGAACCTTTAAAGCCTTTAACGGAGGCCGCCAAACAAGTTGCCGGGGGAAATTTGGACATCAAGCTCGGTATCCGCAGGAATGACGAAATCGCCCAGGTTTCCGAATCGTTTATGGAAATCGTTAAGGCGTTGAATATACTGCGGGAGAACTTCAAGAAAGCGAAAAACTCCATGACCGGCGGCGATATGGACTTCTTAAACGAAGACGCCGCGCTTGAAGGCGTCTATGACGAAATGTTCACCAGCACCATCGATATCGCCAAGCATATCCACCGCTCGCAGATAGACGCGGAACGCGCCAACAAAGCCAAGAGCGATTTCCTGGCTACCATGTCCCACGAAATCCGCACTCCGATGAACGCGATCATCGGCATCGCGCAGATCGAATTGCAAAAGGACAATCTACCGAGCGATTCCGCTTTCGCGCTGGATAAAATCTACAATTCCGGCAACAACCTGTTGGGTATTATTAACGACATACTCGATATGTCAAAAATAGAGACGGGCAAGCTGGAACTTAACCCGGTGGATTACGATATGCCGAGCCTGATTAACGACGCGGTACAGCTTAACATCGTGCGTATAGGTTCAAAGCCGATCGAGTTCTTGCTGGACGTAAACGAAAGCCTGCCTTCGCGTATGTACGGGGACGAGTTGCGTATCAAGCAGATACTAAATAACCTCTTGTCCAACGCGATCAAGTATACCGACGCGGGGCAGGTAAAACTTACGATCAGCCACGCGCCGCTGGGGTCGGACGCCGAGCTGCGCTTCGACGTGAAGGACACGGGACAGGGGTTAAAACCCGAAGACCAAGAACGATTGTTTTCGGAATTCTCGCGCTTTAACACGGAAGCCAACCGCGAAACGGAGGGCGCCGGCTTAGGGCTTAACATCACAAAGAACCTTGTTGAGATGATGGGCGGCACCATCGAAGTGGTAAGCGAATACGGCAAGGGGAGCGTATTCACCGTTATATTAAGGCAAAAAACGATCCCGTGCCCGCCGATCGGCGCGGAGCTTGCTGAAAGGCTGCGCAATTTCAAATTTGCCGGCGATCGGAGGGCTTCATTCTTACAAATAACGCGTGAACCCATGCCCTACGGAAGTGTACTGGTCGTGGACGACGTCGGGACGAACTTATATGTCGCGGAAGGGTTAATGTCACCCTACGGCTTAAAGATCGATACGGCGGACAGCGGTTTTTCGGCCATCGCAAAGGTGGAGGGCGGAAACAAATACGACGTGATATTTATGGACCATATGATGCCGCAAATGGACGGCATCGAAACAACCCAAAAACTGCGTAAAAACGGGTACACGGGGACCATCGTGGCGTTAACGGCCAACGCGCTGGTCGGCAATGACGAAATGTTTAAACAAAAGGGTTTTGACGGGTTTATCGCAAAGCCGATCGATTTACGCCACCTTAACGCTGTCTTGAATAAGTTCGTCCGTGACCGCCATCCCAACGAAGCGAAAAAATACAAGGCGGAAGCATCGGCGCAAAGGGAACCGGAAATGCTCGCGGTCAACCCGAAGCTGATCCGAATATTTTGCCGCGATATGGAAAAAGCGATCCTTACCCTGCGTGAAACGGCCGCGAACGGCGACATAAAGCTGTTTACGACAACGGTTCACGCCGTAAAGTCCGCTTCGGCGAATGTTAAGGAGCATGAGGTTTCCGAATTGGCGGGTATTTTGGAAGACGCCGGATTAAAAAACGACACCGTTTTTATCGCGGAAACGGTAAATAAGCTCATCATGATGCTTGAAGCCGTGTTGATAAAACTTAAACCGACGGAAGCCGCGGACGCGGATGACGCGGATTTGCAAGAGGATACGGATTATTTGAAGGAACAGCTAAAACTCATTGAAGCCGCTTGCAAGGAATTCGATGACGATACCGCGTATGCCGCTTTTGACCGATTGAAGGAAAAAACCTGGAGCGCCAAAACGCGCGATACAATTGAAAAAATCCGTGACGTACTGTATTTGGACAGCGACTTTGACGAAGCGGTAAGGATGATTGCGGAATTTTTGCAATAATGGGTTTAAGACACCGGAACAGCTTTTGTTAATCCCATCGCCATCCCCGCCGTCGCCGCCAGCAATATAAAAAGGAACACCGGAAAAATACCGATCCCCATAACCCCCGCCACCGCGCCGAACAGCGGCGGCACCAACGTCGCCCCTGCGTAAGCGGCAGCCATCTGCACGCCCACAAGGGCTTGGGAATCCGCTTTGCCGAAATTATCGGGCGTGGCGTGCATGAGCGAAGGGAATACAGGCGCGCAGCCCAAGCCGATTATAATAAGCCCCGCAAGGCATACCCACGCGGGCGCAAAGGGCAGCCATACCGCGGCGATACCCGCAAGCGTAACCGTCAACCCGAGGGCGACCATTTTACGGTCGCCCAATCGGTTCGACACGAATCCCGAGGCAAAACGCCCCGCGGTAATGCCCATGAAGAAAAACGACGCGAACAACGCCGCGGATTCCGCGGAAATGCCGCGGTCATACACTAAGTAAGTGCTCGCCCACAAGCCCGCCGTGCTTTCCAGCGCGCAATAACCGAAGAAGGCTAGCAGGGCATACAGTACCCCGCGGATACGGAGGATTTCAAATAAACCCTTCGCGGGCGCGGTATCGGTTTTCGCTTCTTCTTGGGGAACGTCCGATTTTTTCCACAGCCGCAGCGTCGATACCAGCAGGGCGAAGATCAAAACCTGCGCCGCCCCCACCGTACCGAAGCCGTAGTTCCATGCCATCCCCCGCGTAAGGAAAAACCCCATCGCGTACGGGCCCACCATCGCGCCCAAGCCCCAAAAGCAATGCAGCCAGCTCATATGCCGCGAGGTATAATGCACGGCTATGTAATTATTGATCACCGCGTCCACCGCGCCCGAGCCGAAGCCCAGCGGTATTGCCCACAGGCACATCAGCCAAAGCGAATCAGCGAGCGCGTACCCAAGTAACGACATCGCCATAAGGAGTACGCCCAAGGCCGCCACGAGCCCCGGGCGTATTTTTTTCGTCAATTTATCCGCCATCAATACCGAAAAGATCATCCCGACGGAAATCAGCATCGCAATGATACCCGCGTAATGCACGGGCGCGCCGAGTTGTGCCTGCATCACCGGCCACGCCGCGCCCAAGAGCGCGCTCGGCAAGCCCAAGCCGATGAAGGCGAGATACAGGATAATCAACAGCATATTGGCGGCCCCCTAATATTCCGTACGCTTCCCTTTCGCCACATATATAACATATATTACAAACCTTGACATCATTGCCCCGCTATACTAATGTAGCGCGTATATAATTAGATATCCGATATTGTTTGCATGGGGTGTTTTGGAATGGTCGAAGCCGAAAAGAACCGCATCCTGATTGTGGACGATGAAAAGTCGAATTTGGAAATCCTGTTAAGCATCCTGGGGCAGGAATATACGATTTACATGACCAAAAACGGGTTCGGAGCCATCGACATGGCGCATAAATACCTTCCGGACCTTATTTTATTGGATATCATCATGCCCGATACAAACGGCTACGAGGTATTGGCTACGTTAAAGGCTTCCGCCGTCACCAAGCACATCCCCGTTATCTTCGTCACCGGCCTCAATTCGGTGGAAGACGAGGAAAAAGGCTTTAACATGGGCGCGGCGGATTTTATCTCCAAGCCCTTCAACTCGCGCATCGCGCGTTCCCGCGTCCGCAACCAAATCAAGATCGTCAACTACGCCAACAGCATGAAGCGGCTGTATAATGAACTGGAAGCCATGGCGAAGACGGCGGAAACAGCCAACCGCACCAAGTCTTCCTTCCTGGCGCGGATGAGCCACGAAATCCGCACCCCGCTCAACGCCATCCTGGGTATATCGGAAATCCAGTTACAAGACAACTCCCTTCCCTTAGAAAAGAAGCAAGCCTTCGTAAAGATATACAACTCCGGTGACCTACTTTTGGGGATTATCAACGACATATTGGACCTGTCCAAAATCGAGGCGGGTAAGCAGGAACTCAACCTCGCCCGCTACAGCGTGACCCATTTGATTAAAGATACCGCCCACATCAACACCGCCAAGTGCGCGCACAAACCCATCGCGTTTAAGCTGGATATCGATGAAAACATACCGTCCCACCTGTACGGCGACGAACTGCGTATCAAGCAAATCATCAATAACCTGTTGTCAAATGCTTTCAAATACACGAAATCGGGCGAGGTCAAAATGGCCGTCCGCGCGGAGGCGGCGGGTGAAGCCGTCATCCTTACCTTCAACGTAAGCGACACGGGGCAAGGTATGACGGAGGAACAGGTCAACACGCTTTTCGACGAATACACCCGTTTTAACATGGACGCCAACCGTACGACCGAAGGCACAGGCTTGGGGATGAGCATTGTTCAAAACCTCGTCCGCCTGATGGACGGCGAAATAACCGTGCAAAGTGAATTGGGCAAGGGTACGGTATTTACCGTACGCTTTCCGCAAAGGGGTGTGGGCGCGCTGCCCATCGGCAGGGAAACCGCCGAAAACCTGGCCGCTTTCCGCTTTAACGCACAGGAGGATCCCGCGTCGCCTAAAATACCGCGGGAAATAATGCCCTACGGTCATGTGCTGGTGGTGGACGATGTGGAAACCAACCTGTACGTAGCCAAAGGGTTCATGGACCTGTTCGGCATCAAGACCGACACCGCGATGAGCGGACACGAAGCCCTCGAAATAGTCAAACGCGGCAATACATACGACATTATCTTTTTGGACCATATGATGCCCGAAATGGACGGCCTTGAAGTAATACAGCAATTGCGCAAAATGGATTACAAAGCCCCCGTTATCGCGCTGACGGCGAACGCCATCACGGGGCAAGCGGAAATATTCATGCAAAGCGGCTTCGACGCGTTCATTTCTAAACCAATCGACATAGGTAAATTAACCGAAATTCTGTATACGTTCATCCGTGACAGGCAACCGCCCGAAGTCCTCGAAAGGGTGCGGGCGTATACCAACCCGCCCCAAGGTTTGGATAAAGCGTTGAGGGAATCGTTTATCCGCGACGGTAAAAAGGCGTTGAAGCATTTGGGCGGCCTGATCAGAAGGGACGCGTTCGATACGGAGGATGCCCTGCGTATATTTACCGTCGTCGTACACGGCATTAAAAGCTCGCTCGCGGCCATTGGGGAGCCGGTCTTGTCCGAAGCCGCCGAGGTGCTTGAGGAATACGGGCGGGAGAAAAATACCGGCGCGATCAAAGCCGCCGCGTCCGATTTTACGGATCGGCTCCGTTTATTGGTATACAGCCTCGAGTCCTTGTAGGAAGCGAAGGAAACGGCATCGTTTTATATAATCGGATTAATGATTGGGGAGGGCAATTAACATGGGTATCTTTTTCCGCCTCTTTACGGTGATAATCGGCACCGCGGTAATTATCGTGGCTTCGTCGTTATTGGTCGGCTACATATTCCTAACGCAAAACATCGAACGGTCGATGGAGGACAGTATGCTGGTCACCGTTGACATCGCCGATCGATACGTATCCAAGGAAATCGAGATGATTAAAGTCGAAACCGCGGTCGCCGCCAGGAACCTCCGTATGATGGCCGAGCAATACAGCCTCGAAGACGCGTTGGCGCACATCATGGCGAACAATGATACCTATGTCGGCGCGGCCCTGTTCGATTCCGGCGGCTTGGTTTCGTTCCACGGCGCCGAACCCCCCGCGCGGCTGCATGAAGAAAACTTTATGCGCCACGCGTTTAACGCCCTGGTGAGCGAAACCTTCCAACCGGAATTTATCCTGCGCAACCTGGAGTTCAAATCTCTTTCCACCACCATGCATACGCCGTGCGGTGAATTCGTGATGTACGCCTCCGCTCCCGTCGGGGACGGGTTGGTGCTTGCCGTAGCCTTCGACGGACTGTACTTAACGCATTTGCTGGCGCATTTCGAGTTTTGGCACGGGCATATCGTGGTGGACGATAACGAAGGCACGATACTGGTCAACTCCCGCGACGCGTGGGTGGCCGAACGCAGAAACTTCGTACGGCTCGCGCAAAACGACCCGTCGCTGGAGGAAATTGCGGGCGTGGTACAGCGGGGTATCGCGGGCGAACGCGGCGTGGCGTACTTCAGCGTGGCGGACATCCCCCGCATCGGCTCCTTCCGCCCCCTTACCGGCTCGCAAGAGGGTTGGTTTATCATGATCATCATGCCCCTGGACCAAACCGTGCGCAACGAAATACCCGGCGTCATCACCGCTATGGCCGTCGTACTAATGGGCCTCAGCTTTATCGCCGCCATGTTCGCCGCGTTCGCGTTAAAACACCCCTACGTGGAGGCCGACCTGTTAAGGCGGGAAGCGGAGATTTCCTCGATCGCCAAATCAGCGTTCCTGGCGAATATGAGCCACGAAATCCGCACCCCCATGAACAGTATCATAGGCTTTTCCGAACTGGCTTTGGACGGCCAGCTCCACCCTAAGACAAGGGATTACCTTACCAAAATCCAATCCAACGGCGAATGGCTGTTATTAATCATCAACGATATACTGGATATTTCCAAGATAGAATCCGGCAAGCTGGAATTGGAGCATATCCCCTTTGATATGAGCGAGCTGTTCGCGAGTTGCCGCGCGATGATCCTGCCCAAAGCGATCGAAAAGGGGCTTACGCTGTACTTCTACGCCGAACCTTCCATGAACATGCGCCCCGTGGGTGACCCGACGCGGTTGCGCCAGGTATTCGTTAACCTGCTTACAAATGCCGTAAAATTCACCAATACGGGCGTGATCAAATTACATTCGGTCCTTAAGGAAACCGCGAAGGACCGGCTGACGATGGAATTCGAGGTAAAGGATTCCGGCATCGGCATGACGCCCGAACAAATCGGAAGGATATTTGACCCCTTCACGCAGGCGGAATCCGGGACGACGCGCAAATACGGCGGTACGGGGCTGGGGCTCACCATCACGCGCAATATTATCGAAATGATGGGCGGTAAGCTGCTGGTGGAAAGCACGCCCGGCATCGGCTCCAAGTTCAACTTTACCCTTACCTTCGAAACCATACAAATGGAGGACAGCGCGCCGTTAAAATCGACCCTTCCCACGGACATGAAGCGCCCCACTTTCGAAGGCGAAATCCTCATATGCGAGGACAACGAAATGAACCAGCAGGTGATTTGCGAGCATTTGACGCGTATCGGCCTGCGTCCCGTCATCGCCGACAACGGCCAAATCGGCGTAAACATGGTTGCCGAGCGGATGAAAACGGGCAAACGCCAATTCGACTTGATCTTTATGGATATGCATATGCCCGTGATGGACGGCTTGGAAGCGGCGAACGCGATCATCGCCTTGGGCGCGGACGTTCCCATCGTAGCCATGACGGCCAACATCATGACCGACGACCGCGAAATCTATAAGAACCACGGCATGAACGACTGCGTGGGTAAGCCCTTTACCAGCATGGAGCTTTGGAATTGCCTGATGAAATACTTCACGCCCGTGCGTATGCAAAAGGTTGACCCTGAAAACGGCGAGCAAAAGGACAACGAATTGCGTCATCGACTCATGGTTAATTTCGTCAGCTCCAACCGCACCGTCGCCGCCGATATCGCCGCCGCCATCGCCGTCGGGGACATAAAGCTCGCCCACCGCCTTGCGCACAGCCTTAAATCGAACGCGGGCAACCTGGGCAAGACCTTGTTATTGCGCGCGGCCGAAGCGGTTGAGGATGGGCTCAAAAATGAAAATTGCATGGTAACGCCCCGTCAAATGAAAACGCTGGAAATGGAGCTTAACGCTGTTTTGGTAGAACTCGCGCCTATATATGAGCAGTTTTCGAAGGTTGAAAATGAGGCTTCGGCGGATACCCTTGATAATGATTCCGCGCTTGCTTTATTGGATAAGATAACGGGGTTACTTGAAATGGGCAGCCCCGAATGCCGCCAATATTATACGGAATTACGCCGTATCCCCGGCGGAGACGCGTTGATACAGCAGATAGATGACTTTGAATTTGAAAATGCTGTTGAAACGGTGGTTAAGATAAGGGAGGACTTGAATGGGTAGAAGCGGACGGCGGGTGGGAGCGGGCGGATGTTCCGACGCCGCGCTTAACGCAATCGGGCGATGAACGGCTCTGTCCGTTTAAAGTTTTTAATGGTTAAATGGGAGCATTTTACTTTATGCGTATAGAAATACTTATACTATTCGCTCAATTTCGCGTATATATCAAATAAATTGAAATCAGTTAATAACGTAATTACGCCATCCATACCCATTTTATTATGAATCCTTTGAATCATCACATACCCTATGGTATATCCCAGCAAACTATCGTCAAACAAGCTGTTTTGCAATTCGGCTATCTCATTTCCTTTAATAGAATAATCATCAAGGGTAAATTTAAGGGTGTCAATCTTTGTATCGATATCTGTTAAGTTTTTGTTCCATTGCTTTTCATTTTGGCTAATAATATCGGGAGTTAAATAGAAACACGCCATTCCTTCGCTTATGATATTTTCTATTACCAAATATTTTTGCAATTCCTTTTCATCGTCAATGCGCCTCGAAAATTCTAAAAATTTTAGCATAACACCGATATGATGAATTTCATGGGCAAGCAACCGTTGCAATCGACCGGTCTCTATTCTTCCGTTCTCATATAAACCATCATCACACAAATCAATAGCAATATTATTGTTTAAAACAATAGCTGTTCCACGTATTCCGAACAAGAGATATACGTTGATTTCGGGAAAAAGAAGATCCACCGGAAGATACATTTCTACCATTTTCATTGTGTCGATTTCAATGGATTTAATTGTTTCTTCAAACCTATCTAAATACATTTCATCAATGATATGTATTTTTGATAAACCCAAATGTATAGACTTTTCAAAAACATTATTCGTATTTGGGGAAGCGAAATAATCTTTAAGTTTCTCAATCGTCAGTTCAAAACCACCATAATGTTTCAAATGGTCATTTAAAAATTGGATTCCCCCGGAATAATAATATTGATACAACAATTTATCCGAAGGCATATCCTTTTTTGAAATCATTTCAAGTATCATGCGCCCAAGTCGAGCAGCTTTTATATCAATTTTCATTATTTCCCTCATCATTCATAAAATATAAATTCGTCACTCCATCCACATAGCGTACAACAAACGTGCAATATTAAAAACACATAAAAATCATCCGTTTGATTATTTCAATTACAAAGAAAATCCACGGTTATAAGCAATGAATTATAAAATTATTATAAATATTTACAATTTGCGCTTCAGTCATTCCCGAATAACGCAAGCAAAACTTAATTATACCGTCAACCGTTATAAATCCAACAGTCAAAAAATTTTGCGGAAATGCGGGATTGATAAACCATACATCATTCACTTTGAATGAAAACCCCTCAAAATTTTGTACCCCAAGATTTGAAATGCCGAATGATTTTTTTGTTTTTCGTTCGTTTAACGTTTCGGCTAATTTTTGGGAAACAAGGTTTTCATAATTTCCGTATGCAGCATACATAACCGATTCAATAAGCGGTTTTTGCAATTTATCAAGTAAATGTATGACTTGGTATCGCTTTTTAGGGTTATTTAATTGTTCACGTAATTTTTTAGGCGTATCTTGCGCATTTTTAATTTTTATTGAAACTCCGGTTACACAATTTCCCATGTGATGTGGTATTGGTATCTCCAGTTCATCTCTTATACTTGCCGCACAACCCATGTGAATTGTATTTTCCCCGTTGTGTGCTTGGACAGCGCGTACAAAAGCGGTTGCAATAGCTTCGTTTATTGTAACCCCACGTTCCTTGCAATCCATTTTTAGCTTCGGTAAAAATTCTTTGTCGGTTTCAACTAAATAAACCTTTGCCGGATTTTCCGAACGATATTGTTTGAAAAATTCTACATATTCCGTATATGTAAAATTCTTATTCGTTTTTCCCCATTGTTTATTTAAGGAGTTGGCAAAAAGTTTTAACAAAAAACCGCTGTTTTTATTTATCAATTGATTCTTTGTTGGAAGTTCCAAAACAATATTATCCGTTTTTCCGTCAAGCGCACAAAGAAAATCGCGTACCAAATTCAAATATCCTATGCCGTCCCCTAAAATATGATGCCCTAAAAAGACAATATCAGAGTATCCATTCCCCTGAATTACGGCTATTTTAACAAGTGATTCATTTTCAAATTTGAAAGGTATATTGTCCGTTTCATCACGCCATTTTTGCCAATCC
>Ga0131853_10006840_pt1 | contig 20588 bp, 18 predicted proteins | sample TergutLab28metaG_FD_92764 | JGI IMG/M metagenome (GOLD analysis project Ga0131853, IMG submission 92764) | Labiotermes labralis P1 segment gut microbial communities from Petit-Saut dam, French Guiana - Lab288 P1 (version 2) (version 2) | ecosystem: Host-associated > Arthropoda: Insects >...
AAACTGTTGACGATACGCCTGTTTAGCAATGCATAGTGCAAAGTAAAAAGCTGACGTGTGCCCACCCATGGAAATATAGCGTACCGATTACGGGCAAGCGGTGTTACCAAATTATTCAAAATACCACTATTACTTGCCATATAGCGGATTTCTGCAAGGCGCTCTACACAGCGCGCGCTTAAATATGGGTATGCGTCACCGCCGTCCAGCACGTCGCGCACTTTTTTCACCAAAATAGGATGCATGTCTACCTCAAAATCGATATTCCAATCTACAAGCGCAATACCCGGCACATGCTTTACAAAAAGCACTTTGCTGTTTGCGTTAACATCCACGGTCTCCCAGGTCATGCCGGCCAGCGCAAAGCGTATGCCCACGGGGTACACCTTGTCCACCGTGCCTATGGTGCGGTTTTCGTCTTTTACCAATAAATACTCCGGTGCCTCAAAAACGGTTAAAAATTTGTGGCTGTTTATAATTTTCTCGCCTTCGCGGCCTATGATAATTCCGCCTCGTTCGGTGCGTTCAAGCTGGTCAATGTTTATCAAATGTGCAAGCAAAGTACGATAATCTTCTTGCGGGATGTGTTGGAAACTACCCAGCGTCAGTACGGCCTGCGCAAGGGCGGCAGGGGAAAGTTCGCCACAGCTTTTAAGGTGGCTCATGGTTTGGTGATACAGCAAATGGTAGGGGTGGCGGTGCGGGGGAATGGGCTCTACCCAGTGGTTGCGCGTGTACAGTTCAATTATGGCTATCGTGCGCAAAAATTCCCAATTGATAAGGGCCAGCGAATCGTCGGAATTTACCTTCAAGTCCTCCACAAAGGTAAACAAAAGCTGCGGAACCTGCCCGCGCCGCCCGCAACGCCCCAGGCGTTGTGCAAAACTTGCCACACTTGACGGCGAGCCTATTTGCACAGCTTGGTCAAGCCCGCCAATATCGATGCCAAGTTCCAGCGTTACCGTTGCGCCGGTTACAATTTTTTCGTCGTCATCTTTCATCTCGTCTTCGGCAGATTCCCTTAAAAATGCAGACACATTGCCGTGGTGGACACGATACACATCCGGAGATTTGTTGCGCAACGCAATTTCCTTCATATTTGCCATCACCAGTTCTATTTCCTCGCGGCTGTTGGCAAAAACAATCGTTTTTTTGTCCAGCGTCATTTTAAAAAGATATTCGTAATGCTCGCGGGCTCCCATGTCGCCGCTTACGGATGAGTTTACCACCAAACCTGAGCCGTCCCGTTCTTCCAGGTCACGCTTATCGGCATGGTTTACAAAGCGCTCTATATGCAGGCGAAGCCGCTTTTTGCCATCAGATGTGACTGGAGCTAGGCAATTACGCGGAATTCGCATGGCAGGACTGGCTTGTACACCACCTTCGGCATCGTAACTTCCTGTGTTTAGCCAATTTTTAGCAAGCTCGGCATCCCCAAGCGTTGCAGAAAGCCCAATGCGCCGCGGCATAATATTCACCAACTGCTGAAGCCGTTCTAATACACATAAAAGCTGCACGCCCCGGGCATCCCGCATAAAATAATGCACCTCGTCGATGATTACATACCGCAAATCTGAAAACATATTGATACATGCGCCGCGCTTGCCGGTAACCAAACTTTCGAGCGATTCCGGCGTTATTTGCAAAATACCCTGCGGCTTTTTAACAAGCGCATCCTTTTTTGTCTGCGATGCATCGCCATGCCAGCGGGTTACGGGTATATGCGCATCAATCAAAAGCTGTTCCAGCCGCTTAAATTGGTCGTTTATCAATGCCTTCAGCGGCGAAATGTAAATGACACCTACCGACTTTGAGGGGTTTTCGTGCAACTGCGTGAGGACAGGGAGAAAGGCCGCCTCGGTCTTGCCCGATGCTGTGCCGGATGATAGCAGTAGGTTGTCGTTGGTATCAAAAATTGCTTCTGCCGCCGCAATTTGAATGCCGCGCAATTCTTCCCATTTGTTTTGGTAAATGTAATCTTGAATAAACGGGGCAAGGCGGTTAAATATATCCATGTGGGCACATCCTTTTTCTGGCTTTGTTTTAGAAGCTATACGCATGGATTTGAAACGTTATCTTGACGGTCGTTTTGCCGCTATTTTCCGTTACTTCTTCCTCGTGTGCTTACAGCACATGTCGTCATCACTAACGAAAACTATCAAAAAAACGCCTCGCCAATCCAACATCCCAAACCCATGCGTATAGCTTCTTAGGTATTATACTACATTTACAGATTCGATATAGGCTCGATTTGAAATTTTTCTTGAAATTCGCCCACCCGGCGTGGTAGAATAAGACCATGGAGGGATCGTCATGTTTATTTCAGGCGTTTTCAAATCTGCCACGTTACTTTGCTCCGTTAAAATGGATAAACGGCGAGACGTTTAGCGGAGCTTAATCCGGGAGCACCCTCCCGAGGTTCGTCGGCAATATGGTATTTTAAGAACCTATACGCATGGTTTGTTCTATGCTTTATTAATTGATGCCATTTGCCGATTGGATTTATAAGATTGAGTTATTAGCTGTGGGCGTTTCGTTCACAGCTTTTTGATTTTCGGGGCATACTGTACCCGTTTGCGGAAAGCTGGATACGGCTTTCCGCTATTTTATTTTTAGGAGATGACATAATGAATAAATGGAACATGGAGAAACTTGGCGTGGCAGTTGATATGGCAGGATGCCCAAATAGCTGCCGCCATTGCTGGCTCGGCAAGCAAAAAAACGGCAACATGAGCATTTGCGAGTTTCGCAATATTGCGGCACAATTCAAGAATTGGAGAGATGTAAACGGAAAAGCAATCGGACAACTCAGTTTTTCAACTTGGCACCGCGAACCAGACTTCCGTGATGATTACCGTGAATTATGGGAGTTACAAAAAGAATTATCTTCGCCCGGAATGTTGAAAAGGTTTGAATTGCTTTCTATTTGGCGGTTGGCGCGTGATGAGGGCTATGCAAAATGGGCAGCGGATGCCTTTAGCACTCATGCCGAAAACGGCAAGCCTGTGTGTCAAATTTCATTTTTTGGTATGGAGGAAATGACGGATTGGGGCGTAAACCGCAAGGGTGCATTTAAGGATAGTATTTTGGCAACAAACAGACTTCTTGAAGCGGGAATTGCCCCACGCTGGCAGTTGTTCGCCACAAAGCGCGGGTTGGGCGATTTTGACGCATTCACACGGTTGATTTACGAGCTTGACCTAATTAAACGATGTGAAGCAATTGGTCAAAAATTTGACGTGTTTGTGAATTGCTTTTCTCCCGAAGGTAATGGGTTTTATATTGACCACGAAAGCCTTGAAGAAGGCGATTTATCAAAAATCCCACAAGGGCTGGTTGATATTTGCCGAGACAGCGTTGGAAATTTCGGCAAACCCGAGTATGCGCTGCTTGAGGAAATGACAAACGATAATTCCCCCCCAAATCTTTCTGCGAATATGTATTATATTTCAATCAACGCCGATTATGACGCTTTCCCGAACATCGCGGAAAATACGCCTTGGTGGTGCTTAGGTAACCTAAAAAGAGATGGCGTAGATTCCATAATCAAAGCCTACCGCGATGAAACCACCCCCGGCATGAAGATTAACCGTGAAATGCCTGTAAGCGAATTAGCACGGAAATACGGAGTGAAGGACAGCAAAAAATTATATGACAAAAGCGACCTTGTGTGCCGCTTCATGCACCAATGGGGCGTTGACTATATGGAGGGAAAACGATGAGCATTATTAAAACGCACGACGTTACATTGTACGGCTACACTGGTGATTACGATATTATCATGCGGCCGCTATGTGATGCACATTTACCATTCCTGTACAAATGGAGTGCCGACCCAGAGGTTTTATACTGGACAGAAGGCGGCGAGGATATCGAGCAAAGCTACGGAGCTGATACAGTACACGCGATTTATGGCGGCGTATCGCAAGAAGCCCTATGCTTTTTAATTGAAGTAAACGGCGAAGCTATTGGCGAATGCTGGCTGCAAAAAATGAATTTACCCGACGTAAAAGCTATGTATCCCGAAACTGCGGATGTGCGCCGTATCGATATGGCAATTGGCGAAAAAGCGTTTTGGGGCAAGGGCATAGGCACAGCAGCAATCCGTATGCTTGTTGACTATGCCTTTAACGGGGAATACGTCGAAATTCTCCACTGTTTTAATGAGGATTACAACCCACGCGCAGGCCGTGTTTGGGAGAAACTTGGATTTTCTCTTATACTGTCCGAACATTTACCTCAACCGCAAAAAGGCAAGCTACAGCATCATTTTCGGCTGACACGGCAGGAGTGTATCCAGCGCCGCCGCTTCAAGGTTTCTCCAGATTATGTATTCGAGTTGCCTATAATCGAAATTCAACCAAGCCAGTTATATGTCAGCGAAGGAAAACTTCGTCTTGCGCGTGATTGGTTTAACCCTACAGATAAATCAAACTTCGACCCCATCCCTGTCAAAATGTACAATGGGAAATACCTCATGACCGACGGGCACACGCGTATTACAATGGCTATGCTTGCAGGATGGGAAACCGTGCCAGTCACATGGGACAATGACCCATTGGATATGCTGGCTTATGCACTAGATGTTTGTTGGTGTGACGAAGCGGAAATAAAAAATGCGCATGATTTGGTAAAACGCACGGTTCCGCACAAAGAATATGAAATCCTGTGGCGAAAGCGTTGTCACTACATGGAAATTCCGCCTTCTTATGCTGCTATTGTCGCCCGGTTCGGCGGGCTGGACGGACGGCGGAGTGTTATCATTTTAACCGACAATATGATGATGGAGACGGCAAAGCTTATGCAGTCAGCAAGCGCCAATTTTGTAAAAAGCATCGATGTGATTAGCCTTGACGAAGCAGCGGATTTGGAAAGCATTTATATATTGACACCGGAAGATTTGCTCATTCTCCATATTGGAATCGAAAGCTGGACGGGCAAACATAAAAACATGGCTCATGCTTTCACCAAGCCCCCTAATATTGCTGCAAAATATATTTGCATCCGCCCAACCATAACAGCAGATGCTTTATTGGAAGGGCTAAACACACCGTATGAAATTACGGCAAGTGTTTTAAATAAACACGGGAATTTGCCGCACGGGAAACGTATTCGTATAAGTGCGAAATCCGGGACGGATATTTTACTCACGCTATCTGACCATTGGACAATTCCGTTTAACACACATAAACCGGGCGCAAATGCGTACCTTCCTCCTGCAGAGGTGAGTTATGATGTGGAACTTGGTTCGGCAAACGGTATCATTGTCGCAGATGTAACCGTTGGGGAATTGCGTGTACATGCCGATTTGATTGATTCATTTGGTCTTGTGGACGCTCCGGTCACATTGCACATTCAAAATGGTGAAATTGTTGACATTACAGGTGGCGAAATGGCACGGCGGCTGAAAACGGAACTGTGGAAATTGCCAATAAACTGCCGAAAAGTTGTAGAGCTGGGCTTTGGCCTTTCGCAAATGACACCAAGCGGCATAATTGGGATTAACGAGAGCATTGCAGGCACTTGTCATTTTGGATTCGGGAACGGCAGCGGGAACGATGCGCCTATTCACCTGGATGTTGTTGTAAATAACGTTATAGTGATTTCCGTTGAAAACTGAACCCTTTTTCAACGGAATCGTCTATATAGTGGAATAATACTGTCATCTATGTTATACTTCCTATCGGAGGTGTTTCATATGAAACAGAAATATGTGCCGTTAGAAAAGCGGTCAAAAAAGCAGCAAAAGGAATTTCATTCTGCACAGCGCAAAGACTGGGGAAATCTAAACCCGGTAACAAAAAAAGCCCCAAACAAGAAAGCATTTGACCGCAAAAAAGCCAGACAATGGCGCGAACCCTTGTCTGGCTTTTTGTTTTGCTTAAAAATTCTTAGGGCGTGTTCCCACTATAAGAATATACAGATTTGTGAGCCTGATTTTTCGCAAGTTTGGGCAAGTGATGACACCGCGTACTAAAAGTACGCAAGGAAGAACTTGCACGAAATAGCGGAAATATCAGCCGCAAAGATGTGTATTCGTTAGTGGGAACACGCCCTAGTATATCTAACCTGCCATGCCGAAAGACGTTCTAAAAACTCCTCCGAACCATCCGCTACATAACCCATTTTCTCGTAAAACCCTCTCGATTGCCAGTTTTCTTTAAGTACCCACAGGCAAATTTCGTTAAAACCCCGCTCCACAGCCTGCTTTTCGCAGAATTCGGCCAACTGCCTGCCTATCCCCTGCCCTTGCATGAAAGGGTCTACATAAATTGCGCCAAGCTCGAAAGCATTTGGCTTATCTTCATTTCTGCAAATACCTATTGTTAGGAACGCTTTAACTATGCCGTCGTCATACACATATGTTTCCGGCGTTCCATCGCGGACGGTGTCTTCAAAACGTTTCAGTGATCCTGCCACGGACCTTGTTTTAAACAGATATTCGTCCGAAATGATGCCCCTATACGCGCTGCGCCATGCAAAAACATGTATCTCTGCAGCACGTGAAATATCGGATATTGCTATTGGTCTAATCACGATTGGCTCCTTTCAGTCGGGCAAAGCCCTCCTTACGGAAGGCACAGATATTCTTCAGAAGTTTTGTTCCGCAAAACCCGCCTTCGGCGACCGCACTTCTTTGCGGTTCCCGATGAAAGAAGCTGAAGTTCGCTTCTTTCACACCTATCACTTCCCGCTATGCGACTTACGATTTTCGGGAAAATCACCCGAGAAATCGATGGTCGCGCGAACTGCCTCTCTCGTTGCTTCGCAGAAATCTTTAATTACAGAAGAAGTCCAATATAAAATCAAGCTGTAACCTGTCCTCACCCGAAAAAATATGTTGCTCTACATCGTTTCCGGCAGGGTGAGGCACAAACCCGCATTGCTCAATCATTCTTTTGCTTAAAACGTTATCTTCATAACACCCTGCGTATATCTTGTCTAAATTTAAGACTTCGAAGCAGTATTTAACGCCCAACAAAAACGCCGTGGTTCCAAATTTTTGGTTCCTGTATGGTTTTAAAATAGTTATCGTCAAGTCCGGTAATCCGGGGGACATGCCTATCCGTCCAATAACCACATTATCTTCAAGACGGATAATAACCGCATCCCATGTAGTGCTATCTTTAACATAATCGCAGTATTCGTCGAATGAGTACGGCATCCTGTAATTATAGCCCAAAATGGTATCATCATCCTGCCATGAATCAAAAAGCAATTTGTAATCTGATTCCATGTATTCGGCCAAGCCGATTTTATCGTTCTTGATAAATATTTTTCTGTCCACAGTTGATTTTCCATTCCTTTCAGAAGTTTTACCGCGTTCATGCATTATAGCACAAAAATTAGCAAATACTATAAGTAGATACTATGACAAAGCGGCCTCGCCGCTTCCCGGAGTTGATGCCAAAAGCATCAACGAGGAAGTGTAGGTGGGATTTATTCCCACCGGAACGGCGGGGTTTGGGGCAGAGCCCCATAACAAAGGAGTGATTAAATTGCAAACCCCAAAATGGAATTTTGATAACAGCTATACAAAACTACCTGCGCTATTCTTTACCAAGCAAAAACCAGACCCGGTGGATATACGACAGTTAGTTGTGTTTAACTACAAATTAGCAGAAAAATTGCAGGCACCGCTGGATTTACAAACCTTTGCAGGCAACCACATTCCAGATGGCGCAGAACCTTTGGCACAGGCATATGCAGGGCATCAATTTGGATATTTTAACATGCTGGGCGACGGGCGGGCGGTTCTACTTGGCGAACAAATAACACCGGACGGCGAACGGTTTGATATTCAGTTAAAAGGGTCTGGCAGATCGCCATATTCCAGAGGAGGCGATGGACGGGCGGCTCTGGGGCCTATGCTACGTGAGTATATTATTAGTGAGGCTATGCACGCCTTGAGGATTCCCACCACCAGAAGCTTAGCGGTTGTAGAAACGAAGGAAAACGTAATACGCGAAAAAGCGCACCCAGGGGCAGTTTTAACGCGTGTTGCATCAAGCCATATTAGAGTTGGAACATTTGAATATGCCTTGCGGTTTGGTGGCGCGGAAAATGTTAAAATTTTAGCAGATTACACTATCGCACGGCACTTTCCCAATGCCAAAACATATTTGGAATTGCTACAAGAGGTGGTAACGCGGCAAGCCGCCCTAATCGCAAAATGGCTGCTTGTAGGCTTTATCCATGGCGTAATGAACACAGATAACATGGCCATAAGCGGCGAAACCATCGACTATGGCCCGTGTGCATTTATGGACATGTATAATCCCAGCACTGTTTTTAGCTCCATTGACACACAAGGCCGATATGCCTATAAAAACCAGCCCAAAATGGCAATGTGGAATTTAACACGCTTTGCAGAAACGTTACTTCCGCTTTTGCACAGCGACGAAAATACCGCAATAGAACTTGCCCAAGCAGAAATTGAAAATTTTCAACCATCATATAAGAAGAATTGGCTTGTGGGAATGCGGGCGAAGCTAGGACTGTCTGACGAAAAAACTGACGATGAATTGTTAATCACAGATATTTTACAGCTCATGCAACAGCTTGAGTTAGACTACACAAATACGTTCCGTGCGCTTACGTTAGGACTGCCCGTCCATGAATTTGATGCCGGTTTCCGTCAATGGCACGAACGCTGGCAAACAAGAATCAGCCATCAGACAAAAAGTGAAACATTGGAACGCATGAAAATGCACAATCCGTGCATAATTCCAAGAAACCATAACGTAGAAGAAGCATTGGCCGCCGCCGAAGCCGGAGATATAAGCATAATGGAAAAATTACTCCGTGCCTTGGAAGCTCCATATGCATACATCCCAGAGCAGGAGGCATATACCCAGCCGCCGCCAGAAAAATTCTGTAATTATAAGACTTTCTGCGGGACATAAGATAGGGGGAAAAACGTATGGAGGATACAGTATAATGATGATATAATTAGAGGGAAGTACAGAGCAATTTCCTAAAGCGTAACAAAGCGACTCCGTCGCTTCCCGGAGTTGGTGCCGAAGGCATCAACGAGGAAGTGTAGGTGGGATTCATTCCCACCGAAACGGCGGGGCTTGGGGCAGAGCCCCATTTTAATAGAAACGAGGAACTTAACCCATGTCATATGATATGCATGTCCATTCCAGTATAAGCCCGGATGGCGCCGATTCGCTGGAGAGCGTTGCCAAATCCGCTATTTCTAAAGGGCTTAACGGCTTTTGTTTGACCGACCATTTAGACTTATTCGATACCAAAGTTGTAGGCAAAGCAGAAAGCCTACATAGCTACGAACGTTGGCTGGCAAGCTACGACGAAATTAAAAAAGTCCGCTCCCAATGGGGGCAGGACATAGAAATTCTGCATGGTATGGAACTATCCGAACCGCAATGGGATCCGGAAAGAGCCAGGCAAATTATACAGTCCAACGCTGTCGATTTTGTGCTGGGTTCTTCCCACGCGGTAGAAGGGTATACCGATTTTTGCTTGATAACATTCCCCGACGCGGCTTTCTGCCAAAATTTAATGGGACTATACTTTGACGAGAATATCCGCCTTGCGAAACTTGGACTGATGGATTCCATTGCCCATGTAGGTTACCCGCAAAGATACATGTCATGGCAGGGGTTTTCCATTAATCTGATGGATTATGAAGAACAACTGCGCGCACTTTTTACCATTATGGTTCAAACCGGTCAGGGGTTGGAAGTAAACACATCCGGGCTGCGGCAGGGTACGGGATGCACATTTCCAAACCTGCCCGCGCTAAAGCTATATAAAGAACTGGGCGGCGAAATTGTAACCATCGGCTCCGATTCCCACAATGCAGAGCATGTTGGCAGCCATTTGAAAGAAGCGGAAGCGCTGCTTAAAGATGCGGGATTCAAATATTCTGCGTTTTTCCGTGAGCGCAAGGCACATTTTACATTATTACCGTAATAGCGCAGCAACCTCTGCCCCAGGGTAATAATGCCGCAAAATATCCCGGTAGGTCATTCCCTTATCCACCAAGGCTTTAACCCCATTTTGGCTCATACCAACACCATGGCCATTGCCGCCGCCAAAAAAATTTACGGCAATAATGCGTCCATTGGTATCGGTTTCTTTTTCCATTGTAAAAAACGCGCTAGGCAGCAAACTCAAATTGGACACTTGTGTACCATTGTGGCGCAGCACGGGCACGCTACCCGGATTTAGTAAAGTACGAATGTTAAATTCCGTCCGTACACGCACGGTGGCTTCCGTGCCGGTTAAAATCATCTCCATTATGTTTCCGCCTTGCCCACGCTGCACAACCTCCAAATCAATAAGCTGCCCAATACTGCGAATCACAGCCCCGGTAGGCTCTCCGTTTGCATCTAACACCTGAATCATTGCCGGGTTGGCCGCCTGCCGTGCGCCAATATTAACGTTAATACTGGACGAAAGTTCTGCAACCGTAAGCCGCGTATGCCAACGGAACCATGCAAATTCACGGTCAAAACCAGGGATATCCAAGCTACGAAAGAATGCCGCCGCATATCTTTCCTCGCGTAGGTTGCCCGGGCTATGCGCTTGTACATAAAATTGCGGCATGGACTGTAAATGCACAGGCGTATCGCCGGGGAACTGGCTGCCTTGCGCCCATACTTCCCCGAAATTGGCCGTTGTCCCACCAGATGTAGAAAAATAGTTGGCAATCACAAGTTGGCCGTCTACGGTTAGTATCTGCCCGCGGGTGGCGGCTACGGCGGCTTTGGAGATTTCCGTTTCGGGGATATTGTTGTACACCTGGCTAATGACAGAATCATCGACATGCGCGCCAAATGCGCGGAAAGCGTTCTGATATATTTGGTGAAGCGCAAAACTTCGCGCCGTTATCGCCTGTACCTTCGCCGCTTCAAGCCCATGGGATGTGGGCATTTCGCTGGGAATTACGGCATATAAATATTCCTCGATACATAGTTCGTTAACAATGACAAAACCGGCCCCAAGCCCGTTGTTGCGCACAATTTCAAAAACACCGCGATACTGCGGACTTTGCCCGTTAGCCCAATTTCGCCCAAGCCCTACAATTTCCAGCCTATGGTTTACCGGGTCGTCCGGGGAAATGTACAGGCGAATATTCCCCCATAAATCGGCGTTTTCTGCCGGGCCAACGGTGAAGTGATGCCCTGCGGCAAATTGTCCTGTCCGGCCGCTGCCGCGCACGGTAAACGGCCCCGTAGCAGTAATTGTCACCTGCTCATGTACAAGCCCCGCAAAACCGGATGTATGTATCGCTACACGAATATTTGTTGGCGCGATGCTTTGGGTTATTACCGCGGCGCCAATTCTGCCATTTATCACATGAAAGTCGGCTATTTCTGTGCCAACAAGCAAATCCCGCGCTTCACCGCTACCGGTTTCCAGCGTATAAACCGCAAAATACGGACATAGCGGAACAGCCCCCCACTCCTTTAAGTCAATCGCATGTGGGCGCACGCGTTCTATCGTGCCGGTAATCACTGCTTCTGCCGGTGTTATTATTACAATTTCCTGCCCATGTATCTGCACATTTACGATAACTGTCGTATCCCCTACCCCAGCAGATAGCGGGGCGACTCCTGCTCTATATACATAATTCCGCATGGCACCGCCGATATAAACGGTTATACCAAACATATCCGAATGCGTAACCATGGCATTTTTTAGCGTGGGTGTAAAATCTGTCACGCCTAAAACCGCGAAAATTTCCCTGTTTCTATGCAATATGCGAATTTCTCTATCTAAAAACGCGCCAAGGTTTATACTTTTGCCGCCAAAAGTACCCCGGTTTGTTAAAACCTGCCCATCCACCATGCCCAGCGGGATAATATTAATCGCCTCCACACCATGGCTGTTACCTTGTTTATCCAGCAATTGCATATACAATTCCACCCACAATGCGTAAGAAATATACGCGTTGCGGTTCTCTTCGGTTAAGTAAATGTCATTGCCTTCGGGGTGCAGCCTACGCATAATCTCCTGTGCCTGCGCCAATGTCAGCATTTCGTTTTCCTCAAACTCGCCAAACCCCAAATGACCGATACTTTCTAACATTTGCACCGCAATCCTACGCGGCACAGGCTGGTCATCGCCTATTACCGCCAAAACTTCGCCAACAGAAATATTTTTGCCGATAAGACTGGTATAATCAAATTGCATGAGTACATCACCGTCTATGATGCCTGTCCAATCGGTTACCAGCATTGGCAGCCGGCCGCCGGTAGTGTCATTATTGCGGCCGCAAGCGGTTAAAATAAGCAACAGCAAGGCAAAAAAAAGTGTAATTTTCATGTGTGCATCAACTCCCGATAAAAGTATATGATATATGGACAAGGGTTAGAACAGAGAATGGACTTCCTGTAAAACTATGGTACAATCAAATGTACACAGGCATGTTAAAATGATGTTGGAATACAGCAAAAAAATATGCTTTAATCTAGTAATGGGGTAAATAACAGTGGTATAATGGTTTTAGCAACAGATGTGAGGAGGAAAAGAAACATGTCAAACATGCAGATTATGGCCGTTCGTTACATTCAACAACTTCCTGAAAACAAATTAAGCAGTGCAGTGGATTATCTTCGTTACCTATGCGAACAGGATTACCCTTTAGACGATTTTGATTATGTTTTGGCTCAAAATGCAGACAATGACAAAAGCACTGAAACGATAACACTTGATGCGCTTTTGCAAGATATAGGTATAAGTTATGAAGAATTGCAAGCGAATTGAATTTAAGAAACTCGCTGAAAAATTTCTTAGAAGCCACCCCCGAAAAGAGCAGATTAGGATACTTTCAAAAATATATAAACTACCCTTCGGAAATCACATCAAAAAAATGGAAGGGTATGATAACCGCTACCGTCTTAGAGTCGGAGATATTCGTGTGATTTATGAACTCCATGCAGATGGAACAACGCTTGTTATACTTGTTGTAGAAATAGGCAACAGGGGAGATGTATACAAGTGATTTCAAAGGGCGCACTTGTGTATCGCAGCAAAAGCTGTTATACCGTGCGCCTTTTGGCGGTTGAATCAAAATATATAAGGTGTAAGGGGATGGGTACACCACTTGACCATGGAGACTAAGGAGGATTCCCATGAATATTCTAATTATAGACGGACACGGCGGCGGTTTGGGCGCACAATTGGTTGGGGCAGTGATTAAAAACTTCCCGGAACATAATGTGAGAGCAGTGGGTACAAATAGTACCGCCACTGTAGCAATGATAAAAGCAGGCGCGAAAGAAGCCGCCACCGGCGAAAATGCCGTCATCGTAGGCACACGCACCGCAGATGTGATAATAGGCCCCGTTGGTATTGTAGTTGCCGATTCCATGCTGGGGGAAGTCACTCCCAAAATGGCAGTGGCCATAGGACAATGCCCCGGAAAACGGCTTCTCATTCCTATAAACCAATGTGATAACACAATTGCGGGCACAGCCAATTTACCCGTCAGCAAACTGCTGCAACACGTTGTGGCCTTTTTGGAAGGCTTGCAAGGTACCCCCAATGTATGAGTTGCCTCGCCTCAAAAAATTCGTGATAACGGCAATGTGTATTACATTGTGCAGTGTTTTGCCGCTGATTCTTCACGCGGTGCCCCGCGCCGGGAATGTTATTTTGCCCATGCATATACCCGTGCTGCTATGCGGCCTTATCGTTGGGTGGCAGTTTGGCCTTTTAAGCGGACTGTTTGGGCCAATGCTTTCCAGCTTTACAACAGGGATGCCAAGCCCCGCCTACACGCCAACCATGATGGTAGAGCTTGCCGTATACGGCGCCATAACCGGCCTGATGATACGTATTATGCGTACAAAAAATAAATATGTAAATATCTACGTTAGCCTGGTTACGGCAATGATAATAGGCCGGATTATCGCAGGCATGGCCAGGGCATTTATTTTTGCCCCGGGTTCAGCAACAATGGCATTGTGGGCAAGCGGATATTTTATAACCGGCCTGCCCGGGATAATTATTCAGCTTATTTTGATACCCGCAATAATTGTGGCGCTTGAGAAGGCAAGGCTTGTTAAGCCAAAATAAACAGGACAACCAGAATGGAGGTATACTGCAATGAAAATAGTAAGCAAAGACAAGCTAAATAATATTGCTCCATTATTTAATGGATGGGAAGAGGTGGCGATATTATCATGCTTGCAAGGCCACCTGGGACAGGCGTGGGCAGATGATGAAGATGCACCCACCGTTGCAAAAATAGTATTTTTAGACTTTTGTTTTGTTGCGGGGGATGCAAGTTTGCCGCGAGCGAAGGAACTCTTGCGCCAGATTCCTATAGGAAGCGAGTTGCAGGTAAATAGCGAAGCGTGGCATAAAACCGTATCAGAAGTACTGCCTGACACAATTTATCCGCTTACGCGCTTTAAGTTTAAGAAAGATGCCGCTTTGTTTGACAAGGAAAAATTGGATTCATATATTCAAGCATTGCCCAAAGATTATGTAATTGCTCCAATAGACGAGGTAATGTTCCGTCGTTTTCCTACGGATGTATTTGATTATCACTGCACGCAATTTGCTTCTTATGCAGATTTTCAAAAATATGGCGCAGGCTTTGTTGTGCTGTACGAAGGCGAGCCTGTTTGTGTTGCTTCATCTTGCACATATAGCAATAACGTTATTGACATTCAAATTGACACAGATAAAGGGCATCAACGCAAAGGGCTTGCGACGGCTTGTGCCGCCCGTTTAATTTTAGAATGTTTAGACAAAGGGATATTTCCATGTTGGGATGCCGATTGCGATGAATCTCAATATTTGGCAGAAAAGTTGGGATACCAGCTTGAAAAAGAATGTGTGTCGTACGAGATTGATATGCACAAATTGACATATGCCGCACACAGACTTTTTAAAGATAGCGGCTTTGACTACAACATTTGCGGCGGCTTCGCCCTTGATATGTTTGCGGGCAGGGAAATTCGCAAACATGGCGATTTTGATATGTCCTTTTTTAAAGAAGACAAACAGAGAGTAATCAAGTTTTTGCTGGACAATCATTGGCCTGTTTACGCAAGAATTGAACTCCGGAAGTTCTTTCTGGTAACAGACCCTAGCGACGATAGGTTAAAAAAACTGGATAATATGTGGGCTGTGAAACCGGGCAGTTTTGCGAACATGATCCCGGTCGAGAGTGAGGAAGACGCGTTCACCTACAAAATAATCGAGCCACGGCTGCAAGGCTTTGATTTCATCGAAATTTCTTTTGACGCAAGGGAGAACGGCTATTTTGTCATAGATATCGAAGATGGCAAAGGTACAAGAGTAGAGCGCGCGCTTGATAAAGCCATCTTATACAAACAAGGCATACCCTTTATGTCACCGGAACTCATCCTATTTCTAAAATCTCACCCATTTAATATGGAGTACGAGTATCTAAAGCCCAAAACGCAGAATGACTTCCCAGCAATAATGCCAATGCTATCCGACGAACAACGTAAATGGCTGATGAATGCGTTGGATAAAGCATGGCCTGACGGTTACGGGTGGCTTGATGGTTTAATAGTGGAGTAATAGAAAAACCGGAGGGGACGTGGGATAATTTGGATAATTCCATGGATTTAAAAGAGAATATTGACATTCCGTCGTACACCTGCTAGAATGCCGATTGTATAAAAAAACAAATAAGAGGAGGTCGGACAAAATGAAAATGCTAAAAATAACCCTATCTGATAAAACCATTTTGTCTGCACCGTTTTAAACCTATTTGTTTGAATACATAGGTTATTTTGCGCCGCTGGTTTTATTAGCGGCGTTTTTGTTTTGTGCCACCCTCCGCAAAATGGAGGAAGCAAATTTGTTAAAAAGACTGCGTTATTACTTTGACCGTATCACAGACACCAAGACCACCACGTATCGTTATAACGACACTGTGGAAGGCAAGCCAGTACAAAAAGAAATTTACGACGGAGAATGCATCGAGGTATACGTTAAGCCAAACGGTGATATTGATGGGGAGCGGACAGGCATCCGCAGAGAACCGACATTTTGGCATAACGAAATTGCCTACACTTTTGACCGCACAAGCAAGCAAGCGTTAGACCGCCCCACCATAACAATCGCCATTCCTGTTAAAATGCTTGAAATAGCTGATTTCACACCGGGAGCTGCTGATTATTGTCTCAGAGAAATTAGACCTCACTTTGATGCGATAAATGCTGGTTATGCAAACCGCACGCGTACTGACAGGGATAACGGAAAATTCATTTTACACGAACCCAGCAGTAAAGTGATGCTGCGCAACACTGCATATTTTTCTTTAATTCCTGCCAAGGATTATAGAGAAGGGAAAGGCAACACTATCTATTTTTGTAGATACCAAGACCCACTGCCGGATATTATGTGCCTTTGTATACGCATGGAGATTCAACTTCCGTATCTGAAGTTAGATAGGGCAAAAACCATGTTATCAAAGCAATTACCACAAGCTACCGAGCGCTTTGTCAATGATTTTAATGGGAAAGGCTTGAACGCCACACTTGAATTAGAGAAAAAACAGCAAATGATCCGTGTTTTTTTACAAACCAGCGGTTACTGCACATTTATTGCCAATGGCAGTATCTTGGCGCGTGAGCGTGGCAGCGACTTACCCGCAAAACATGCCATTCCATTCCAAAGCCCTGCGGATTGTGAAATTGAAGTTGCAGGCATCAAAGGCATGGGAATAAAACGCGGCGTTACGGTAATCACGGGCGGGGGGTATTCCGGGAAATCTACAATACTAAACGCCATTTCGGCAGGCATCTACAACCACATAGCAGGAGACGGACGAGAACTGTGCATCACAGACGACACCGCAACCACCATCACCGCAGAGGACGGACGGGCCGTTTCCAATGTGAATATTTCGCCGTTCATCAAATGGATACCCGGCGGCGACCCGACTCATTTTTCTACCACCCATGCGTCCGGTTCCACTTCCCAAGGGGCAAATATCATGGAAATGGTATCCCTGGGGGCAAAACTCTTGCTTATAGACGAAGACCGCAGCGCCACAAATTTTATGATTCGTGATGCCGTGATGAAAGAACTTATCGAAAAAGAACCCATCACTCCTTTCACCGACAGGGTGCAAGAGCTGGTGAGTATGGGTGTTTCGACAATTTTGGTCATTGGCGGAAGCGGGGAATATCTGTCTGTTGCAGACAAAGTGTATATGATGGACGAATTTATTATGAGTGATGCAACAGAGCGTGCAAAAACGTTAAAACCACTGGTTGACGAGATTCCGTTGCCTGCAAACTGGGAAAACGTACGGCGTTTTGGCAAGTTTTCATCATACCCAACAGGTGGCTCACGTGAGAAATTGTCCATTTCCGACACGGGTTTTATCGTTATTGGCGACGAGCGGATTGACATTAGAAGCCTACACGATATTGCAACTGATGCACAAATAAATGCGCTAGCGTTTATATTGCGGTATTTAGCTAAAGCCGAAGATAGCTTAGACGAATTGGAGGCCTTGGCACTTGCTATGCGTGGCCTTTCCCAAAAAGCGGCCAGGGCACAAGCTACTGTAGATATTGCTGCAAAAATAGAAGAATTGTATGCGCAAATAATGGCCGAGGGGCTAAATGTTGTAGACACCGGCTTTTTCACAACAATGAACCGCTTTATGGATATGCCGCGGCAGTTTGAATTAATGGCGGCAATTAACCGCATGAGATATGTAACCTATACCCCCTCGTAATTTAACGAGGGGGTATAGGTTTTATAATAACGCACTAAGCGCTGTATACTCCATACCAAAAGCCTCTGCAACCTCTTCACAGGTCAATTTGCCCTTATAGCAATTCACGCCAGGCAGTAGATATTCGTCAGACTTTACGGCGGCTTCCAATCCCATATTCGCAATTTTAAGCCCGTAATGAAGGGTCGCGTTGGTAAGCGCAAACGTGGATGTCTGGCTTACTGCGCCGGGCATATTCGCCACACAATAATGTATAACACCATCTACCACAAAGGTTGGAGCGTCATGATATGTCACCTTTGTAGTTTCGCAGCAGCCCCCTTGGTCAACAGCCACGTCTACAATAACGCTTCCTGGCTTCATCTTTTTCAAGTGTTCGCGTTTTATTAGCTTAGGGGCAGCACCGCCGGGTATAAGCACCGCACCAACCACCAAATCCGCTTCAACAATAGCTTTCTCTATATTATATGAAGTGGAATACATGGTCTGTATTTTTTGACCCCAAATATCATCCAGGTAAGACAATCGCCCAAGGTCCCTATCCAAAATCGTAACATTTGCGCCCAGCCCCAGCGCCATTTTCATGGCACTAATCCCTACAACACCGCCGCCAATTATCACCACATTCGCTTTAGACACACCGGGAACGCCGCCTAAAAGCACACCGCTGCCCCCCTGAGGCTTTTCAAGACATCTGGCCCCACATTGTATAGACAATTTGCCCGCAACTTCGCTCATCGGTTTTAGCAATGGAAGCCCGCCATTATTATCGCGGATGGTCTCATACGCCACAGCTTTAGTCTTTTTGGCAAGCAATATCTCCGTAAGAGATTTGTCTGCCGCCAAATGCAGGTAAGTATATACTATTTGATCCTCCCGCAGTAAGTCAAACTCATCTGCAAGCGGCTCTTTTACTTTTACAATCATATCGCACATTTCCCATACCTCTTTGGCCGTGCGCAAGATTATAGCACCTGCGCCCGTATACTCCTCGTCAGTAAGAGATGACCCTTCCCCCGCCCCGGCTTGTACAAAAACTTGATGCCCACTGGCCACATACTCTCGCACATTGCTAGGGGTTAACCCTACGCGATACTCATATTTCTTGATTTCTTTTACGGTTCCTACTTTCATTGCAAAAATCCTCTCTTTGTCTAATTTGCACTTGGGGTTTGGCTGATAAGCTATTTTAACGTAATTTTTGGTAAGTGTAAATCCGTTTTTTATCTTTCAAATACTTCATTACCGGCAAACGAAAACGAAGTGGCTATTTGACAGCATCTGGTGTACAATAGTCGAGTATCTTCATCACCGAGTACAAAAGGAGCTATGTTATGAACAATAAACGAACGAAAATAATTGTTGATGTTTTTATGATGATTTTTCTAATCCTCTCATTTATCAGATGGGACGGTACAAACGGGGCTATCTATCACTTTATTGTGGGAAGTGCTTGCGCCCTATTTTTTTCCGTTCATATTTTCATACACAGAAAATGGATTAAAGCCGTTACCAAATCCTGCTTTGCCGGGAAGCTGAACAAGGCACTAAAAGCGAAATACATAATAGATATGCTTTTGTTAGTAGTTTGGGGTATTTCAATCATTACAGGCTTCTTTGCAATACCCCCATTTTTTAATGAAATGGGCGGCTCTGGAATGGGCCGCTTACATGGTGTTACAGCAAGAATGGGATTAGTGCTTATCGTTATTCATATTATCCAACATATACCGCAAATTAAATCGTATATCGGAATTAGAAAACGTGCAAAAAATGAAGGTTAAGCGCTTGCTGATAAATATCTTAGGGTTTTTATTTTTGGGGCTTGGTGCCGTTGGTTTGTTCATGCCGCTATTACCCACAACACCTTTTGTGTTATTGGCAACCGTGTGCTTCTCATACAGCAACCGCCGGATTTATGAACAGCTTAAACGTACGCCCTTCTTCGGCTCTTTCATTGTAAATTTTGAAGAAAAACAGGGCGTTCCAATGTCTTTGAAAATCACAAGCATTATCCTTGTTTGGGCATCACTTTCCCTTTCAATGTTTGCCTTGCGTACCCTTTGGGCTTACATTCTTTTGGGCATAATCGGGAGCGGAATTACAATACATCTGCTGATGTTAAAAACGAAAAAGCCAATTTTTAATGAAACAGGTGAACAAAATGCCAATGATGCCGTACTCGAAAAAACCTGCGGTTAGTTATCTTCTTTACACCCTTTATGCCGTTATTATGGCGGCAATTTATGGCTTGATTACTTATTTCGGCATTTTTGCCCGTGGTACAGAGGGCTTTGCCTTGCGTACCTATATATGGAATCTTGTGCTGATAACGCTCGTATTGCTAGTTGACAGACAGTATCTTTCTAAGTTGAAAAAGAACGCTGAGAAAAGAAAAGCGGCAAACAGAAAGTCCAAGGTGTTACATTTTGTATCATTCAAGGCTTCCCTTTATTTGTTTTATATGTTCGCATTAACTACTTCCCGGTTGATGCTGCTTTTGGATTTTGGGGAAATAGAAGTAGATTACAGCTTTAGAAACTATCTGCTCTCTATAGAATATGGCTTAATACTCTTGGTTGCCGCTGACAAATTTATTGACCAATTCATAAAAGATAAAAAGCAAATGAGGGAATTAGCGGAAAAATAGCAAATAATTAAAGCGCACTTGCGCACGTGTTTCTAGTCGAAAAAGCGTTTTTGACTACAATACTATGTAATGACTAGACAAAACGGCTTTAATTTACGCACTTTTGAGCAAAACAAAAACCCTCTCGAATACTGGATTTGAGAGGGTTTCCAGTTAAAGGCACCACCCGGATTTGAACCGGGGGTAGAAGAGTTGCAGTCCTCTGCCTTACCACTTGGCTATGGCGCC